>Ga0157359_1000244_pt1 | contig 18436 bp, 12 predicted proteins | sample AttcapACBM3_FD_111482 | JGI IMG/M metagenome (GOLD analysis project Ga0157359, IMG submission 111482) | Fungus gardens microbial communities from leaf cutter ant in Botucatu, State of São Paulo, Brazil - Atta capiguara ACBM3 | ecosystem: Host-associated > Fungi > Mycelium > Unclassified ...
AGATTAATCTATATGAAAATTTTACATTGACTACCTAATTAGAACTACTGATCATAGACTATATGCTTACTAAGCAGAGTGCTTTACATTAATCTCTCTTACTTAAGATATTAGCTGTTAAGTAATAGAAGTAAAAGCAGATAAGCTTAGAGTATTTCTAAGCTAAGAAATAGAAACAACTGAATAAAACTTGACCAAGATTTTTAGTCCGAATACCAGAAGGATTATCTTTTCAGTCAATGTAATATAGTTTAACTTGTTTATCCTCAATTAGATCTCTTATATAGTAATAGCAAATATCAATATATTTGGAGTGTTTTTCTTATATAGGATTAGATTTCCAGAAAAACAAGTCAAGATTATTATAAGAAGTTGGAACATTATAACTAACCTTATTGAGAATGTTTCTTATCCAGACAAGCTAATGGCCACAATAAGAAAGGGCCATATATTTAGCCTTAGTTAAAGATAGAAATATTGTCTTTTGCTAGTAGCTTATCCAAGATATTACTTTACAACCTATAAGAGTAAAGTAACTAGTCATAGATTTACATAATTCTGAATCTTGTGTCCAATCTGAGTTAGAGTGTACTATAACAGACTTATTACTGAGTTTATCATAGACTATCTAATACTTGTAAATATTAAGCAAATATCTATAGTAATGTAATCCTGCTCAATAATACTCATTTAAGTGATTTTCCATCTATTGAGCAAGTTTGACTACAGCAAATCCTATATTAGGATATGAGCCAATCATTAGATATATCAGAGATCTAACCATTTGTTGGTACTTTTGATGGAAATTAGATTTATACTGTTTATTATTGGATTTAAACACATAGTCCAATGGCAGTGGAGTACTTATTAGGTTAGTTGCTACATTTAATTATGTCAGAACTTTGTTCAAGTACTCAGATTGGTTTACAAAGATCTTTCAATCTTTACAGTTATGACTTATACATCTTCTAAAAAACTCTTTGGTTTTTCCAAGATTATAAAATTCTCATTTTGTTATAAAATTTCACTTTAACTCTAAGAGGAGCAGAAAATATTTTGAATCCATAAAGCAAACATTATCAACATAGACAATTACTATAAGCTCTCTAGTCTCTTTATTAATGAAATAATATGCACTAGCATTGAATTTATATTACTTAAATTCTAGGACTAATACTGACTTAGTCATAGCTTGCCATCAAGATAAGCTAGCTTGATCAAGACCATCCAATACTTTGTGGAGTTGCTAAACATCCTTTTCTGTACTAAATAGCTTAAAACCTTTAGGCTGCTTCATATAGATTCTCTTATCTAGATTACTATAAAGGTAGGTAGTTTTTTCATTAACACTATGGATATCCCAATTTTAAAGGGTAGTAACAGCTAGAAATAGGTATGCTGTCTCATAGCAAACAACTAGAGAGAATAATTCATCAAAGTTAACTTTTTTAATCTAAGAAAATTCTTTTGCAACAAGTTGGGATCTATAATAACCATTAGACTTAATATTGAACATCCAGTGATTAAGAATCACTTTCCTTCCCTTAGAGAGGTCCACAACTTTATAGACATTTCTATCTTTAAGTGATTTTAGCTTCTCAAGACAGGACTCAAGCCACTTTTTTTAAATGTTAGTTGGCAATCTAGTGACATCTCCAAGATTTTTGGGAATTGAACAAGAATCTACTGCATATTGTGCTAAGAGAAAGTAAATTTGCTCTACTTTTCCTTCTCTTGCAAGATATGCCAAGTAGCTAGTGATAGCTGGCTTAGCTGATTTACCTGCAGAAGATGGAGTGTTTATCTATTCTACTCTCATTGTTATCAACAATAATTGGACATTCTTTTTCACTGGATATTATATAAGATTTCATTTATCTCAATGATATTGTCATATGAGTTGTATGGGTAATCAACTCTATTTATCCTTACTACCTTGAATAGTAGATTATCAGAAAAATATCATGTATTCTGATGGATCTTTTGTGATTCCTAACAAGTATTTTCATGTCTATTACAAGCCATGTTGGGGTTAGGAAATCTCCTTCTTAGTACTATTCTTGACATGTTTTGGCATATATATCAATGGCACCTAATAAGTCTATAAAAAAACAAAACAGTAGTTGGAGGTGATTCTCTAACCATTGTGCTAAATTTATCATAACAAATCTTGCATTGCTCACTTTGTTGCTCTATCTACCCTAATACTATTTTATTAAGTGAGCATCATTGGTACCTGCTATTATTTTAAGATGAGTTTTGGAGAGTTCTAGTAGTCTGAGAAAGACTAGTAAGATGAGTATTAATTGGTATCTTCAGTTGTAAGATTTAACTTAAGAGGTATCATTATCTAGAATAGATAATGTTGTTGGAAGCTCTTAAAAAGCTTTACAATCTATTTTCTAGATTTTCCAAAGAAACTTGTTATATAGTATAAATTTCACTGTCTAGAAGTATGTTAGCAAGAGAAAGCATTTGCAAGCAGATGTTACTTATATATTTCTTTTAATATCCTTCCTAACTTTATCCTTTCACATTTACAAGAGCTCTTTGAAGAGTTTTATATGTTCTAATCTTCTTTTATATTGTTTTTATATATCTTCTATTGATTTCTGAAGCTGATATTGTCATCTTTGCATTATTTAGTTTGTAGTTAAGGACTAGTGTTGCATAGTTCTTGTTACATCTTAGCTTAATCTCTTTTCTGCTTGATTCCTATCAGTACAAAGACTTATAGACAGAGTATTTCCTTAATGATGGTATCTACATAGAGTAAATTATTCAAAGTGTTATAATTAAGATGCTTGTTGTGATGGTATTCTGCAGCAATTTCTTTATAGAATCTCTACTATTATTCTAGATGGGAGATAAGCAGAAGAAATATATAGGTGAGAGCTAAGAACATTGTATCCATGGCTGCAAATATAATATATAATATGTAGAATCCCAAGATATATAGCTCATATAGCTTATAACTTCTTCTGACATACAATCTTGCTCTTTAGTATGTATAATATCTTTTTCTCTTTTAAACTGTTACTGCAAATTACTTTTTATAAAGACTGATTTCTTTTCTTTGTAGATCCTTGCAGACATGTGATATATAACATCTACAATATTACAATGAAGTGTAGACCATAGTGCATTATTCATAAACCATCACTAAAATCTCTTTTATCATTAATTTACTATATAAGACTCAGTGGTAGTCTATGCTTACAGAAGAAATTACTATAGGATCAAACTACAACTTTTATATAGTTGCCTACTATATGAGATTACTATGAAATTGAACCTATAACCTCAAGTAAGTTAGAAATAAGTATATACACATGGATAAAAGCCTCTTTTACTATGCTATTTCATCTCTATCACTGAAATCTCTTAGATCCAATGTTTGATGTCCATAGCAAGATATAGGTAAGAGCAAAAGCTATGGGAATAGTAGCTAGTCTAGTGGAATACTAAAAGTTCTGAATAATATAAGATAACTGTCACAAACTTTATTTAGCTTGTATTTTCACAAATAGTAGACTGATTTTCACAAAAAAAAGTTGCACTGAAAAGCCCCAAATTAGAGCTATTCATACATATATGGGATATACAAAGACAATAGCAAACAACTAATATATCAGGCTATTAGTAACTACAAAATCTTCATTGGCTAATATCTCATGAATAGCTAGACAGATTCACATGATTGAACTTGCATTCAAAAGTGCTTATTAAACAGTTTTTAATAATGAATTATACATTATATAGATATTAGTATTTATAGAGATACAAGCATATCAATGTAGTAATATAATTAGTTACCTTCCAAAATTAGCCTGATATCTGTTATGACAGATAACATCCCTACTAGGTATGAGTTTTGATCATATAATAAAACAGCTTGCACACAGACTATTACTATTTTGTATAAATACTTTAATATCTAAGAATTAAACTTTAGACTTAATAACAATAATGATAAATATCAATACAAATGTCAATGATGAAAGATGAATATTAATGAAAACTAATAATAAATATTATTATTATTAAACTTCTAAATTACTTCTAAACCTCTGAGAGTATATCTAAGATTTAAATATTACAAACAAGTAAGTAGTTTATTTTGTGATAATAACATAATAGCTTACATAAGCTTCTTTTGTGGATTTGGTGAATTCATGCTCTGAGACATCAGAATTAAGAATATCAAATGAATAATTTCTAGAGCTACTCAATTAAACTAGATATATATATCAAGTTCATTCAAGTCATATAGGTATCAAGTTCATTCAAGTCATATAGGATGAGATGGACTCATGCAACTTAGTACAATTAGTGACACTGGTCATGATCTTACAATGGGCCTACCTTTATACTAATAGAATAAAATATTGAGACTACAATATTTAGACAAAGTAGTTAGTAAAAAAGAAGAATTATACCCATTTCTCTAAGGCTCATTATAGAGAGTATAGAATTCAACAGTTTCCTATGTCTGTGATAAATGTTACCTAATGACATATTATTCCAAACAAATAATAATTTAAAAGACTTACCAAGAAAAGTAACAATACTAAGACCAAAAACACTTCATAAAGATCCACAAATATCTATTCTGTAGAGATCAGTAGAGAGAAGATAATAGTACTATTTTGTTTACCTTGACAATAATCTTGTATAGTGTACTCAGACTGAAAAACAGAGTTGCTTTTCCTATGAGTGTGAATTAGGCTTATTTAGTAACATTTCATTTTTGCAGGCTCATACTCTAAGAAGTATATTTATCTTGGAGATAACATTATCTAATTCAATGTGGTTAATAAGAGTCATAGTGAAAAATAACTTGTCATACAGGTTGAGGTGATGTAATAATAAAATTTCCAACCATCTATATTAAATAAGTCTAGAAAGTTACCTTTATGGAAATCTAGATCAAGATATATATTGGTAGTGAAATGTTAAAGTCACCAGTTAAAACTGAAGTTGATAGAGACTTCAGAATGTTAGTGAATGGGCCTTGAAGAAAGTAGTGCTTAAGGATATAGAATAAGATAAGACCAATAGCAAGAATAATTAGAGCTTTGACTAATAGGAGGAACATTTAGTAAATATATTAAAAATACATGCTTGAAGAAAGGAAGAAGTGTATTTGGTCATATGATGGGACCTTGTATATCACTGCATAACTCAAGTAATTCTATATCATTCTTTATTCTCTAATTGTAGATCATTAAATGTACTATAGAACTAGTACCATGAATTATTGAATAAAAGTTCTGCTCATTCATACTCATAACTGTGGTTAGCACAGTATATGTTAGGACAACTGGGTGGAAATATGGAAGAAGTATTATAAAACTTTAAAACTCCATAAAATTCCCAATCATATTGGCTACAAGAACTTGTTACACAAATTATTTCTAGAAAATCCTAAGTAAATAGCATGGAGCTTCTGAAGATAACAACTACTATGTACTATCAAGTCTATTCTGATAGATTAGAGTACTACTTGTATAAGTATAGAGTAATAGTGCTTTAATAATCAGAAACTGTTAGAGCTAACTAAGAGACAGAGTTGGAATGCTTAGTGAGTATATCTAGAGTATGGAAAAGCAGATTAATATAAGAGAAGTATCCAACATGTTAGTCTTATACTTACTATGATCTATACCCCATAATATACAGGTGTTTGCTTTATGTTGTATAAGTGTTAGGGTTTATTTTACTTCTGACTCATTATTAAACTGCACTCTACTTCATCCTCATATATTATCAATTAGTGCCTTATGTACTAGTTGAGGCTTCTTTATGTTCTTCTCATTGTTTTCCTCAAAGACATCTTATGTATTACTTATAGTCAACAGATATATATAGTTATAGATACTATTCTGTATCCTTATGCTTTACTAACTGATTATTTCTCTACTCTTACTCAAGTCTTTACATAAGTTGCAATCTGAACCAAGCATAAGATTATAACAGTTAGGCACAGTTGTAGATTGCTTTAAGCATAAAAAAGTAGAAAATATAAAAATATGAGTTCTCTTACTATTATAACAACTATAAGTTGGACAACTCAAGGCTAGTACTAAAGTAGTAACTGTTTTCATTATTAGGTGCAATTCATATTTAGTCTGTAGAAAATATACAGAGTTATAGATCAAATACTATAACTTATTTATAGTATATAAAGTTGTGGACTTTTAAATAACCTTGGCTTTAACTTATGTACTGTGCTACCAACAGTTACATGGTTGCAGTTTCAGAAAAAAACCCAAGATATAACAATTCAAATTCCTTAAAGTTTGAAATATGAACAGAATATTGAATTGAGTAATCACAAGAAAACTCAATAGAGTTTTAAGTACAAACTAGTCTATTTTATATACTACAGACTATGGTTTGTACACACATTACAATTATCTTATCCTAATGTATATATGTTTTTCATGAAACTAATATATTATTGCTATGCTATATAATATTATTTGTTTTAAAACCTTTTATGAGCTTTTCTATGTCATGTAATTGTGGAGCAGTTGTAATAGTAATGTTATACTAGAACCTTAACCCTAAATCAAAAAATAACATGGAAAATAAATTAAAAGAAATTAAAAGGAAAAGAAAAGATAAAATAAAGTTTACAGTTTACAACTCTAATATGAGAATGAGGTGTAGAAAGTTTTAGTAACAAATATTAACAGAATATTATTAGTATTGGAGTCCAATATCAGAGTTGTAAACAGTAGACTTGGTTTTATCTTATTTTTCTTCTCTTTTTATTTTATTTTTCATTTTCCTTTATTTTATACTTAAGTTTATTTTTTCTATGCTGAGTTGCTTTGGATTAAAAATAGTTTATATATATAATCTGTTATAATATTTTAGTAGTATAACCACAATGTACTCTTATTTTGCAAGGTAAACCTGATTATGCTTTACCAAATATCACAATCCTAAGCTTAGTGTTAGGAACAAGCCATTCATTAAACTAGCTATATATTATAAGATGAGTATATGGACAGACTTCAGGTAGGGTTAGGGTTAGGACAGAAATAGGACAGTAGTATTATTATTAGTCTACAACAGGAAAAGGGCATGTGACCTGGAAGTCATGTGAGATGATGTCATAGGCTTAGAGTGGTCTAAAAGGATTTATGAGGCTAGAAGAGCCTAGACGATGATGTCAGGGAGCATGTACATCACATTGCTACCATATGTAGGATACATGGATGTTAGGGCAGGATGCACAATCTTGCACAGTCACTGCAGAGTAGACATGAGGTAGATGTATTGTTGTAGTATGAACCACTTGTAACTTATATAAATAGGGTAGCAATGCAGCAAGGGCTTCTTGTTGAGTTTTCTTGTAATCACCACTACTAGATAGCCTACTGAGAGCTTTGCTGAAGTCAGTATATCACAAGTGCCGTTCTGGCGAGTGGTTGCTACAACACTATTCTAAAGATATGTAATGTTAAGCTTAGCTTTGATATCTGGCTAGTGCTATATATATACTTTATATAAGTGTAAGGATACAGGCTTGTATTTACAACTATAATAACCATAATAAAATAAAAAGGCATTATTGAGAAGACAATAAGAAAAGAATGAGAAAAATATGAGGAAGCCTTTACTACTACATGAAATACTAACTAATAATACACAATGAGAACACAAGATGCAGTAAATATGAAACATCTCTAATGCATGTGGTATTGATTATTATATAGATATTAGATATAGAATATATCTAGAAGAAAAAATTATCTACAGGAAAATTTGTAGAAGATGTTAAAAGAGTGTTGAAATATTATTTGACACATATAAATATGATTCCAGTGTGACCTTGGCTTTAGCAGATATACTATATCTTTTCTTGTTATAACAATCATAATTTGAAGGGAAGTCATGATAGAAAGAAAATCATTTGAGAAGTCAAACTTCTAAGCATAAACATTTAGAACAGTGTACTATATTGGGTGATTTTCAAGCTAAGGAATTATGGAGTACTTAAATACTAGTACTATGTTTATTCAAGAATTGGAGAAGACAGGCAACTACTCTGAGTATACTAAAGCCCTTGAAAATCAAGTCTAGAGTTCTATAAAGATCATAACAAGCCATATAATTAATAATAGAGTAATCCAATATGAAATGAAACCAGACTGATCCATACTAGAAGTAACATATAGACTAGAAGAAGGATATCTACTTCTACAGATGTTTTGGGCAAAGCAGAACTTGGATAATTCTTATCTATGATAAAGTCAGATATGTTGGCTGTGCTTGGATAGTATATGATAATAGATGGGTTGGGAACTTATCCAGAAACAGATAAGGTTATCTGTAAAAATAGATAGAGATATCTAAATTATGGATCAAACTAGGATGCTTATTCATAAACTTGTAGCTGAACTATAGACAATAATCTTAGCCTCAAATTATATGTTGTGTGAACTACTTGTTATATGGTTATAAGTTTAGATAGAAAACAAGTGTAGAAGATAGCTAGAAAAGAAAGTAGATTACTAGAGTTTAATTACCAGACTAAAGTATTACAAAGTATCTACTTAGTATTAAATACTAAGTACTATAGTTGGAACTGTGGCTAAAAAAATAGTAGTGAAGAGGATAGTTAAGAAATCATTATAAAGATAGTCTCTAAGAGAACCTAGAGTCTAGATGAAAAGTTACTAGATAGTGAAACATAACAGACTAATATGTGCAAATGTAAAAGTACACCTAGAATGTCATGACTTAAATCCTTAGGTTAAAGTGAACAATATACTCTTGTCATTGTAGTAACCAACACCAGTGATGAAAAGATGTACAAAATTACATAGAACCAGTATATCTCTGTTACTCTTGTATTAAGGTTTATAAGAGGAACTTGATAGAAAACTTTCTACTACAACATTTACTATATATACTAATATATGCTGGTCTATGCCCTATAATATATAACCTCCCCTAAAGTCCATGCATCAGTCATAAGTATACCATGTATATGTTAAATATTTCATAGCTATATACCTTGATATTATTCTTCTAACTTCTTCTCCCAAGTTCTAAGCCTATAATATAATGTTATATGACTTGTTATATGATTGTAGTCATGTGTTCTTCTCTTGCTAAATTAAAACTAAAAGAAAACAAATACAAAAGAATATAAAATCCATAAAAAGTATTAAAAGAAAATAGAGTCTAGTGATATATCATAATACTTGTATTAAGGAACACAAGAGAACTCAATAGAGTTCCAAGTACAAAATGATCTACCTTATATACTACAGGCCATGGTCTGTGCATACACTATAACTAACCTACCCTAAAATTTATATATAAGTCTATTGTTCTCAACTCTGACATAGAACTAGTTAGAGTTCTATTTGAGATTAGGAAACAGAAGTCTTAGAAGTTAGTCTATTATATCTTTATAGAGAAGAATACAGCTTGAATGATAAGTACCATTATTATGTAATCCAGAAATAGTCAATTTTATCCATTATAAACAAGGATATTACTTGGAATAGGTGAGTGCCATCTTTCCTGAGAAATATACAACTCAGACATGAGTTAAGCTTTATCTGTGTCAGAGATAGATACAGATCAGAGTTTGGTTTGTGAAACATATTAATTGGTTTTTTGCAAGGTAAATCAGATACTTTCTGCTTCCAAGATAACATTTCTTATGTAGTTTTGGCTTTTACATCTTTTCTTTTCTCTTTCTTTTCTTTTACCTTTCTTTATATTTAAATAATTTAGATATTTTGATACTGCCATGACCTGTCTATGTAATAAATTGTTAATTGAAAAAAATACAAAGTAGTACTTGCCCAAGCTCTTCTTGGTCAATTAGCCACTTATTTTTACTGCTTGACATCCAGTCTTATTTGACACTTTGGTCTAAGTCTATTTATTCACTCTAATAGAGAGGCTGTTATTCACATGAAACAAACTAGAATATATATAAATACTTATCTAGGTTATAAGAAAAGCATTATATATATCCAACAGCAGCGGCATACTATGTAATATAAATAGTAGCATGAATAGTCTTTTCTATTAACTTTAATTCGACTTGCTTATTCAACCCATACTTCTTATTTGCTACTATTTATATAAGCACCTCTTTCATTATCAACATACTCAACAACCTCAAAGCAGATATCCCTAAGAGGATTTGCTACAATACTGCCAAGAAATCTGAAAATACATCTTGCACTTGATTTCTCAGAGGTCCTACAAGTATAAATATCTAAGAGATGGCACTATATGATAGTTCCAGTCTCCTAGGTAGTGACTGAACAAATATCTCTGGAAGTTTTATCTTAAGTTCATTTTCGAGAACTGTTAAACCTATGACTATTTACAATGCCTATATGCAGTAGATTAATGTTTCATAGAATAAATGAATAACAGGAAGAAATATAAACTCACTGAGAAGAATGACTGGATAAAGATGTATAGTCCTAATATACTTCTGTTATCACTCACCAGAAGGAGAGATAGAATAGGGAATGTAATTACCACATACTACAAAGTAGCCTTGGTCAAAATCCCCAGATCTTGTAGATATAAGACAAACCAGCATCCCAAATCCAATTTCTGCAATCAATTCAAATCCAACCTAATTTTTCACTATACTGTTCATATGAAAGATAGTTTGTAACCCTAATCCAACAAGAACAAAACCCCATGAAATAATATTTTGTATTCAGTAACAATTGAACTTAGATATTGTTGCTTCTATGAATATTACAGCTGGTGCAACAGAAAAGCTATATGAAAGCTATATGAAAGAAGGTAGATACTACTGTGGACAAGTGAGTAGCTTTCACAAGCTTGGAAATAAACTGGCACATAGACTGTGTATGGAAGGTCAACAATGAAGGATATAATAAGGACAGAGACCTCTTACAAAAAACTGTGGCTACCAAAATTCTATGAATAGCTGTGGCAATATATCTATTTTTCATTAAGTGAAAAGAATAAACATAAAATTTAAGGGTTCTTTACTTGCCTACTAATGCTTGTCCAATTCTTGAGAAGTTAGATTGGCATAGTAGGTTTAACTGGTACAAATGTTTCATAGACAACAAAAGCTACTATACCCACAAGGCCTAAAATAAGAGAAACAAGTACACTAGCCAAGGACTAAAGAAATTGAACATCTCCTCATGTCAATTCCAATAGTATGGAGGTTACTAAGGCAACTATGATTATATTTCTGCTAAATGTATTATGAACCTTAGGCTACAATATATGAACCTCAACACTAATATTTAGTCAATTCTTGCCAGTTTCTGAGACAGATTCCTTTTGGAAACCTTGAAATTTAGACAGAAGGTACAGACAATAAATACAGTGCCAGTGAGAGGCAGGTTTAAATTTGCAATACTAATTTAGACAAAAAGCAAAGAATAGCTTACAAGTATCTTACAAAATAACCCCCACTATGTCTAGTCTTTTCTTGAAGGAAAGGCTTCTTCCTATGAAATATCATTGAAAGAGATTAATGAGTAATAGGATTAGGGTTAGGGTAGAAGGAGCAACTTTGCAAGCAAAGTAAGTAAAGTTACAATAAAGTTGGCATAATGGTTGGGGATTATTCCCCAACCACTATTTCATCTTATATAGACTTGTCAGGTGCCATTGACATACATGCCAAAACATGTCAAAAATAGCACCATCACTCAAGGTCACAATGCTATTAGCAGCAGATTACTAAAAGATAGCAAAAATAGCATCTTTTCACATACTATATAAGATAGCTATGATTGGTTACCAACTGATCGGAAGTCCAAAAATAGTGACAAACAATTTTTTGCTTGCAACTTATTACATTTTGCTGAAAGTTACTTTTCCACCCCAAACTCAGAATAACTGTAACCATCATAGTATAGAAAAGAGAAATCACTTCCATACCTGCTTACAAATTACCAGCATCATCTCGGGAGGGTTAACTTATTTGGCTTACATAATTGTTTCTACAGTATTGCTTAGTCATGATATACTAAGCAGCAGTACTTACCTAAGCAAGTTTTCCATGCACAAACCTATATAGTCATGTGATATACTCCGCCTATCCTTAGTGTTTGCTTGACATATAAGATTCTGGTTAGGGTTAGGGGTGAACATATGGTTAGTATGTCACATGTGCATGGTAAGATAAGTACTTACCACAAGAGGTAATCAGTTTGATGTCTGAAATTAGTTTTGGACTTTATAAATTAGACTAACTTGTAAAAAATTACTAGCAAGACAATAGGTATTAGTTAAACACAATCACTGCCAAAGAATAGTGGGCACAAGGATCTTTCCACTGGGATACAGGGACAAGTGGTAATACAGACGATCAGTTAACAATAGCAACCGTGTCCTTCCTCACTATCAACTATCCTATTATCTTTAATCGATGTACCCAGGAACCCTTGTGGACTTTTTAGGCTCTCTGGTTTCTCTGTAAATAGCCCACCAATCAAGTGTGAAAGGCTGTTGCACTTCCATTTGTTTAACCACTTGATGATCTCTATTTTCTAGAACAACCCATCTCCATAGAGTGGTCAGATTGATAAGCTGTCGAGTTCTCTTTTTAGTGACAAGAACTTGCCAATCTAGAAGACTGAGTTTATCCAACTGAAGGTACTGGCCATATAGCCCCTCTCCAACCCAGTTATTAGCAAACTGCAGTCTTTGACCATGATCCACTAACTGAATCAAGGAAGAGCATACTAGCCTTGGTCAAATCTCAGCAATGCTAGAGTATAAATTTGCTGGTCTATTGCCAAAGGATAGGGTTTGCAATGCCTCCATCCACCTGGTTTTCATACATTCTGCTAGTAATTGAATATTGAAGAAGTCCCAGGATATGTTATATTTGCTCTTGAGAACAAGCACATCTGCTTTTGTTTGCTTATTGTTACTAAGATGAGCATCCCAGTGTGCAGAGTAGTTTTCTTGAAGCCAAGAGGCAATTAACATAGGAGGATAACCTTGTGCTATGTAGATATCTGCTACTTCTCTATAAGCATTCACATATGTATCATACTGTAAACTAAGCATGGCTACCCAACTCAATTCACTCAAAAAAGTCCCTTTCTTCACATAGATAGGGTGAGCTAAGATCCAGGGAATATGTTCAAAATTGTTTAGCGGTTTTCTATATGGTCACCATTGAAGCGACTTGTCCTTGTCAAAGAATAGCATCATGTCTAGGAATGTCATGTAACTGTCTGAAGCTGATCATTCTATTGTGCAGTTATCAAATACAATTAAGTTTTCTAAGAGGCATTTTGCACTCAACTCATCCTTAGTGTAGACAAGACTGAGACAATCATCGATATACCTTTTATAGAAAGGTATGTCAGGATATGAGTGGACACCCACTCTATCTTCAAAGAAGCAGCTATACAGATTTGCAAGATCTAGACTAGAGACTATTCCCATGGCAAGTCCTCTGACTTGCCGATATATTTTCCCATCAAACTGACACATTAAGATCTAGTTCTTTGTCCAAAGAGCCATTATATTAAGTAAGGAAATCAGCAGTGATTTGATATGCTTTCTGAACATCTACATTAGGGTAGAATGCTACCACATCTCCTGAGACAAAGAATCATCTTTTCATCCCTTCAGCATCAAACTTTGCTAGAGGTAATAATTTAACATTATATATTTTAAGGGCCAAGTCTTTGGATCCATGAATGATCTCTTGTTTTGTTTTCATGATCTCTTTTAACATTTTGGATACAAACTTTCCTACAGGTCCTTGGACAACAGAGTGGCATGGAGGAATAGGCTGTGCAGATACTGGTGTCTTGTGAATTTTAGGAATTATATAGAACTTAGGGAGTTTTTGTAGATTTTTATTAGACAGATCTAATATCTGACTCTGAAAAAAGTCCAAAAGTTGTGTAGAAGTACCATAGTGAATACTATATCCTACAAGATCAGTGAGTTCTTGTACTGCTTTAATCTTTTCTCTCATTAATATTACAGCTGTATCATAAGAGATGTACTCATAGTCTATAATGGACAAGAGGAGGCGAGTTGTTTTTTTGATGATCCAGGTTCTTAGAGCAACTGCATAACCTAGGTTTTTATCAGTGATTAACATGACTAGCTGGTGCTGTGTTAAATAGTCACAAATTTGGTGAATTGGAGGAGTGATGAAAGGACTATTGTAGAGTCCTCGAGTCTTGAATTCTCAAGGCATATTAGAAACTATGTGCAAGATGGCCCTAGCCCCTTCGAGAATACCAAATTCAAAAGCTCAATCTAGCTGTTAACAAGCTCTCTGCTAAGGTCTTTTGAAAGCATAGTCTGGATCATAGTCAGGGAGCTGTCCTTTTATAGGCACCAGATCAGGTTTTCTAGCCTTAAAAAGTACAGAGTATCTGAGATGATCTACAAAATCATCCCAAGATTTACTAATGAGTTCAGTATTGTACTTAGTGAGCATCATATATTTGAGCCTAGCCAATAAATGAAGACTTATATCACAAGGCAAATCATACTCAATAGTATGTATAGCAGCATAGTAACACATAGATTCTAAAACTACAATAGGAATCAGTGCTATTATAAGAGAGATAACCTATGGCAAAAAAACCATTAGTAGCGAGTTTGTATAAGTATAATAGTTATCATACTTGAAGGAGGTCATATCAACACCTGGTGCCAAGATACAGTATCTATTGGCTACTGAGATTTTCTCTTTCCTCTGTGATCTGTATTCTTCGATTACCCTTCTTAGTCATTTCACAGACTATTCTCTGGAGTCTTAGAACCACCACCCCTCTTCCTCCACTTGTTGGGCTTCTTGCTGCTGCCTCTGTTTCCAGCGATGGCCACTTTTGGGCTCTAAGAAGTCATTATTTTGGGTGGATTTTTCTGTCATAGAAATGATATGGGTAAGAAAATGTTTGTTACAGTCTGTGAGAAGACTCACTTTCTTGCCCTTCTAAGCAGTGTTGAGAACTTTTTTGATCTCTGCTACTACCCTCTTGTTTACAAGTAATTGTATAGACTGAGAGGTGATGTGTTTGTCTATATCAGCAAAGGTCTTCTTCTTCAACTTTCTCTTTTTCTCATTCTTTAGTGCCTCAGCACTTAATGCATCATCAACAAATTGCATGGCACAATGAAAGATATGAAGGAGGTCTTCTAAAATCTCCTTGAATTTACCAGAGAGGGCAATGTTGGCTACCCACCCTCTGAACACTAGGCACTCATGACTAGAGTCAGTGGGTGGGCTCTAGAATGGCATCTTAGCATCTTTAAATACCAGGTCAAACTTTTCCTAGGATTATATTAGAATAGAGAACAGCTATACTTCAGAAAAAAATTATACTAAGGAGTGTGGAAAGTAGTAGAGACTGAATCAGGGGAAATCAGGATGGCAGAAACAAAAGAAGGAAGAGAAAAAAGAAGAAGAATAAAATAAAAAAAAGAAAAAGCTAAACAAGAAAAAGACAATGAAAGTGAAGAAAGTGGCTGAGGAATGGGAAATTTGAAATAAGAAAGAAGAGGCTGCAAAGTTAGAGAAGAAAGCAAAAAAATTGATGTTAGAAAATTTTCATAAATGAATTCATGTGTTTGGGTAAAAGATATTAGTAAGAAAGGTGTGGGATCATACAATAGAAAAAAATGAAGGATTTGTACCAAGGAAGGGAGAAATATATCCATTGTTAAGAGAAGAGAGGAAGTAAATACATGAGTTCATTCAAGAACAATTAAGGAAGAAGTACATTAGACTCTTAAAGTTACCTCAAATAACACTGGTATTTTTTATAGAAAAGAAAGATGGCAAGAAGCAAATGGTCTGGGACTATATATATTTAAATGAATGGACTATTAAGAATAACTACTCTTTACCATTAATTTCAGATATTGTAGAAAATATTGGTATTAAAAAAGTATTTACAAAAATAAACTTGAGATGGAATTATAACAATGTATGGATAAAGAAAATAGATGAGTGGAAGATAGTGTTTATAACTGAAAGAGTTGTTCAAACTAACAGTAATATTTTTTAAAACTTAATCAACACTGGGAAAGTGGCAAGCTTTATTGACAATGTCATAGTAGAAATAGAGGAAAAAGAGAGTCATGATAAGATAGTAGTGAAAGTAGTGAAAATATTAGCAGAAAATGATTTATATGTGAAACTAGAAAAGTGCAAGTGGAAGATAAGAGAAGTAAAGTTCTTAGGAGCAGTAATAGGACTAAAGGGGATTAAGATGGAAGAGAAGAAGATAAAGAGTATTTTGAAATGGCTAACTCCAAAAGAAGTGAAAAATATATAGAAGTTTTTAGAACTTACTAACTACTATCAATAGTTTATCAAAGATTTCTGTTAGGTGGAGTTTACACTTGAAGATAAAAGTCCATGAAGTTTCAGATATGCACAGAGTGTAGAAGCTTCATGCAATGAGCTTGGTAATGTAGACTTGTTGGAACAACCTTGGCCTCAACTTATGTGTTATGCCTCTTACAAGCTGCATGGTTTCAATTTCAGAGAATAGTCTTGTAAGGAGTTATAAGAAGAGGAGTAAAGCATGTCACCATTGACACTGGAGATTTAGCATCAATTTTAGTTAATTATCAGGCTAGCTATTACAAAGTAATCATTAGTCTTAAATATATAAAATAACAAAAGGAATAGTTAAAACAGATCTTCAAGTGAGTTTTAGTAATGAAACACTAAATAAGAGTTCAGATTTGGAGAGGGGAAAACTCTATGTAAAGTCTAAGTAAATTTGTAGATTTTGAAGGATAATTAGGCAACAAAAACAAATAAAGATGACTACAGATTTTGACTCAGATAAAGCCAAATAACCACTGACTTTTGATGGAATTAAGTCTATTACAAAGTACCAAACCACCAACAGAGTTTTGGGCACAAATAAAGCCAAATAACCATGGGGATTTGATGACATGTTGAAGTTGGACATATTTGGGATATGACAATTTCACATTAATAGCTAGACTATTACATAATATGGTAAAGAAGAATCAGAAGTAGGATTGGACAGAGAAGCAGGAAAAGGTATTTCAGAAGTTGAAAGAATAATCTACAAAAGAACCAGTGTTAGCAGTACTAGATTTAAATAAAAAAGAATGGAAGTAGACATATTAGATTATACAACCTAAGAGGGTTCTATCTATGGAGTGTGAAGATGGAAGATGGAGACTAGTTGTATTCCTTTCAAAATCTCTCAATGGGATAGAAAGAAATTATGAGATTCATGATAAGGAAATATTAGTTGTTATAAGGGGATCAGAAAACTGGAGACATTTTTTGGAGGGTGCAAAATTCAAGTTCAAGGTCTAGACAGATTATAAGAATTTGAAGTACTTTATAAAGGCACAGAAGTTAAACCAAAGACAAGCTTGCTGAGAGTTGTATCTGTCAAGGTTTGATTTCACTTTGAAGCATGTACCAGGTACAAAAATGGGAAAAGCAAATGGACTTAGTAGGAGACCAAACTGGAAAGTAGAGACTGAGAATGATAACAGTAATCAGACTTTAATTAAAGAACAGTGAATTTATAGTTTAATCAAAGTAGTAATAGAAGAAGCTGAAGTAGACATAGTAGAAAAGATAAAGTAAGGATGAAGAAGTAGTTAGAGTAATAGAGAAGATGAAGAAAGCAGGAGTAAAATTCTTACAAGGAGATGAGTAGCAAATAAAAGGAGATTTAGTGTTGAAGGAAGGAAAGATTTATATGCTGAAGGACAAAGAGTTAAGAGTAGAGATTATCCTGCTGCATTATGATGTACTGATAGCTGGACATAGAAAAAGATAGAAGACAACAGAGCTAGTGATGAGGAAATAATGGTGGCCAGGAGTGACAAGAGATGTAAAGAGATATGTAGATGATTGTGATATGTGTTAGAGGATGAAAAATCAGATAGAGGCACTGGCAGGAAATCTAAAGTTGAGCAGGATACCAGAAAAACTATAGATTCATCCAACAGTCAACTTTATAACCAAGTTGCCATTAGTAGCAGAGAAGGATACAATCGTGGTATTTTGCAATAGGTTATCAAACATGATGTATTTTGTGGCAATAATGGAAAAAACATCAGTGGAGGAATTAGTATAGTTGTTTATAGATAATATGTGGAAGTTGTATAGGTGACCAGAGAGTGTGGTGTCAGAGAGTGTGGTGTCAGATAGAGAACCAAAGTTTGTAGCAGAGTTAACTAAGGAGTTGAACAAAATGTTGGGGATTGAAATGAAACTGTTGACAGCTTTCTATCCACAAACAAATAGACAAACTAAACAAATGAATCAGGAGTCAGAACAATATCTCTAATTTTTTGTAGATTATAAACAGAAGGATTAGCCAGAATGGCTAGCCTCAGTAGAATTTGTAGTTAACAACAAAGTACATTCAGCAATGAAAGTATTTCCATTCATGGCAAA
>Ga0157359_1000247_pt1 | contig 18401 bp, 20 predicted proteins | sample AttcapACBM3_FD_111482 | JGI IMG/M metagenome (GOLD analysis project Ga0157359, IMG submission 111482) | Fungus gardens microbial communities from leaf cutter ant in Botucatu, State of São Paulo, Brazil - Atta capiguara ACBM3 | ecosystem: Host-associated > Fungi > Mycelium > Unclassified ...
ATGACAATGACAATGACAATGACAATGACAATGACAATGACAATGACAATGACAATGACAATGACAATGACAATGACAATGACAATGATAATGATAATGATAATGACAAGGACAATGTTTGAGATAACACATGCTTAGTATTCATGACAATAAAAAAATATTAAGTTCTAGACCAAAGCACTACAATTCCTCTTAACATTTAGTAAAAGGAGTACATATGTTAGCGTCCAGATTTTTGATAGATAACAACGGCTCAAATCAGAACAATATAAAGATAGCCATAAGTAAAGCCAAGCAATGTCGGCAAGTCCTGCCGAACTGCGAAACGATACGTCTCGGGCAGAGCAAGGAACCGTAAGGTTAGCCCAGATATAATTTACATCAGAACTTTTTTAAACGAAATTAGGCTGCGTGGCATAAGAAATATTCTTATGTCATGCAGCCAGCGATCACTACAGTTATTTCTTGCAGTGGGTCTCCCATTCTTTAATGGCAAACGTATCCATCATACCTGAGATGTAGTCAACAACAGCTCGCGCCTTTTTACTGGTGTAGTCAGCGGAATTTTCTTCCGGTATCGCAAACTTCAGTTCAGGGGACAAAAATTTGAAATTGTCTTTCTGATTATAAAACTCGTATAAGTCAGCGATGATCTCGTTACCTCTGAACTCGTAAGTCAGTATATTCCTCTTACGCATAATTACTTTAAATAGCAGTTTTTTCAGACCTTCTGATAGTTTCTGTAACTTTTCGAACCCAAGCTCTTCAAAGCCATGCTTACTCATGACGACTGAAATATCCATAACTAGACGATTTACTATATTGGAGGTAAGCTCTTTGCGAAAAATCATGGCGAACTCTTCTGACGACTTCATTGAATCAGCTTTAGCTGCAGTTTCCTTTGACTTCTTGACGATCTCTTTAAAGTCGGGCAAAGCATCTTTGTACTTTTCTGAGATAAAAAACTCATACTCAATGTCTTCAATGGTCACCATATTTCTGCTAAGTGCATCTTCAAGATCATGCGCTGCGTAGGCAATTTCATCAGCAAGATCCATTATCTGTGCATCAATAGTTTTCTCTCCTGCCTGCAGTTCAAGATTATGCTTTATAAGCAATTGCTGGTAGAACTCATAATCTTCATCATAAATGAATTTCTCAGCAACGGATTTCATATTTGGATACTTGATGACAGAGAGCAAGCTTCGGTGGGTCAGATCCAGGCCGCCACAGTGAGCGTATTTCTTTTCGAGTTTTCTTAAGATACGAAGCGCTTGGGCATTCCCTTCATATCCACCGATATCAGCAGATAACCGATTAAGCAACTTTTCCCCTGAGTGCCCGAAAGGAGGATTGCCAATGTCATGCGCCAGAGCTGCCAGTTCAACTACCACGGAGTGTTTCAGTTCAAGGTCTGATGCGATACTTCGCGCTATCTGTGCGACTTCAAGGCTGTGTGTTAATCTGTTTCTATTGAATTTTTCGGGATCAACTTCAAACAACTGCATTTTGCCCTGAAGTCGCCGAAATGAAGATGAGTATAGAATACGCGCATAATCGCGCTGATAATCATCCCTGTTTCTTACTTCATTGCAGGTATCAGAATGCTCCCTGCTGTGCCCCAGAGAAGCGATAAGTTTCTGCTCTTGCCTTTGAGCAAAAGCTTTAATTTCTTCATTGTACATGTTAAATCCTTGCTGTATTAGCCAATCAAATCAGAAAACTGAATCTTTTCAGTTTGTTAAAAATTATACGTAAAAAGATATAGTTACTGAATATTAATCTGGTTCTTAATAAAAATGTCAATGGTAAATCGTGCGCTTTCAAAGAAATACGTTTAGGTTGACCGACTCCCACGCCTATTGGCATAGATAGGTGTTATCAACACCAACTATTGGCACGAAGTGATCCCTCTCCTGGAACTGAAAGGCTGCAACGAATGATAAGCTCAACTTGATTCTAAATGAACAAAAAATAAGAGCGCTTGAGTAATTTCTAACACTCTTGAGTGAATGAGTATAACCCTTTATAGATTACAATATAGTGTGCTGAGTGTTTTTTGTATTCCTCCATCTCCAAAAAAAATCGATTTGATGGGTCGATTTTATAGCTTATTTTATTATCTAAAGTTAATTCACTTTCTACTAATTCTTTAGCCGCCCATGAACCGTACTCTGAAAGAGTAAATATTTCCACCTTATGATTTTTCAATATATATTCCTTCCACTTTTCACTTTTTTTAATAACACATAGGCAAGAGTGTCCTAAATTGTCGTAGACAATAGAAGAATATTCCGTTGGATATAATTCACCAAAATTTAACTCTTGAAGAAGTTGAAAGTAATTTGGGGTTTTCTTCAACAGATTTATTTCAAAATGCCACAAACATCTTAATTGTTGCTTTGCTGATTCTATATTAAACTTTCCTTGCACTGTAGTAAAATTCTTGACGAATTTATCTGCAGCAATAAGGGTGAAATGTTCTATATCAATTAATATGTTTCTCTTAGGCGATGATAGGATTTGATTCCAAGAAAACTCAGATTCATTATATCTTGTTAATAAATGGCGCAATTCACTATTTTTATTTAGCTCGGGAGATATAATAGCCAATACTTTGTATAGCCTTCTAAATGCCGAAGATGCCAGCAGTATTGTTTTTCTTGCTTCATCGCCATCAAAATAGTTTAATGTGTATTTAATCAAGTTCTGAATTAAAGTCTCAACACTCTTATTTCTTTCCGGACATAGCCATGATGGAGTATAATTTAAGGTTTTGGTTGAAACTTCAAGCTGAATCAAAAAGCTAAGAGCATTGGAGTAAAAAGCATCATTCGCGTCTCTGAAATCATCATGGAATATCTTATTAATCACAAAAAAATCGTTTTTTTTGATACAATAATCAACTAGTATTTTATTCATCGAATGCATAGCAGGCATCGATTGCATAAATAAAAAATGCCCATCAATAATATCATCAACACTTGCTTTTTCTAAGTTCGCTCTTGAATTCTTACTTGTAAAATCAGTCGATTGAAAGTTTTTAAGAATTTGTCCTCGTTTTCCGTTAAGCCTATTTTCAACAAGTGTTTTAAATTCATTGACTCTTTGAAGGTTAAATTCGACTTCAAAAGCTTTATCAATTGATTTTATTACTCGCCTTTTATAAAAGAACCATATTTGCATTGGTTCCAATATCATTCTTAGTGAATCAAAATTTTTAACAAGCTCTTTGATTTTGAATGTTAGAACTGGTTTTTCTAAGTCTTCTTCTCTATCAAAAACCTCTAACTTTAGTCCATCACATAAAACAATAATAGCCGCACTTATTTCTGGGTGTATCGAATATTCTGTGGCTTGACTCAATTCAGCATATCCAAAGTTCTCACCTTTTAGTGGTTTTTTTGCTTCTATAATCCAAAAATTCTCTTTCCAAAGAGTAAAGTTATAATCAATGTACTTACTCTTCTTACCAAGAAAACTGATATGTTTTTCCCTATCAACTGATGAGAATTGCCCTTTTTTGTAACCTAAAATTCTTACGATTGGATCAATGACTGTAGCCCTAACATCAGCCTCGCTAAATCCCGTAACATCGAGACTCTCAATCTCACGTAATTCCTCAATATATTTTTCACATATGGGCTCTATATTTTTATGGAGAAGCAACCCATCTTTAATACTCAAAGTTTTATCTATCAACATAAACTAACACTCCTAATAAGCGTTGTTGTAAACCATTCATCTATAAATCACTACGTATATTTCCTCAATAGAGGACGAGGGATTCTGTTGAATTTATTCGAACATTTAACAACCTTAGAGAAATCTCATTAAATAATATCTAACCAATACATGATTATATATCAATGTTTCTTGGTCAAGAAATTAATGAAGCTTTTTCATTAAATTTGTGACGGAACAAGTTGTAGACAAAATGGTCAGTGTTCAACTTCCGCTAGTGGGACTGTGACGAACATTTATACCCAGCCCCGAAGATTAATCGCATCGTTGCTGTGAACACTATCCCCCTCCCTACATCCTCACTATGTACTTCAATAACCCCACTTCATGGGCGGTACGTTATGCCGATCGGACCATGCATTTACAGAGTTTTCTAATCGGTTGAAGACCAGAACATCTGGGCGCTTTTTGCAAAACAACTGCATCGATAAACGTAGATTCATACGTTCTCTGGCCCACATTGTTCTGGGGGAATTTTCTGTGTATTCGGCACTACTTGCCTGTCGTTCTTGGACAAAATATGCTAACTATCCCAACAGACAGGAAAATCGCTATTAGCTATGGTTTCTGACATAAGGAAATTTTTCTAATGAGTTATTTTGATATCCCGCATGCAGTTCGTAATGCGGTTAAAGCCATTGATGAAGACGAACTGGAAAAATGTATCGATAAATGCCTATATGAAGAACAATCTCATTATCTGCAGGACTTCAGACTCTTTGATTGTGGGCCTTATGTCATGCAGCAACTATATTGCTTTGAAAAAGCTGTTACTGCTCTTCGGATATCTAAGTCATCCAAAAAACGCGAAGCAGCAAGATACACGGCCCTGAAAGCTGGCCGTGATTTGGCAGCTGCATTTTTGCAAATGAGAGCAGGAGTTTCAGAGGTTGAAGCAGAAGAAGTTACATTTAGTGTAGATGAACAAAATGTTCCGCCAACGACGTTTAGTGAAGCCCTTTCTGTTCGGATAAGCTACAGCTGGCGAACTGAACAGGGTGCAAACTGGCAGTTCGGAAGCATTATATTCTCTTACCTTGCGAAAGAACAACCAAGCTATTTCTCCGCTGCGCCAGCACGCAAAATTAGTTCAGCCAGGCAAAAGCAGACAAAACAAGAAAATTTGTACCGGGACTGGGAGCACCTAAAAGCAATATGCAAGTAATCTGTCCACCGATATCTAAAAGAAGGGAGAGATGGCTCACTGATCCCAAAAACTTTCACAGTTAAAAACTTGCATAATTTCGGGGCGAATTTTTGGGATCGCACCGAGACTTAGACGCTTCAGTTACAGGCCTGCTCCTCGCCATTCGATATGCCCGAGTCTGAAAAGCTCCATTGTTCGCTCGGAGCTAGTTCGATTATACCTCAACTGTCAACTTCGTGCCGTGGGTTCAGCGAATTGAAGCGAGTATCAACATTGTAAAAATCTTCAGATATATATCATTCAACTGAACATACCTCATAAATGGCAGAACCTCTCGGTTCTGCCATTTTTGTTTTCTTTTTCAGAGGAACCGTAATGTTAAATTCTGAAGGTACAAAACCGTTACAGCTCTCACTGTCCGGCCTACCGCACTGGATGTCTGAGCGTATTCTGCAGCATATAAATGAGCTTACTCACTATGAGCCGGTGATTGGTATCATGGGTAAAACTGGCTCGGGCAAGAGCAGCTTATGTAATGCCCTGTTTGCCGGTGAGATTTCCCCCGTCAGCGATGTGACCGCCTGCACACGCGAACCCTTACGCTTTCGCCTGCAGATGGGAAAGCGCTTGATGACACTGGTGGATTTACCCGGCGTCGGGGAGTCTGAGCACCGGGATACAGAGTACGCCGCACTGTACCGCGAACAGCTCCCCCACCTAGACCTAGTACTGTGGCTGATTAAGGCCGATGACCGAGCGCTGTCGGTGGATGAGCACTTTTATCATCAGGTGATTGGGGAAGCTTACCGGCATAAGGTGCTGTTTGTTATTAGCCAGTCGGACAAGGTTGAACCCACCAGCGGTGGTGAAAAGCTGTCTACAGAGCAGAAACAAAACATCAGCCGTAAAATCTGCCTGCTGCATGAATTGTTCCAGCCGGTAAATCCGATCTGTGCGGTGTCGGTTCGTTTGCAGTGGGGGCTGTGGGTGATGGCTGAACGGATGATTCGTTGCCTGCCGCGTGAGGCCAGTAGCCCGGTAGCGGCACAGCTTAGTACGCCGCTTCGTACTGATGCCGTTAATAAAAAAGTGCGTGATGATTTTGGTGAAACGGTCGGCTCGGTACTGGACACAGTAAGTTCCCTGCCCCTGATACCGGCCTCGGTTCGGACAATTATCCAGGCTGTACGTGACACCGTGGTATCGGTCGCTCGTGCTGTCTGGAGTTTTTTCTTCTGAATACTTAACCCCTTAACTCGTTGTTTCCTTAGCCCTACCGCGACTATGCGACGGGGCTTTTTTGTCTTTCTTTTTCCATCATGAGGAGTCTCTTATGACCCGTCTGGCTTCGCGCTTTGGCGCAGCAAACCTTATTCGTCGTGACCGTCCGTTAACTCATGAAGAGTTGTTTCGGGTGGTGCCCAGTGTGTTCAGTGAGGATAAACACGCGTCACGCAGCGCACGGTACACCTGGATACCAACCATTACCGTTCTTGAAAACCTGCAGCGCGAAGGCTTTCAGCCTTTCTTTGCCTGCCAGACCCGTGTTCGTGACCCTGGGCGTCGCGAGCATACAAAGCACATGCTGCGCCTGCGTAGGGAGGGGCAAATTACCGGCAAGCAGGTCCCGGAAATTATTCTGCTCAACTCCCATGATGGCACCAGCTCGTATCAGATGCTGCCGGGATTATTTCGTGCGGTATGCCAGAACGGACTCGTCTGCGGTGAGTCGTTTGGCGAGGTGCGGGTGCCGCACAAAGGGGATGTGGTGAGTCAGGTGATTGAAGGGGCGTATGAAGTGCTGGGTATTTTTGACCGTGTGGAAGAGAAGCGGGATGCCATGCAGTCGCTGATGTTGCCGCCACCTGCACAACAGGCTCTGGCACAGGCTGCACTAACGTACCGTTTTGGTGAGGACCACCAGCCGGTGACAGCACTTCAGATACTCTCCCCACGCCGTTGGCAGGATGAGAGCAATGATCTGTGGACCACATACCAGCGTATTCAGGAGAACCTGATTAAGGGCGGGCTCAGTGGCCGGAGTGCAAAAGGCGGGCGAACACATACCCGCGCCGTGCGTGGTATCGACGGAGATGTGAAGCTCAACCGGGCTCTCTGGGTGATGGCGGAAGCTATGCTGAGTGGGTTTCAGTCCTGAGAGTGTTATCGCCATGTTAACAAAGGACACTCCCTGTCCGTTTCCCCCTCATTGGATTGAGTGTTTTATCACCGCATTTCTCGGTGTGCCGCGTCGGGCCTGCTTCCGGAGGCAGATAAAAAATAGTTCATTCCATGTCCATACCCTGTCCGCCCCCCTCTTTAGAATCATTTCATATTCAGTCAGTTAACTATTACGGAGATTCAAGATGACACAGGCAGAGCGCCGTCATGACCGGCTGGCTGTCAGGCTGTCACTGATAATCAACCGCCTGGTTGCCGGTGAAACGCTGAACATGACGCGGCTTGCTGCAGAGTTTGGAGTGTCAGTTCGTACTCTGCGACGGGATTTTCGTGAACGGCTGATGTACCTCGACCTCGAGTATCGACGGGGGCAATGCCGCCTGCGCAGCACCGGTGGGGGCGTACAGGGGGAGCTCGATGCGCTTACATTCGCGCACCGGGCCGGACTGGCCGATATTTTTCCGGGGCTGGACCGGCGTCTGGCGGGCATGCTGCTTACTGCGGGAGGGATGCCGTGTCTGGTATGGCAGCCTTCTGCTCTGTGCGGGCGCTCAGGCTCAGCCTTATAACCGGACTCTACCTGCGGTAGTTAATGACAATAACGGGAACATTTTCTGGTGCGATGCGCATCGTCAGGTTACCGGAAAATGCGAAGCCATGTCTGTTGACCGTCAGGGCGGGATGGTCACGGTGCGTTCAGCCCCCTTTAAAGACTGCGAAGGCGGCCTGTGGGGCTGGATAACTATCATGCACAACGATGTGTCGAAGGGATTCACCATTACTCCGGACAAGAAATTCGGTCTCACCGTAAAAGACCTGTGCCGCCCGGGCACGGTAGTGACCTTTAAGCCCAACCAGAAGAAGCCGGAATATGACGACCTGGTGGCACTTTACCAGGGCAAAGAGCTGTTTCGCTACCGGCGCTTCTGATAACACCCGAAATCAACCTCTCTTATTTTGCCCGACAGCGGGCTGGATTAATTCAGGAAGAAGACCATGCTGAAAATAATGACCTCTGCTGTACCCGCCCTCATTCTGTCACTTGCCGCCTTCAGTGCTGGTGCAGCTAAGCTTCCGGCAAGCCTGATGGATAAAGACAATCCCGGCCAGGAGTACTGGTGCCAGGGAAACGACATCAATACCTCCATGTGTTCACTGACCGGTGTCAGCGACGACCATAAATTTGCCCTGATTCAGGACCTGCCGGGCCCGGCCTGTGAGGACCTAAGCTTCGGGGTTATCGACCTGGTGCGCCAGACCGGTGTCAACATTCCTTACGACGGTGGTGACAGTAAGGGCGATGTGCAGGCTGGGTTTGTGCGCAGCACGAAAGATAATGCCCTTTATGTGAAAATTATCCGGGGCAGCAAAACCCTGCGGCTGTATAAGGTACAAACCGGTTACTGATAATCCCCCCACACCTGCATACACTTATAGCCCCTGACGCTTCTGCGTCAGGGGCTTTTGCATTTAAGGCGTGCGTGATGTCTGAGCAAGTTTCGTCGCCAACGACGACTGAGTCAGCAAAAGAAAACACGCTAACTTTCATTAAGGAAGAATATGAAATTCAATCAATACATTCATATTCTACTGGTAGCGGGTTGGTGGCATCACTAATCCTGATTGCCTCCGACAGTCGGGGTTTTCTTTTTTTGTCGCTTAGTATCCACCGATATCCTTGGCACTTCCGAACCACGAGTGCAGTTGTCCCTTTCTTTATTCAGGTAAATGTATCCGCTTTTGGTTATAAAGTCTGCTAAGCGCTGTGAGTTCAACGGGTCGATGCAACGCTATCCTTAATCAAGGGCAAGATTGCATAAATCGCTTTGTGGAGATATTATTCAAACAAAAGTTAATTAAATGAGGTTGTTATGTCATGCATTCGCGTAGAGAAAGATGGCCTTCTGTATGAAGCTGAGTATTTCTATGAAGAGAATATGGTTACAATTTTTGGGACTAGAGGAGGGCAGTCAAGCGTGGTTCTTAATGGGATGACAGAAGTCGCTGCTGCTCGTACCGCGTTGCGAAATCTTATTAGGGAAAATCAGATTGATCCTCTAACTGATTGAAAATAGGCTATCTTAACTGACGGCCTATTTTTATATAGCCACACAGAGTTACCCGATAGAACGGGTAAAGTACGTCAGACCATCAAATCGTCAGGTGTTTTCCGGGCCTTGCGGCTAGGGTTAAACAGCAACGGGGTGCATCCAGCCGGCATCAGGCTGAGCCACCATGTGTAGATGGCTTGTGTTCTTTCATGAGTTCCACGCAAATTATTTAAGCGCCAGATCCTTTCTATATATTATAATAACCTATCGCTTGTTTTCTTTTTATTGAGCGACTCTGTTTTTGAGGCTAAAGTCCATCCTTCAGTTTCTTTTAAATATTTTTCCAAATTATTTATGTTTGACCAGTAGCGCTGGTGAAAACTATTCTTTGGGGACTGGACAAGATCTCTTACGATGTAACCGAAAAATCTATGAATCTCAAAACCCTTCTCAATATCAACCGGATCAAGTTTCTTGAGAGCTTCACTTGCAGGGATGTTCACAGAAGTATTTTTACCATTAATTGCATTTATCCATTCGCCATGTGCAATTTTATTTCTTAACTCACTTGGGTCTGAGATATATTTCTTTTTGATTTTTTTTAAATTCTGCAGTCGATTAGCTAGATCACCTTTTCGAGATGAATCACCAACTCTCTTCATTGCATTTGTGAGCATAAGATCCCATGCCTGAGAAATGCCATTTTTCTTTTTAAAATCCAATATGTATTTTATTTCAGAGTAAGTGAAGCCATTAGGGGTGAATAAAATTTGATGAAATTGAGTTTCAGACCAAGCCGAATATAAAAGAGAGAATAACTTGGTTTTTATCTTTACTTGGTAAGAGTCACCTCTCCTTATGTAATGATTTATATCTTTACTCAGACTACTTTTAACTTTCCAAAGCTCTCTAACATTTTCACTTTGAGCCATATACATTGCAAAAATTTCTTGTTCAGTCATTTTCTGAAAAGCTTTGAAGGAAAAGTGGTGGGGGGGAATGGGAATCGAACCCACATCTTTCACCTGAGTGAACGTATTAGGCCATATTATACGACCCCCATGAGTCTCCTCGAAAGGAGGATACTTAGCAGAAGCAGAACATATGCATCTTTGATTCAGCTTTTACTGCTTTCTATCAGCTTTTCATTTTTAGCAAATCTACTTTTATTTATCAAGTTTTTTCGAAAAACATTTAAAATTATCATGCAGATTGTTCTGGTTAACCTAAAATCAGAGGATGATATGCCAATTACTGCATGATGTAAATACAATGTTAAACGTCCGCTCCTGGCACGTAGTGGACAGGCTAGTGGGCTGTCAGGTCTGTTACAGACGCGGAGAAGAAGTTAATGCTGCTCGTACATAGAGAATTACTATGAAGGCAGAGATGAAACGTTAAAACATTTCCTCAATTTTCTAATTGCAAAGATTATTGCCAATCCAGTTCAACGATTCTGGTATCGTTTACTCCAGTGAGAAAGCGAATAAACAACGAATTCTGATATCCTAACTGACTTCTAAATGCTGCAAGTTTCGACAAATCTTTAAAGCTACTTTCTCTATTTGTTGATTTTTTTATCTCTATAGCCAATAAGTTATCATCCGTCATTCGTCTATGAATAATAATATCTGGAACAACATTACGTTCACAAGTTTCTCCAGTTGGAGAAACAGCATAAATCAGCCTTTTTACAACATCCATACTGCGGTTGTATTCGCAGTCTGTATTCCATTCTGGGAAGCTCTGAGAAAATTTTATCGCTAACTGATGTGCAATTGCTTGTTCGCTTGCATCATTTTGAAGAAGCAGGCGTTGTTCGCTCACAAAGTCATTGAGCAGTTGCTGAATATTTACTCCGTTGATAAGCATATGTTGTCCTGAATTAAATAATCTATTAATCACTGATGAATGCACAGCAAGCTAGCAACGTTTTGTTAGCCATTAAGTGTACCTACGCTTGGATTTTCTTTCTTGAGATTCGATGCGGACGTTGCAGCGCTGACCGCACCGGGATGAAACCCAATCTGTTCACAACTGTAAATCTGAAGCAGGACCTTTCCATTGCATGACTCTTCACCCTTTCGCGTCATGTCTAGGTAGCTTCCTTCAAGCATACGCTCAAGGCCAACAACAGCAATTAGCACCCCTCGTGCTGGCCGGCCAGTAAGCAATTCATAAATTTCCAGCTTTTTCGCTAGCCAAGGGCCGTAAGCTAGCACGTCCATATACGGTTTACGTAGGTAATGGACATCAAGAATAATGTCTTCAGGCAAGTCATCATCCTGTCGAAGTGCGTCCAGAGTTAGTGATGTATCGTCCCTCTTAAATTGGACTTGATGCTCAAAATAAAGTCCACACTCTCTTTCAAAGTGAGCTATAGCCACATGGTACAAAGCGAAATTGAGAATTTCAGATCTTGCGGCGGCATGCTTTACTACTCGTTCATCAGCAGGTTGTGCCGACGATTTTTCTGGCTCAGGAGTGCCCACCTTCTCTTGAACAAAGAGAGCTTTCAGCTCCTCTAATTTTTCCGCAATCAGTGTTGCGTGAGAATCAACGAGTAACGCCTTGTATTGTTTAAGTGCTTTTCTATCGATGACATTCGCATGCGCCATCTTGTGATGTTTGTCGCAGAGGAGAATGAGATTCTCTTGCTTGTTGTTGTTTCGATTTTCATCAATGTGGTGGATTTCGAGATATGTGTGCTCATTGCAGCCCTTTATTGCGCAGCAATGTCCAGACTCAACTTCTACCGATCTGCGAAGATCCGCAGGTATCGATGGGCGCGGTTCCTCGTATGTTTGCTTTGACGTCACAGGCTATCGCTACCTTGATTCATTGATGGCTAACATTTGTATATTGTGCTGGCACTTACCTTATGACATACCAGCGTTAACGTTTTGATAAAAGCAATAAATTACAATCAATCACTACTAACTGCGACCAAAAGCGTGCTGGAACATTATTACTTTTATCTGGCCCGTGATTTTTAGGTTAGTCCGAGCTAAGTATCTAAATTAGAGTGTTTTTCCATCTTCAGCAACAAATAAATGTGCCTGTTGGTTTGTGCAAAGCGAGCCTGTTTTCAGGTAACACCAAATAACACTGTATATTTGCCCAGCCGCACAACCAATGTCCGTTCTTGGCACTCAGCAGACTATCTATCCAAGATAGCCTCTAAACCAACACATCTCATAATAGAACTCAGAAAAAATCCATTTTTCTATTTTTTTTCAGATAGATATTATCCCCATGCATCCTCCCGCATCCTAATTGGATTGCGGGATTTTTTATTTTTAACACTGTGAATGGGTGTGAGTCACTGGGTCATTGCTGGTTTTCGTTTCCTCATGTATTCGCAATTATATTGGTATCTTCCTCCTCGAATACGGCCATCACGCCTGTCGTGCCGAATCCAGTGCCATCCTTACCACCTTTAATTAAGGAGATTTGCTATGGATAAACAAACCAATCTTTTTACACCTGAACTGCCGCTACCGGCACTGCGTACCATTAAGCGAGCCTTGGCTCTGCTTGAACAACACCTGCGCGAACCGGGTGTAGCATTCACCTCCACACAGGCTGCTCGCGATTGGCTCAGGCTGAAAATGGGAACCTTTGAGCGTGAAGAATTTGTTGTGCTGTACATCAATAACCAGAACCAGCTGCTTGCCCACGAAACATTGTTCACCGGCACCCTCAATCACACTGAAGTTCATCCCCGGGAAGTGGTTAAGCGCGCCCTGTATTTCAATGCGGCGGCGGTGATACTGGCGCATAACCATCCTTCCGGCGAGACGACGCCCAGCCAGGCTGACAAAGCCCTCACACAGCGACTGGTTCAGGTACTTCAACTGGTGGATATCCGTGTTCCTGACCATCTAATTATCGGCGGCAGGCAAATCTATTCATTCGCAGAACACGGTCTGCTGTGAGGAATTGCATGAAAATTATCAGTAAACGCCGGGCAATGACGATATACCGCCAGCATTCTGAGTCCCGAATATTTCGCTACTGCACCGGAAAATATCAGTGGCACGGTAGCATCCGTCATTACTTCGGTAAGGACATCCCGGATATTCCCGGTGTGCTGGCGGTGTACGCCGAACGCCGCCAGGACCGCAACGGGCCGTACACCTGTCTGATGAGCATCACCCTGAACTGACAATAGAGGAGAACTATAATGAGCAACATCACTTGGGACCTACATCGCGATATAACGCAGCGCCTGGGAGCCCGCCTTGTGCAGGAGGGGAATCGGCTGCATTATCTGGCTGACCGTGCCAGCATCACCGGTAAGTTCAGTGACGTCGAATGTCTTAAGCTGGATGTGACATTTCCGCATTTTATCAGTCAGATGGAATCAATGCTGACCACTGGCGAAATGAATCCTCGATATGCCCACTGCTTCACCCTTTACCACAACGGTTTTACCTGCGAAGCCGACACCCTTGGCAGTTGCGGCTACGTATATATCGCAGTTTATCCCACTCAACGCTAACTAATTTCACGTGAGCAAGCATGAAAACTCTACCTGCTACAATTTCGCAGGCGGCGAAGCACTGTCTGTCGCCCGTGGCTGTCTGGCAAATGTTACTGACACGTCTGCTGGAACAGCACTATCGCCTGACACTGAACGACACGCCATTCAGTGATAAAACTGTTATTAAGGAACATAGCGATGCCGGTATCTCTTTAATTGATGCCGTGAATTTTCTGGTGGAAAAGTACGAACTGGTTCGCATCGATCGTAAGGGGTTTGGCTGGCAAGAACAGTCGCCTTTTATTACTACTGTAGACATTTTAAGCGCCAAGCGAACTATGAGGGAAACAAGAACTTAATCTGTGTCAGCCCTCTTCCCACACCCCATCTCTTTACCGGGCAAAAAAGGTAAAAATATTTTTAGGCACCACATTAGGCACCATCACAAAGTTGAATTAGAATTTATATCATATAATTCAACCAATTACAGCACCAATTCAGACTCCACCAGCCCAAAATTCTTTCGCGGCGATGCCAGAATCGTCCGTTGAAGTCCTGAAAGCCCGCGCGGCGCAAGCCTTGCGGGCTTTTTTGTGTATGTAGCCTGCTGGTGCCCTTCTCTCTAATCGCGACGATTTACTATTCCTGAAGCTGAAGAGTCTGGCTTTTTGTAATGGCATATTTGATACCGCCAGCGGCACCTTCAGCCCGCACCGCCGCGAGCACTTGCTCCGCACCGTCAACAAGGTGGACTACACCGCCCCACGTCCGGGTGAAAACCTCGCAGAGCACGCCCCGACATTCTGGCGCTGGTTAACGCGGGCCGCCGGGCATAATCATGACAAGCAGGAGCGCATCCTCGCGCCGTTATTTATGGTGCTGACAAACCGCTATGACCGGCAGATGTTTCTTGAGGTGACCGGCACCGGCGGCATCGGAAAAAGTGTGATGGTTTCAATAGCCACTCTGCTGGCCAGAAAAGATAACACGACGTCCGCCACTATCGACACGCTGGAATCCTCACGTGAGCGCGCCAGCGTGGTGGGCTTCTCGCTTATTATCCTGCCTTATCAGGAGAAATGGAGCGGCGACGACGCGGGCATCAAGGCAATCACCAGCGGCGATACCGTTGCAATTAACCCCAAATACCGTGACGCCTATTCAACGCACATCCCGTCGGTAATTCTGGCGGTAAACAATAACCTGATGCGTTTCAGCGATCGCAGCGCTGGCGTTTCGCGTCGCTTGGTAATCCTGACCTTCCCGGAGGTGATACCGGCAAAAGAGCGTGACACGCAGTTACTGGACAAAATCAACACCGAGCTGGCCGTCATCGTTCGTCATCTGATGCAGCGCTTCGCGTCGCCAGATGAAGCCCGCGAGCTGTTGCAGGCGCAGCAGACTTCCGGTGAGGCGCTGGATATCAAACGACAGGCCGATCCGCTGCTTGATTTCTGTGGATACCTGATGCCGCTGAGCACGCCAAACGGGCTGTTCTATTGGTAACGCCAATATTCGCCCGCTGAACCCGAAGCGCTATCTCTATCATGCCTACCTGTCATTCATAGAGTCACGCGGCCATCAGCACCCGCAGAACCTGACTGCATTCGGCTAGGCAGTGCCATAGACGCTTAAAGAGTATGAGCGAGTACTGCCCAAGTGCAGAACTAATAACGGCATACAAACTAATCTCACGCTACATGAAGACAGCGAAGCAGCTTGGTTGCCCGCATGTAGCGTCTGATAACATCATTACACGTAAACCGGCTTAGGCCGGTTTTTTATATTTGATGCAATTATTAATGTCAGCCAAGATCCGCTGAGAAAGAGAAGCAGACGTTCGCAATAGTTCTCAGAACTTATAAATAATGGCGATACTCAAATTACGGTGTGCTAATCAGTGGGGGAGCAGGCCATATGGAACTCGTGGCAGAAGAGTTTGAATTGTTCGATGAAAAGGGGCAGCATTTTAGTGAGTCATCTTGGGAAATGCTACCCCTCCAACTGAGAGAGCTGTTATATGATATATAACTTGTTTCAGTTCACAATGTACTTCAATTAGTCCCAGTATCACCGCTCTTTATTTTTTCTATTATATGCCTAACATCTCGAATACTTTTCATCTGCTCAGCTTTACCAAAAAAATGAAGAAGCTCAATCCATAAGTGCTTGTAAGGAATGGATTTAATCAACCATACCACATTGAGGATTGTAATAATCCAGAACATGGCCTCCCATACAGATGCGCTAAGGATAAATGCTTTAAAGTTTGTAGTTAGCATAGTTACTGCAAGCGTAACCAAGATACCAAGCGGAGTAGCCCATTGATTTAAATTTGTTATTCTACCAAGGCAATTAGTTAGTATTATATGCAACTTATCATCGCTAATAACTATAACTTCAACCTTAGTCTGTCTAACTATTTTATCAGTAAAATCGCCATCCTCATTGATAATGACTTGTGAGGGTGTTACTGCAGGAGATTTTTCACCTTGCGGTGTAGAGTTAAAAGTGCTATCCACCATTCTCTTCACCCTTTGGTAATAGTTCGAGAATACCCAATGAATGAGAAGTTAAGGCTCCACAGTTTTCACAAAAAACATGTAGGACAGGTAGAGAAGGTCCTCCAACCATTACACTACCTATCATACTGTGATCATTAACTAATGAATAGGAAGTCACTCCATCAACAATTCCAAATCACTTATGACCGCATCTATGACATGGTAATAAAGCATTTTTTTCTGTTAATTTTTTTATGGCCTGCTGTCTATCAAAAACCGACATTATTCTCACCATTCTTTTTTAGTCTGTAATTTTAGCTTTTGCCATTCTCTACATAGGTTCATGGCACCATGTTTATCTCATCATTTAAATTTAGTGATATAACCTCGCACCCCCTTATTTCTATAATTTATATTATATGGTGAATAATTAAAGAAACACTTTAGCATCTACTATGCAAGTCCAAGTTCAATAAAATTATTATGAGCTGACTTAGCAACACCTTTTCAACGGCACGGAACTCATTATACTCTAGGAGTGCTGCAAATTGCATGTTATAGCCAATGTGTTTTTAGCATAATTGCGAACGCTGGCCAAACTCCGATCGGTTCTAGCGTATAGCACGGCATGCCGACTTAAGCGTTTCATCTAATAAGGCTCAGTTCCGGCCTAAACTCATGTGGCCAAGACTTCTTTATCATTCGCAGCTTTGGATCAAGAAATTATCACGAACTGCTCCCCATTGAGCCCCCTGTAACAACGTCCGCTTTTAGCACAAAGCGGACCATTAACAACAGCAGCGCCTAATAACTTCACATTACACATAGTGGCTCAGATCGCTTTTTGTCATCTTGGCTAAGGTGCTCACCAAAAGTGCACACTAATGTACATCCTACCTCAAACCACTTACTAAATAAATGATTGAAATTAAAACATAAAAACAAAAGTGAACAGTGTGAACACTTTTACCTAAAATCATTTTTTTGGATTCAGCGCCGAACATTCGGTATCCCAGCGCAGCCGTTCCGGGGTATGAGATCCAATAATTGGTACACGAAAAAAAATTGAATAAAATAAAAAAACCTAAATACATAAACTTGCGGGGTTAGATCAGACTCCGCCAGTCGGTAATTACCACAGTCATCCGTTGAAGCCCCAAGAGCCCGCACGGCGCAAGCCCTGCGGACTTTTTTGTGTCTGCGGCCTACTTACACCCTGCCAATAATCGCGACGATTATCCATTCCTGATGCTGACTGATTTAGCTTTTGTAGTGGTGACACCAGCACGTTCACCCCACACCGCCGCGAGCACTGGTTGTGCAACGTAAACAACGTGGACTTCACCGCCCTGCTTCTGAATGAAAACAGCGAGTCCGACTGACTACCCGCATGCAGTCATTACCCCCGCAGCAACCGAACCGGTTCATGCCGCTTTTTTAAGTTCCAGCCAGAAGTGATTACTCCATATGTACACCGATGTCCATGCAGCTCTTATCCCTTCAACACCTAACAGAATGATTTAGAATACTTAAATCTAAAATGATCAGTGCAAATCCTTTTCACTATGATCATTTCTGGCTCTGAAACGATTGGTCATGTCAGAAAAAAGTTTAGAATGGTCATGTTTGTCTTCTAAACACATGAGGTTGCATTATGGATGATGGCATAAAGATCGCAATGTCCCCTGTTCAGCTTGCTGCCGCGCTCTCTGACAAAACAGTGACAGAAGCGGAAACGATGAGTAATCGCCTTATCGGAGGGCTGGGACTTGTCATGGGTTCACTTGAGCTGGCTGGCGCCACCGCTCTGTGTATCGCACCTGAACCTACTGGTTTAACAAAAGCAGGATGTGTAGTTGTTGGCGCACATAGTCTTGATAGCATTCACGCTGCTGCAAACCAGCTCATTGTGGGTAGAGACACCCGCACGGCAACTTACGAGGCAGCAACAGCAATTGCCAAATCCTTTGGAGCAGATGACGATACGGCGATGAAAATCGGGCTGACTGTCGATATTGCTGTCCCAGTAGGATTTGCACTTGGCATCGGCGCAAGTCGGGTAGCAGCAGTAAGGGCTGGCCGCATCAAACTCAGTGAGCATGAGTCAATGACGGGTTTTAAACCCGGCGGACACACGCTTTCCACACATGTTGGCAAAAGCGATGCAGAGCTATTAGCCCGCTTTGAAGCGAATAAACGTTTGCAGTATTCCACCACCTTTAGCAATGTGCATGTTGCAGAAGAAGCCATATCGAGAGCGCTCTTTGCTAATCGGGGCGTTATAAAAT
>Ga0157359_1000248_pt1 | contig 18386 bp, 16 predicted proteins | sample AttcapACBM3_FD_111482 | JGI IMG/M metagenome (GOLD analysis project Ga0157359, IMG submission 111482) | Fungus gardens microbial communities from leaf cutter ant in Botucatu, State of São Paulo, Brazil - Atta capiguara ACBM3 | ecosystem: Host-associated > Fungi > Mycelium > Unclassified ...
TATTATCCATGAGTACACTTTATGTACACTATGAGGTAGCTATACAGTTAACATACTTCTTGACGTCATCTATCTAGACTATTCTAGCCTGCTCTAGTTCATTCTAGGCTTTATGACATCACATCATGTGACATGTCATGTGACTGCAGTCATATGCCTCTTTATCATCAATAAAAAGAAAAAGAAAAAGAAAATCAAGAAAAATAGATAAAAGAAAAAGTTAGTGTCTAAGCACATTATAATACTAGACTCTTCCACCTCTAGTCTACTCTAGATCATTCTAGGCTTGTCATGTGACTCTCAGGTCACGTGCCTATATTGACTATTCCTATCTACTATTATCTATTTCTGTCCTATATTTAAATAAAGTTCATTACAACTTTCTTAAGTTATAACAGATAGTATACTTTGTATATAAGCTAGTAGTCTATATTGTAAGCCTCATTCTGAAAATCAACTAAAACTACTACTATTTCTGGTGTTAGTAATGACATACCTCCTATTTTCTGGTAAACTTAGCTATGTGTTATGTCCTAAGTATCTTATCCAAAATATATGACTAGTATAACTCATAGAGGTATAACATATATGCTAAAGCCAGAGGTCATTTCAACTCCTACATTTCATATTCTTAGATAATGCATAACTAACTTATTTTGAACTTCCAAGAGACCATTATTGGACCTTAGATAACAAGGTATAAACTACATCTAATATACAATAAAAAAGATGTTATCAATCAAGTGCATAGATAGAAGATGGAGATTAGTGGCTTACTTTTTGAAGATATAAAGACATTTATTAGAAGATATTAAAATATACTGGGAGTGAGAATGAGAAAGATAGGTGGTTTGAGTAGAAGATTTAATTTGAAGATAGAAGTAGAAAACAGTAGTAAAAATCAGAAATTGATAAAGATACTAAAGAAGCCATGAACATACTTGATAGTAGACTTTATCACTAAGTTACTATTTGTAGTAGGAAAAGATATGATACTAGCAGTATGTGATAGGTTGTTAAAAATAGCACATTTTATAGCAATAGCTAAAGAAAAATTAGTAAGAGATTAGTAAAATTATTTGGAGATAATGTGTAAAAGTTACATGGGTTATTAGAGAGTATTGTCAGAGTTGGAAATGATAAACTTAGTCATATTCTATTTTCTTCTTATTATTCCCTATTTTATCTTTGGATTTCTTTTTCTTTTTCTTTATTTCAAGTCATAGACAAAGAAGAGAATATGTGACATCACAAATCAGTAACAGTCACATGTTATATGTCACATGGAAAAACATAGAAGGTTCTAGAAGGACAATGTCATATAACATGTTTAACATATATTGACCTTAAGGCAAACATATGGCTGTTTAGGGTAGACTAGAAGTAAATAGTACAGACCATGTAGCTTTAGTATATAAGGTAGACCATTCTGTACAGAGTTCTCTATCGAGTTCTCTTGTGTACTTCAATACAAGAAGTTGTCTTTTGTCCTAACACTTGGACTTAAGTTATAACAAGTATTATATCAGATAGAGAACTATAGTTTGTATTGGAGTTGACTTAGAAGTTGAACAGTATGTTGAGAATTAAGACAAGATTATTATCTATAGACAGATAGGTAAACAGAACAAATAAACCAAGAGTTAGAGTAATACTTGAGATTCTTCATAGAATGCAGATAGAGAGATTGGCCAGAGTAGCTAGTAATAGTAGAGTTTGCAGTAAATAACAATATTTATTTAGCAATGAAAGTACCATCTTTTATAGCAAATTATAGTAGAGAATTGAGAATGAAAGCAGATATTAGATGGAAAGAAAAAGTAGAGGAGGCAACAGAGTTTGTAAAAAGAATAAGAAAAGTTTAGAAAGAAGTAGAGGTAGTATTAAGAAAGATACAGAAAGAGATGAAGAGACAAATAGATAAAGAATAAGGAGAAGTTAAAGAATTGAAGAAAAATAATAGAGTGATGGTGAGCACAAAATATTCAGTGTTTAAGAAAAGACCAGTGAAAAAGTTGATAAAGAGATATGTGAGGCCATATGTGGTTGAGAAAGTAGTATTGAAGTATAAAGAACCAATGAAGGGATAAAAAGTGGAGAAAACAAAACTAACTGAAGTTAATAGAGTAGAGAAATGGAAATTTGAATAAATTTTGAATAAAAGAAAAGTGTAGGGACTAATGAAATATTTAGTATATTAAAAGAAGTTTATAGTAGAAAATGATACTTGGAAAAGAAGGGGGATTTAGAGAATATGAAGGAGACAGTAGCAGAGTTTGAGAAAAGAATAAGTATAGAGATCAGGTAATAAAAAGAAGTAAGAAAAAATAAAAATTTGGAAAAAGTATGGAAGATAAAGTTGAATCCAAATGCTGAGAATTTTAGGAGAAGTGAGTTACCAGAGAAGTATACAGCAAAGATTTTGTTTGTATGGAATGATAAAAAATTTAAGGATGAATATTTAAAGAAGTTAGAGAGAAATTGAACAAGGTAAAAGAAGAAGAAGTTGGGCTAGGTTTTCCTGGAGGAGAAATCTTAAAGGGAGAGGGGGGTAATGTCAGGACTGTGAACAAGAGACTTGACTTTATTTTATTCTTTCTCTTTTATTTCATTTTTGGTTTTCATTTTTATTATTTTAAACTCAAGTAAAAGATTATAATGTAATATTATACATGATAATCACATATGTCACTATCACAGATCATATGATATAAAAATGGTTATAAAAAGTTTTATAATAGGTAACATTATATAGTATAGTAATAATATGGTAGCCTTATGGAAAGCATATGAACTTTAGTTGTAGTGTGTAGACAGACCACAGTCTGTAGTATTTAAGGTAGACTAGCTTATACTGGAAACTCCATTGAGTTTTCTTGTATTACTCAATATAAGAGTATATCTTTTGTTTTAACTTAAGACCTAAGTTATAACATATATAGTGTACTAAAGTCTACTGATTTATTGTAGACATATCAATCTTTTGTGAATGTGTTCATTACCTCATTATCTTTGAGTATCAGCTTAGTACTACAGATCTACTTATTATCTGTTTATATAAGAGAACACTAGTCACTCTTAAAGTATCATTTAGAATAGAGTAGTCTTCTTAGACCAAAATTGTTTACATTTCTCTTAAGACAGTAGTTAGTAGCAAAAATAGTTAGTAGACAGTATGAGGTAGAATAAGCAAAGATCTTATAAATACTTACAGAAATTAAATCAAGTTTCAAATATAAATCTAAGAGTAAGGCTAGTATTAGCTCCTCTCTATTAGTAAGATATATATCTTCTCTTTCTACACCATTACCAATCAATCTTCCACTCCATTACAATGTGAGTTAATATAGCAAAGTAGAGCAGTTATAGCTCTCAATAAGATAACAAGCAGAGCAAATATAGGCCTGTCACAAACTTCATTCAGCTTGTATCTCCATAACTAGTAGACTAATTTTTACAAACTAGGTTGCACTAGAAAGTCTGAAATAAGAAGCAGAATCAAGGGAAAAAATGGAGATAAAGAGGATAACAGAAGAGTGGGAGATTTGAGATCATGAAGAGGAGGCAGAAAGATTAGAAGAGGAAGCAAAGAAGTTAGTACCAAAACAATTCAACAGATGGATCAAGGTCTTTAGAAAGAAAGCAAGTGAGAGAATGGTGACAAAGAAGATATAAAATCACATAATAGATTTGAAGAAAGGATTTGTACTGAGGAAAGGGAAATTTTATTGTTACCACAGATGATACTGGTATTTTTCATAAGAAAGAAAGATGGAAAGAAGAGAATGATACAAGATTATCAGCATTTTAATAAGGGAATAGTGAAGAAGAATTATCCATTACCACTTATCTTAGATATTATTAAGAATATTGGGACCAAGAAGGTGTTTACAAAGTTGGACTTAAGATAAGACTATAATAATATTGTTATAAGATACTAAAGTGCAGACTGACTTTTAGATAAGATATAGATTGGACAAGTAGTATATATTAGTCTACAACGAGAGAAGGCACATGACTAGGAAGTCACATGACATGATATCATAGGTCTAAAGCAGTCTAGAGTAGATGAGAAGAGTCTAGAGAAGTTGGAAAGAGTCTAGACAATGTCATCAGGGAGCATAGCAGCTGTATTGCTACCACATACTGTATACATGGTGCACACATGAATGACTCATGGACTTGAGGGTAGGTGTATGTAGTCATAGCATGGACCACATGTAACTTATATAAATAAGGTAGCAATATAGTGGAGACTCCTTGTCAAGTTCTCTTGTGATCTCCACATTGATAACCTATTGAGAGCTTTACTTGCTTGTGTAATTATTGGACTTTGTGTTTAGTGGTTGCCACAACAAATATGAGGATAAAAAGGAAAAATGAGTGGAAAGTGGCCTTGAAAACACTAGAAAGATTGTTTGAGCCTATGATTATGTTTTTTGGGTTGATAAATTCACCACTTATATTCTAGGCTATAATGAGTGAAATACTTAGAGATCTGATCAATACTGGAAAGATAGTGAGTTTCATTGATGATATGATGGTAGGAACAGAGAGTAAAGAAGGACATGATGACTTGGTAGGAGGGATACTAAAGAAAATAGAAGAGAATAATTTATATATGAAACTGGAAAAATGTAGGTAAAAAGTGAAAGAGATGGAATTTTTAGAAATTATAATAGGGACAGATGGAATAAAGATGAAGGAGAAGAAAGTGAAAGTAGTATTTTATTAGCTAGTTCCCAAATTGGTCAAAGATGTACAAAATTCTTTGGGGCTGGATAACTATTACAGGAAATTTGTAAAGAACTTTGCAAAGATAGCAAAATTATTGTATGAGTTGACAAGAAAGAAATAGAAGTGGAAATAGAAGATTAAACAAGAAAAGTCATTTGAGACATTGAAGAAAAGATTTAGTACAGAACCAATTTTAATAGTACCAGATTTGAATAAGAAGATAAAAATAGAAATAGATGTATCAGATAACATAGTAGAAGAAGTTTTTTCTATATAGTATGTAGATAGTAGGTGGAGAACAGTAACTTATCTTTCCAAATTTTTAAATGAAATGAAATATAATTCATAGTAAAGAAATATTAGTAATAAGAAAATTAGAAGCTTAGAAGCATTTGTCAGAAGGTACTAAGTTCAAGTTTGAGGTCTGGACAGACTATAAGAATTTGGAGTATTTTATAAAAACACAGAAGTTGAATTGGAGACAGGCTAGATAAAAATTATATTTGTCTAGATTTAAAGCATATATATTATGATTAAAAACTCAGAGTTAAGTTAATAAAAGAATCTTGTATAAGGTTTATACAAGAGAACTCAATAGAGTTGTAGATACAAAGTGTCTACCTTATATATGTTATACTACTGGTCTCTGCTACACTAACCTTAGCTTACTCTAAAGACCATACATATTATATACTATTGATATATAGAATAACATTATTATTCTGAAACCTTTTACATTCTTCTGTAACACATGATTATGTAATCATGACTTGTGACATATGTGTGACAGTTTGTGACAGATATGTGTGATGTCATACTAACCCCTAATCTTGAGTCCAAAATAGAAAGTAAAATAAAAGAGAAAATAGAAATAAGAAAATAAAATAAGATAGAGTTTACTATCTTTAATTCTGATAATGTGCTAAGAGTAAGAATAGAAAAAACAAATGGATTAATAGGAGATTAGATCTAAATGTGGATGTAAAAAGAATAATAAAAATCAAAAATTAACAAAGAAAAAATGAGTATGAGGAATAATGGAATAATAGTAAAAGAACTAGAGATAATATTAGAAAATGAAAAAGGCAAGAGGAAAAAATAAAGAAATAGTAAAAGTGGTTGAAAAAATGAAAAAAGCTAGGGTTAAGACATTAAGAGAAGATGAGTGGAAAATAGAAAGCAAGTTAATATCGAAAAAAGAGAAAATATATATGCTGAAGAATAAAGAGTTGAGAATAGATGTTATCCAGTTATATCATAATGTGCTAGTAATAGAATATAAAGGTAGATAAAAGATAATAAAGTTATTAATAAGAAGTTACTGATAGCTAGGAGTGACAAAGAATATAGAAAAGTATGTAGAGATATATGATTTATGTTAGAAAATGAAAAATAGAAAAAAGATACCAGCAGAAAATTTGATGGCAAATGAGATATCAGAGAAGCTATAGATATATTTGATGGTGGATTTTATCATGAAGTTACTGTTAGTGGCAGAAAAGAATGTGATTCTAGTAATATGTAATAAGTTGTCAAAAAATAGCATATTTTGTAGTAATAACAAAAAAAACATTAATAGAAGAGTTAGTATAGTTGTTCAGAGATAATATATGGAAGTTATATAGGTTACCAGAGAGTTGATTTCAGATAAAGAACTATAGTTTGTAGTAGAGTTAACTAAGGAGTTGAACAGTATGTTGGAAATTGAAACAAGGTTGTTAATAGTATTTCACTCACAGATAAATAGATAAATGGAATAGATAAACTAAGATTTAAAATAGTACTTGAGATTCTTTACAGAGTATAGGTAAAAGGATTAGCCAAAGTGTTTAGTGATAGCAGAGTTTGCAGTAAACAATAAAGTTTATTTAGCAATAAAAATATTGCTATTTATAGCAAATTATGGAAGAGAATTAAGAATGAGAGCAGATATTAGGAAGAAAGAAAAGATAGAGAAAGTAACAAAGTTTGTAGAAAGAATGAGAAAAGTTTAGGAAGAAGCTAGAATAGTATTGAAAAGAGTACAAGAAGAAATGAAGTGATAAATAGATAAGAAATAGAAAGAAGTAGAATATGGAATAAAGAAGACAAAGTAATGTTGAGCACGAAGAATTTGATATTTAAAAAGAGACCAGTGAAGTTGACAGAGAGATATATGAGGCTATATATAATAGAGAAAGTAGTACTAAAGAATGTAGTAAATTTAAAGCTACTAGCTTTTATGAGGATCTATTTGGTAATGAATAATTGTAAGATATAGAGAACTAGTGAAAGGACAAAAAGTAGAGAAACATAAACTAATTGAAGTTGATAAAGTAAAAGAATAAAAAAGAGTAAGATTTAGAAATACAAAGAAGATAATAGTATATTATAATTTAAGACTTAAAGTATCAAGTCAAGAAAAGAACCTTATATTAGAATTAATATAACAGAACTTAATAGAGTTCCAAGTACAAAAGTATTTATTTTATATATGCTAAACTGATAATCCATACTATATTAAATCTAGCCTACTTTAAAAGTTATATATATTATATACTATTAATATATGAAATAACATTATTACTCTAGAATATTTTATGATGTTTTATGTTCTATGTGACATATGTGTGACAGTCACATATGATATCACACTAAACCCTAACTCTAAGTTAAAAGAAAAATAAAGTAAAGTAAAAGAAAATAAAAAAGCAAAAAGAGATTAAAATAAATAGAGTCTACTATCTTTAACTTTAACATAGTAGAGTTTGAGAAAAGAGTAAAGACTGAAATTAGGCAATAATTTTGTTTGGATAAGATGATAGAAAATTTGAGAATGAATTTTTAAAAAATTTAAAGAGATATTAAACAAGATAGAAAAAAGAGAAGTTAAGTTAGACTAAGTTTTTTTAGAAAAAAAAACTTGAAGAGAGAGTAATATTAGATTTATAAATATTAAACTCAACTTTATATAATGTAATATTATATATACTTAGTATAGTAATAGTATATTAGTCTTATGGAAAGTATATAAACTTTAGAGTGAAATAGTTGTAATATGTATGTATAGACTATAGTTTATAGTACATAACATAGATTAGCTTGTAATAAGAATGCTATTAAGTTATTTTTTGTCTAATTTCTAGGGTCTAAGTTATAACAATAGAAAAACTGTATAATAAACTTTCAAAAAAGTCAAATACAAGTATGAGATTAAAAGTTAATAATAATAAAGTCTATAAATTTTATAGTGAAATTTGATAGCAGCTAAAAGCTGGGAGGTCTGTTACAAAGTCTGTGGCAATTAGAGTTGGATGTTAGAATCAAAGACAATAAACTTTATTTTATTTTCATTTTCTTTCTTATATTTATTTTATTTTCTATTTTAGACTTAAAATTAGAAATTAGTATGATATTATATATAATTGTTACAAATTGTTACATGATGTGATAATGTATCACACATCTGTTACAAGTCATGGTCACACAATCATGTATCATACAAAAGAATATAAAAAGTTCTAGAATAATAATATCATTCTATATATTAATAGTATATAGTATGTATAACTTTTAGAATAGGCTAAAATTAGTATAGTATGGACCAATAGTCTAACATATATAAGGTAGACACTTTGTATCTGGAACTTTATTGAGCTTTTTTATGTTAACTTTAATACAAGGTTTTATTCATCAATTCACTCTAAAGATCTTTGAGTTATAATATTTAGAGTTTGGTACTAACTCTACTAATCTATTATATACTAATCTAGCCATATTTATATCTCTTTACAAATAATATACTCTTTCTAATCTATAATCTCAAATTATTTAGTATAGATTAACTTCCTTTATTTTTTTGTTAATTACTTCTCAGATATTCTTACTAGATATTCTAATATTTTTATAGAACTTCTTTCTACATCTTAGAATGCTATCAGATATAGTTCACACTAGAAAGCAAAAGCCTACAGAGTTGGCTCAAGAATATATACTTTGCTATCTGTCTGTTATATAGTCATTATTATAACTTAAAACCAGAAGTTTAGTTAAAAGAGAAATCTTGTATTAGTTTATATCTTAAATCTAGCCTATCCTAAATATTATGAGTTATATAGATAAAAGTTATTATCTTATATAATGTATGATATCACTTTCCTAATATGTCATATGATATTGTGACTGTGACTGTTATCACATCTTGTCACATTATTGTAATAGTTGTAATATTATATTATTTCCTCTTCTACTAAGTCTAAAAGTAAAGAAAAAGAAAAAGAAAGATAGAAGAATCAAAATAAAAAATAGAAAAGACTTAAATAAGAGAAGAGAATTTAAAAAGAAACAAGTTCATTATCTTTGATTCTGACAGTTGCAGCTTCAGAAAATAGATTGAAGTCCAAGAAAATAAGTACTGATATAATATGTTATTATTGAATATCAGAATCAAGTTTACTTAGTAAATTATAGTATAACTACTAGTCTTATAATCTAACTTAGAGACTTGTAAGCCTCTGTATCAAACTCTATCTCTGTGATAGCAGATGTTCTCTCTTTCCTTACAATAATATCTCCATCTTCTACTAACTCTTTTATACTACAAAAATCTCCCAGTTTCTCTAAACCCTATATACCACCTCTGCTAAAATTTAGTGGTGATTAGTAGGCTAGCAGTGTCTTTTTGAGCTCCTACTTTCTGTATATTCATTTATCCTCTAAACAATTTTCTTCTGATCAGAATAAGATCTTTTGGACATTATCATTCTCTAGGAGTAGTTACATCTCCAAATAGTCAAAAGGAATTTTCTACAAAAAGTCAACAACAGGTATCTTTCCTATCACTATCTGGCTCAACTCTTCTATGAGCATTTCTTCTCTATTAACACTATTACTAATGCTATTAACAAACTAAAGGGAATAACATATTATTAGGAAAGCTATATAGTAGAAGACTACTTAGATAAGTTCTAGTTTCTTATATTAGAAGCTAATTATACTAATCTATATACTTAGTAGTCAAGTTCCATAAAAGTCTCCATAATACAATACAGAATCAGATCATAACCTTATTAGTAGGAATACAAGCTCTACAGCTTAGTTTGAAGCTGCATAGTATATAAAATAGGCCTGGTAGACAAAAAAAGCTTTCTAATTGACTTAATAAACTACTCTAATTCCTCTCTTCAGCCCATAATCACTATATGATTTTCTAATCTTTCCTATCCCTAGATAGCTATCTCTTGCCATCTTATTACTCTTATGACAAGTCATATTAGTTCTTCTCCTAGATATCCTTATAGATATGGATGTTGTTCACAAATTCTACTTTATCTCTACTAAAGGTTATTACTGCTGTAGATATTTGAATCACATTGTCCACAACTGTCCAATAAGGTTAGGTGCCAAACAGTTGACCATTGAGCAACAGAAGGAATTGATAAAGGATTTAAACTTGTTGAGGAATATAGAAGTAGTGTATTAATTAGAGCTTGCAAAGCTAGAAAATTCAGATTTAGAGCATAATAATCAGGATTTTATGTAAAGTAACTAGTAATATATATACTTTGGCTACTGAATAATATATTTGCTATATTATTAATAAAAGACTACAAAGAGAGAAGTAACCTAGAAAACACATCTGAAATCTTGACCCCTTTAGCTTTTATGTTCCCTATCTACTACTCTAAATAGGAAAAAGACTTTCTCTCTGTTCTACTGTTAGTGCTCCTAATACCTATAGAGCTTTCCTATATCTCCTAGTCTTTCTTAAAACTACTAATATATCTTAGATCTTCTTTGTATGATCACTAGTTGACTCTGGAGCTACTGATGTCTTAATTAGTAAGAGCTTTGTCAACAAGCACTATCTAAATATCTAGAAACTGTCTAAGCACATATCTGTCTACAATATCAATAGAACCTTCAATAAGACCAGCTAAATATTCAAGATAGTAAATATTGTCTTGTAATATAAGACCTTTACTGAATAGACCCTCCTAATTGTTCCAAATTTCAGCAAGCAGAACCCTATTCTCAGATTTACATGGCTGAAGTCCTATAACCTTAAAGTTGACTAGCAAAGGAAAGAAGTATTCACAATATATTGTCTTACTTACTGCTTTGTTTGCTAAAAGATCTACAAGACAGATAAGGTGATAGAGTAAACCCTTAATATATATCATTTCAGTCTCTTCCCTATGGTAGTAAAAAACTCTGAAGATAAATGTTTGATAAGAGCTAATCCTGTAGTGTTTTTTATAAAGACTGATAATTATCTTTATATGACAAGTATTTTTTCTGACCCTAAGATAATGGGCTTTTGTACTACTACTACTACAACCTTCTAATATCTCTTGTTAGCCTTTAGACAAACTTAGAATGATACCAAAGTTGCTCCATAGCTCCCACCACTTAAGGTTTTGAGTTGGTGTTTACTAAGAAAGACTTTAACACACTTCTGAATCACTATTAGTGAGATTATACTATTAAACTAGTATTAGGTATAGATCTAAAGTCTATATCTCATTACTAGTAAAGCAGTTTAAGCTTAATATCTTTCTTGCTGAGAATTTCCACACTGGTTATATATATCTCTCCAAGTTTCCAATAGCTATGCTAGTGTTTTTCATTAAAAAGAAAAATAGATTTCTATAGTTAGTCCAAGATTATAAGAATTTAAATTCTATCACAGTAAATGAAAACAAATATCTGCTTCTACTGATTTCTGAACTTATGTCTAAGCTTCAAGATGCTAGATATCTCACAAAGTTGGACACATACTGATAAAGGTCAAGTAGAAAAGAGATTATGCTAGGGTACAACAAGAACTATGCAATATTAGCCCTTAACTACATGCTAAATAATTTAAAGGAGATCATATCAGTATCAGAAATCAAGGGATACAAAAGAAGAGATAAACATAATAAACTTCTGAAAAAGCTCTTATAAATGTAAAAGGATATAGTTAGGAAAAATATCAAAAGGAATATACAAATAATATTCACTCACAAATGCTTTCTCTTGCTAACACACTCCTAAACAGTGAATCTTACACTGTGTAACAAGCTCTTTTGGAAAATCTAGTGAATAGATTGCAAAGCTTCTTAAAAGTCTCCAACAACACTATCCATTCTAAATGATACACCCTAAGACACCTCTCAAGTCAAACCTTAGCACTGAAGATACTAATAATAGTCACTTGATAAAATAGCAATTAAAAATATAGAGAATGGACATACAGAATGGAGACTGAAACCATAAGGAAGACTACTAATTTCTTGCAAGTATATGGTCCTCTCTCTATTTGCAATCCAACATTAACCTAATGATCATTTCCTACTCACAAGTACAGATTTCATTTCTCTTTAGTCATTCTCACTAAATGCCTTCACTTGTGAGTCTATTCTAGACTCTTCCAGCTGCTAATTCAGTGTGTTTCTACCTTATTCTACTATCTGAACATTTGTGGCCATATAGATCATACCTGCAAGTGCCCATACTTCATAGCTAGTCTTTTGTGAGTGCAGTAGCATTTTTTATTTCTGAAAACCTTGCCTTCTTAAAATCTAGTTTAATTAACAGCTACTACACTATCTCTTGAGTATGATTCCACTTGAGAGAGCCTAAGGTGTTACCTGAAAGTATTAAGTCTTCTTACTAAAGCCCTTGAATAGGTCTTAAATACTTGAAAACCTAAGAAGAGAATATTTTTTCATGAAAAAGGGTTTTCTAGTGTAATAGCACTATAAATTCAATAATATCCACATGAAGCTTGGAAATGAGTGAAAGACTGCCTTTTGCACTAAATACATTCTTTTTAAACCTCTAGTAATGTTCTTTAGTATGACTAATAGTCTCACTACATTCTAAACTATGATGAATGATATATTTCAGAATCTCATAGTAGAAGTAATCATAATAGTTTACTTGGATGATATATAAGCTATTTCTAGGTCTTAAAAAGTATAAGTTCAGCAAGTAACAGATTGAATACCTCATACTGGTAATTTCTCAAAACCAAGTAATGTATTTCATCAAGGTTGCTAGGGTTTGTGACTGGCCTACTCCATGCAATCATATGAATATATAAGCCTTTCTAATATTCACCAACTTTTATTATAGGTTTATCATAGCTTTTCTGGTATAGCCCACTCTTAATTTGATGTCATTGGTGCCAACACCACTTGTATTTGGAGTTTAGACTAGTATTATACATTCCCTATATTGAAAACAGTAATTACTACAGCTCTAGTTCTGGTCTTCTCTAATGTTTTAGCATCATTTAGAATAAAAGTAGATAACTCAAACTTTACTATGAAAGTAGTCTTGTCTCAACAGTCCAAGGAAGACAGATATCTACTAAGAGAACCAAATGGGCAAGCAAAAAGAACTATATAAGATCTTTAACAGTCATCTACAAGATCTGTACATACTGGAGAGTGGTCTGAAAGGGACAGCTTACTCTTATTTCATAGTAAGGTTTATCTAATATTCCAGATCTCTACTGCTATATTGTATCCTTATATCATAACTCAAAGATAACAGAACATGTGGGATATTAGAAGATACTGGAGCTAGTTTTTTGGAACTACTGGTAATCCTAAATATCAAGGTATATTAATTAGTATGTTAGTACTTATGACCTCTATATACAGACCAAGCCTAGTTAGCATCTACCTATTGGAGAGCTAAGCCCTATTTCTATCTTAAATATATGATAGAAAATAATTAGTATAGACTTTTTTGTGAAACCCTCAAAGTCTGTGAGCTTCAATACAGTAATGATTATGGTAGGCTTAGTATTATTAGGAACAGACCAACCACTGAACCAGTTATACTAAAAGTGTGCAATGTCAAGCTTAGCTTTGACATCTAACTAGTGCTATATATGTACTTCATACTATACTCCTGACAAGTATCTAAAACAACTCATTTCATCTCTATCCACACTATAGTAAGTATAAAGGAGATAGCCAAACTATTTCTACACAATATGTGAAAGCTTCACAGCCTCTTTACATATATTGTATTAAACTGTGGATTCTAATTTATAGTTCTCTTTACTAAATAGCTTTACTGTCTACTTAGTATTAAAATTTCCTTCTCTACTATATAGTACTTGCAGACTGATAGAAAAACTAAATAAGTCAACCAGAAGCTTAATCAGTATTTCTAGCTCTTTGTAAGCAAGTGACAAGACAACTAGTATAATCTCCTCTCTTTAGCCAAATTCCAGTATAACAATTATGTATACTTATTTATATAGAAACCTTCTTTCCTCTTAAATACTGAACAACTTCTATAGATAGGATTTGAGCCACATCAGAAGAAATCAAAGCTAGAGAGAGTTTTTCAGTTCATAGAATAAATAAGGTTCATGCTGAATGGAGCTAAGGCCATTATCTACAAATCTTAGGATAACATGATCAAGTACTGCAATGAATGCTGCATACTTGCTTCTATTTCAAACCTGGTAATAAGGTATATCTAGACTTTATGAACATTCATACTACATACCTATCCATGAAACTTATATATCAGTAATTAGATTCATACATTGTGAAAAAGTATGTAGATCCAATATCTTATAAATTAAAGTTGCCCTTGTTCATGAGAAGACTATACCTGGTATTCAATATAATAAAGCTGACTACTACTACTGAAGATCCAATACTAGATTCACAAGCACTATTTCTACCAAATTATGTTATCATAGATAGTGAGGAGGAATATCAAGTTAAAATTGTCTTAGATAGCTACTAGCACTACTAACAATATTATTATCTCCTTAAGTAAAAGAAATTCAGTTAGAATCTAATTCTTGGGAAAATATATTAAATGTCTCTACTTTAGAATAAGTAGTACAGTTCCACTGCTAAAACCTTTGTCTACTATAATTCATATAAGCAAGAGACTTCAAGCAAATCAAGTTCAGACCTATTTCTCTTACTTTGAGTTACAACAATCTTGAAGGGGAAGATAGATATAAGGGAGCCTAATTTTTCATTGATGCTGAATACCAATCTTTTATATGAACTTTCTCATTCTTGCCTATTGCCAGAGAATACTACTAGACTTGTTATTTCTTTTAGCCAACACCACTATACTCTGTCTCTTTCAATAATCTCTTGCTAGTAGTCCTTTATTGATATCAAGTACTTCTTGTCTTTCTAAATAATGTTCTAGACAATTCTACTTACATTCCTAACTATCTGCATACTATAATTATAATAGTTGGCTCAGCATTTGTTCTACTAAATTGCAATGAATAGTAGAGTATTTTGAATAGTACTTTCTTTTGGAAAATCTCATACTGTTCTCTTAATTTTTCTTAAAGGTAGATTATACTTGATTAGCTTGCCCTCCAATATATTCTTAGGTTTTTCTGAAGATGTAATTCTACTGTATTTCCATAATCTTTGTCTAGTTATCCTAACAATCAGTTTTTTTAATCCTAATACTGCTGATAAGGCACACAGAGTTCCAGATCTCTTTTTTAATAAGCTAGACACTGCTACTAAAGTTTATAATATTTATCTTCTTAACTTTGCTACTTTCTACTAATGACCTCTGAGTTCAATTTTGACTACTGTTCTAACCATTTTCTATCTATTGCTAATGGCAATCTTTTTTTCTTTTCAGACTAACATTTTAGATATTTCCATCAAGAATACTTCTGGTTATACTATCCTCATTATTTCTTCTCAAATAAGCTGATATAGGAGATTGGAATGTATATTATAACTATATAGAATATCTATTACTTCCAAGAACCTTACTCTATTCTTCTAGGTTCTCTTGGAGGTAAGTGGTGTATTTATGGTGTTGTATCAATAAACCTTAGATTCTTCTAGAAGTTGTAAAAGTCTGCAAAATCTTCTGGATTTTGCTAGTTATTTTAACAGATATCTTATAAATTAGTTGTTATGGAATACTTTGGACACTGACAATCTTTATTTTATTTTCTTTTATTTTTCTAATTTCATATCAATTTTGCTTTTCTTTTCTTTTTTGATTCTGGACAATAAAGAGGCATGTAACACTGTAGTTATATGACATGTCACATGATGTGACATCATAGGCCTAGAACATGGTGGAAGGATCTAGAAGATAATGTCAGAGCACATATATACAATATAGTGGCCTTGAGTAAGATATAAGGTGGACATAAGGATAAAGTATGGACATAAGGATAGGTTTAATTATTGTTAGCATGGACCACATGTAAAACATATATATAGGACTCTAATTTAGCAGAGACTCATTGTCAAGTTCTCTTGTGAACTTCCCACTTGATATCTACTTAAGAAATTTACTTGCTGTATAGTTATTGGTCTTTATGACTAGTGGTTGCCACAACATTAGTCAATCTAAAAAACATTATTGTAGGTTTATAAAAGCCTTCTACTCATCTCCTTCTTTTATATGTATAGTATTATAATCTCAGTATAAATTCATTTTTGTAAATTTCTTAGAATATATAGTGTTTATTAAGTTGTTATATACCAATTTAACTGAATATATGTCAGAAGTCTTTAAAATAGACTTATACATTTTCAATTCTTCTTATCTTTTATTATTTATTTTATTATTTATTTTTCTTATTTTTATCTTTGGACTTAGCTAAGAGTGTGACATAATGTTACACTGTTATGTAACTTGGTAAAATATCATAGAAACTACTAGAAGAAATTAGTTATAGCTTTAGGATAGGTTAGATATATATAGACCAACTTGGAGTTTTCTTATATTACTCAATATACAATTATGCTTTTGTCTTAACACTTAGACCTAAGTTATAACAATCTACTTTTCTTATAGATAATATATTCTCTCTAATCTACATCTCTCAAACTTATTTAGTGCAGATTAATATCTTCTATTTCTCATTGATCATTCTTTAAACATTTTTTTAAACTTTCTAGTATCTCTATTAAACTCTCTTTTCATATCTGAGAAAACTTTAGATCTAAAGCAATTTCTTATAGTCTCTATTCTATAAATACTATTTTAGAAAAAGTATATTAATATTCAAGTTGGATGGTTATACTATAATCTCTCATTCTGAAAATCAACTAAAACTAGCACTAGTTCTTAGTGTTGGTAGCTCACCAATATACCTTACCTCCCTGATCTGCTAGACAAGTAGTAGACCCCTCTGTGCACCCTGGACAAGCTCACTCTTTAGCTGTCTGCTCTGCACTTAGGTTGTTCTTTTCTCAAGGCCATGGCTATAGGATTGACTTCTGGGACTACTCCAGCAAGGCTGAGTGGTCTCTTCACCAGCTGGTAAATAGATTGCAAAGCTTCCTCAGAGCTTCCAACAATACTATCTATCCTAAGTAATATATTCCAAAGGTATTCCTCCAGTTGAACCTTACAACTGAAGATACTGACTGATACTTATTTTTCTCAAGCTGCTAGAAGTAGATACTAATAATACTTACTCAATAAAATAGAAGTTAAAACTGCTCCCAAATGGGGTAATCTAGATAGAGGTCCTCTTTCTTACTTCTTTTCACTTATAGCATGTATTAGTCTAAAAATACAGAGAATAAAACTAGCAAATAAAGACCAAAACTATAAGGAAGCTTTCTAAGATCTCACAAACATATGATTGTTTCTTCATTTGCAACCCAACATCAAACTAATAATTGCTTTCTACTTGCAAGTATCTATTCCATTCCTTCTATTTCTTCTTTACCATTTTTATATATCACTTTTACAAATCTATTTTAGACTCTATGAGCTTCCAATTTAATGAATTTCTGCCTTATCTGACTATCTAAACATTTGTATTGTAACTATGTAAAGTATTCTCACAAGTGCTCATACTTTATAGCTAATCTTTCATAAGTATAATAGCATTTCTTATTCCTAAAGACTCTGTCTTTCCAATATTTGGTTTGATTAATAGCCACCATACTATCTCTCAAGTAGGTGTCTGCTTGAGAGAATATAAGGCATTATTTAGAAGTATAATATCTTCTTGCTAATGCCTTCAAAAAGATCTTACATACTTAAAAACCTGATGAGAATATATTTTTTCATAAAAAAAGCATTTTCCAGCATAACACCAATGTTCAACAGCAATACACCTCATTAGCACCCATTGTGTTCAGGCTTTGTTTCATTTTTTGAAGTTGTGACTATATGGCAAACAGACACCATAATATATAAGCTGAAGCCAAAATAATTTTAGGAAGTCCACATTGTTACAATTTAAGACTTATAGAGTGAAGTCAAGAAAAGAATCTTGTATTAGGATTAATACAAGAAAACTCAATAGAGTTCTAAGTACAAAGTATCTACCTTATATATACTGGGCTAATATTCTGTGTTATACTAAATCTAGCCTATCCTGAAGAGCATGTATTAACTATGAGGTCAACATGTAGTGAATATGCTGTATGATATTATTGTTTCAGAATCTTCTATATTCTTTTATATGTTATGTGATTGTATAGCTATAATATCACAAAATGAACTACTTACTTATTTGTGATATCTGAATCTTAAGTGTACTCTTAGAGATTTAGAAGTGATTCAGAAGTTCAATAATAATGATAATAATAATAAAGATCAATACAGATGTCAATAATAATAAGGGATAATAATTGATGTTATTAAGTCTGAAATCTAATTCTTAGATACAAAGATATATATACAAA
>Ga0157359_1000249_pt1 | contig 18373 bp, 9 predicted proteins | sample AttcapACBM3_FD_111482 | JGI IMG/M metagenome (GOLD analysis project Ga0157359, IMG submission 111482) | Fungus gardens microbial communities from leaf cutter ant in Botucatu, State of São Paulo, Brazil - Atta capiguara ACBM3 | ecosystem: Host-associated > Fungi > Mycelium > Unclassified ...
ACTTTGTATTAGGAACTCTATCGAGTTCTCTTGTGTCACTCAATACAAGAGTTAGTTCATCGCTTTAACCCTTGAGCTTTGAATCATAACAACAATAGTCTGAAATCTTTAGACTGCTCCAGATAAATTCATTTATCTAGATCACTATATAGATAAGTAGTTTTTATATCAACACTATGGATATCTCAATCTTCAAGTGTAGTAATAGCTAAAAATAAGTATACTATCTTATAGCAGACAACTAGAGAGAATAATTCATTAAAGTCAATTCCTTTAATCTAAGAAAATTTTCTGTAACAAGTTGAGATATATGATGACTATTAAACTTAATGTTGAACACCTAGTGATTTTTGATTGTTTTTAATCTCTTAGAGAGGTTCACAACTTTATAGACATTTCTGTCTTTAAGTGATTTCAGCTTCTTAAGATAAGACTTAAGCTATTTCTTTTAATTGTTAGCTGGCAATTTAGCAATATATTTGGAAATTGGGAAAGACTCTACTATATATTGTGCTAAGAGAAAGTGAATTTTTTTACTTCTCCTTCTCTTATAAGACATGCTAAGTAGCTAATGATAGCTAGCTTAGCTAATTTATCTGTAAGAAATGAAGTATCTATTCTACTCTCATTATTATTAACAATGATTAAGTATCAGCCTTTTCACTAGATATTATATAGAATTCCATTTATCTCAACAATGTTATCAAATAGGTTATATAGGTAATTAACTCTATTTATTCTTACTATTCTGAACAGTGAATTATTAGAAAATTATTGAGTATTCTGATAAATTCTTTGTGATTCTTGACAAATATTTTCATACATATTGCATGCTATATTAGAGTTGGGAAACTTTTTCCTTAGTTGTTATAAAGAATTTCATAGGATATTAGTAAATTCAAGATCTTCTTGTAGTATCTGCAAAGCAGCTGAGAGGTTGCATCTCAATATCAGAGCCAATATTATCAACCTTTTTAATCTCTATTGTGGGCTTTTTAGATTCTAGAGTAAATAAGAGAACTGAAAACTTATAAGAAAGAGAGAATAAAGGAGAACAAGTAAGAGGACTATTTTGAATGGGAGAAATTTACATGTGTGGAATAAATACTAGAGCAAGTTTATCTTTTCCAAAAGGACTAAGTACTAATGACTTTATCTCTAGACTTATTTTGTCCAATAACTTATTATATAATTTGTGTTCTTTTGTATGAGAGTTAGTATATTTAGGAAAAAGTTTCTTATCAAAAATAGTATATATGGAGTGGAAAATGGTATTTCCTTGTATATAGCACATAAAGCAATAATGTTATGAATCAAGACTCAAAGTGTTAAGTCCAGAAACAACTCTTGTATTGGAGTGACACAAGAGAACTCGATAGAGTTCCTAGTACAATGTAGTCTACCTTTTATACTAGTACCCATAGTCCGTGCTAGTTACTGTGCACCCTACCCTAAATGACCATGAGTATTACATGAGGCCAGCATGTATTGTCCATGTTGTATGATGTCACTTTGTTCCAGTTCCTTCTACTTCATTCTTCCAAGTTCCATGATCAGTCTTGTGACTATGCCATCAATTTGTGACTGATGTGACAGCGTGACTGATGAACTCTAATCCGAGTTGTTCTAAAAATAGAAAAATAAAATGAAAAGAGAAAATAAAATAAAGTCCACTGTCAACGATCTTGACAAATAACTATTGTTCTTATATACAATAAATATCATTAATTCAGAACACAACACAAGTTTATTAGTACAAACTTTATTGGGAAGAAATGTATATGTTCCACAACTAAAGATACAAAAATACAATATTTTAGGTTTATTACCTAAGAAGATTCTCTAAAGTGTTTTTTTATTTAAGATGTCTAACAAATATGTAATTGTATATATAAGCTACAACTACAACAGCAAACTCCTACCAAGAATCTGGTAGATATGCTTTAAATTGCATTAACCATATCTTTTCAAGAAAGGTGTAGTTCAATCATTCAGCACAACTATTTTGTTAGTATATATATAAAGTACTAGTTTTATAGACAATTCCTTGTTTTCTTAGAAAGAATTGCAATTCTGACATTACATATTCTCTTTTATTATCAGTGTGCAACCTCTTCATAGAATAAAAAGTAGTATTTGACCATATTCAGAAATTTGACTTAATTGCTTCTGCAACTTCAGACTTTTTATACAGAAAAACAATATTGTAATAGGAAAAATAGTTGTTAAGGAATATAATCATTCACTTGTACTTTAAATAAGACAAAGTGAAGAGCTTAATGAGATCTAAGTGAATCAATCCCAGAGGCTTACTAGAGCAAGTAGAGTTTTTAGAAAAACTGTATTGGTATATCTTTTCAAGAATGTAACTATAACAAATATGTTTTTATGTTGGAAAATAGATTTTTTTTACATCTTCAATGTTATCAAGGACATGACATATGGCTTCATCAAATATGTGTCCAAGAACACAAGTTCTCACAATCTGAATATTGCCTAAAAGGTTAGGAGTAGCTGATAGAACAGTATCACAAGACTTATCATATCTGCATACCAGAAACATAATATACTAGTTGTAATTTTTGACATAGCAACTTTAGTGATTTCTTTCTCAGGATCAAAGATTTCATATTCAGTCAGAGCAGTACCAGAAGCAACTACAAATAGTAGTACTTTTGAGTTTGTAGTCTCAACTTAACTATAATTATTTGAAGTCATATTGACAAAGTCAGACTCAAATAGAGTAAAGTGGGCAAAGGTACTAGAATCTAAAAACTATTCATTTTCATAAAAGCTGCTATAAGATGTTTTTTTACCCTTATATAAGAAACATAGTGTCTTCTCACATTTGGAGAAATTTACAGCAATAGATAAGTTAGACAAAACAAATCTATTTTGACTTGAAGCTATATATATATAATTAACTCTACTTAACATTATAAAGTCTTTTATTGTAGCAACTATATTAGCATAGGGTTAGATGAACTAAGTCAAGGAATTTAATAAATTATCAATCTGTAAGAAGAGAGATACATACAGTTGGTTATCAAGCTAACTATCTAATTTATACTTATCATTACTTCTTAAAAAAACTGTATAATTGTCATCATCTGCCTATTTTCTAGAAATAGCTATTGTAAATAGATCAATATTTATATAAGAGGAATATTTAGTAAGTAGTTCTATAATTCTGGAGGTTGAGACCTTAACAGATAGATTAAGAAACTTTTTCAGCAAGTACTTCTTGTAGAATTTTAGTACTTGCACTTTTCCTTATATCTAATGTTCTTGAATAGGACTACTCTGAAAAGTGTATACTATAGAAAGATGATCAGCAAGTTGAGGGTAAATTGGTAGAGAAATGATGACCATGCTTATAAAAAGGCAATAACATTATCTACTTGATAGGTATTGCTGCTATTATTATTTTGGTCTCTTATTTTATTTGCTTGGTAAGTGTTATTATCTTTTTTATCTTAGTTATTTTTTTTTCTCTTTTGCTACTCAAAAGAACTCTCACTTTGTAACTACTACTGCTTTTATAGATACTACTATTAATATTGCTACTGCTGGAAGTTCTTTTTCCACTGAGAGAGTTTATCTTCATGTAGAGTATTAGAATAGTAAACAATATTAGTAGTATTAGTCTATCTAGAGAATTCTGCCTAAATGGCAGAATGTACAACATTCTAAGTAAGATTAAAGATAGATATATGAAAAGAAAGAAAAAAGACAGAAATAGAATTCTATGAGTAAGAGATTGTAGATAAGAGAGTTATTGCTCTCAAGACAAAAGGGATGTTGGAATTGTTCTCATAGAGTCTTATATAAAGAGAATTAAGCTCAGCAATCTAGAAAACAGTGTTCTAATCACTGGAAATTTGAAATATGATTGTTTTCTAGTAGTCATCAAAAACTAATGCTAGACTAGATGTTCTTATGAGTGTACATAAATGAGCCCAAAGAATCTTAGTATTAGGCTAGCCATATATTGACAAGTTGTCTAGTAAGGTAAAATTAAGAATAACTAAAGCTTGAAAGCCTATGAAGTTTCTTCTAGCTATCTCATTTATTTACATGAGTGGTCTGAGAGTGTGTCAAAACATTTAGCATGTTCTTAGTAGTTCAGATAGTACTAGAGTAGGCAATAAGAGCAAAAGTTAATTTAACATAAATTTCTCAGAAAGAATAGTCAACAGGATCAGTAAGTTTAGGAAGAATAGTAACAAAGTTGGCCATTGCTATTAATAAAAATAATCAGCATAAATTAGGAAGTAAATATAGCCAGCTAGAGTACAAATATTCAACCCAACCAGTAATGAGCCACTAGCATATGTAAGATATAAGAGAATTCTATAGGTATAAAGTAATTTGGGATTAGCTTAATCTATAATAGGCCTAGGAGTGACAAGATGTCAGCTTATTAGTAGAGTTAGTTAAACCCTTCTTATTAATAGAAAGTAGTCTAAAAAGATGCTAACTAGAGATTAAGGTAACCAGAGCCCATAACCTGTTAGAAGAAACAAAATATACAGTAGTATAGTACAGTATAGACAGTTGACAATTACTTACCTATAGTAAATACTATAATAGAGAATTAAGAAAGCATAAGTAATAATAAAAGATAAGTAATAGTGGTAATGATTCAACTTATACAAAAATTTACATTGATTACCTAATTAGTACTACTAATTGCAGACTGAACACTTAGTAAGTAGAATTTTTTGTAATACTTGAAGATACTTACCAAATAATAATAGATAACAAGTTTGGGACAACAAACAATGAGATGAATAATGAATGTGAGCAATTAGTAATATATATAGTACTGAATAATATCTGTAGAAATAAAAGATAAAACATAAGACCTGATACAAATAGAAAAGTCCAAGTAGTCTTCAAAACTTTAGTAATGTTGATGTAAGCCTGCTACTTACTTGAGTTTTCATAATCAGCATAAATACTACTAGTTAGCTAAAAATTATAAGCTTTCAGTTAAATTACCTTTTGGTATAGTTGGTTTGGTGCTAGCAGTCCAGCAATATTACAGTTGACATAAGTTTGTTAATCTAATATAATAAATAAGAATTTAGATATAGCTTTAGATATAGAAAAGAATATAAGAAAGTTAGTTATTTTATAGTAAGTAAATTAAATTACTTGGGTTTGTTTATTAAATTGAAAAATTATAAAGTATATATCAACCTTGAATAAATGCTATAGTTGTTATAGCAATCACTCACTAGAACAGCACTTGTAGTTTGCTTACTTCAGCAAAGCTCTCAGAAGGCTATCTAGTAGTGGGGATTACAAGAGAACTTAACAAGGAGCTCTTGCTGCATTGCTACCCTATTTATATAAGTTACAGATGGCCCATGCTATAATAATGTATCTATCTCATGTTTACTCTGCAGTGACTGTGCAAGACTGTGCATCCTGCTCTAACATCCATATGTCCTACATGTGGTAGCAATGTGGTATACATGCTCCCTGACGTCATTGTCTAGGCTCTTCTAGCCTTATAGACCCTTGTAGACTGCTCTAGGCCTATGACATCATCCCACATGACGTCCAGATCATGTGCCCTTTTCCTGTTGTAGACTAATAATAATACTACTGTCCTATTTCTGTCCTAACCCTAACCCTAAAGTCTGTCCACACACTTGTCTTATAACAATAGTTAGAATTATAATTAGAATAATAGTAAAAAAAATAAATAGCTATAAGAATACTATAATTCTAACTTATAGTAAAAGAAATATTATAGCAATTATAAGTCAAGACAACTTAAGTATATAGCTCTTGTGAAGATTACAAGAGAAACTTAAAAAGAAGTTCTCTTTTTATTACTGCACTTTTTAATTACATACATTGTTACATATATTGTGATAACCACTAGTCAAAACAACTAATAGACTACTAAGTAAACTTTAAAATGAAGTATCTTATGAAGATCACAAGAAAACTTGACAAGAAGTCTCCAATATATTCCTACACTATTTATACAATAGATATATAGTTTATGCTAGTAATAAAATAACTCTACTCTAAAGTACATATGTTATCTATAAGTCTACCATATGATTACCACAAAACAAACATGTTACAACTATATCCTGAATATTATTGTTCTAGTTTCTTCTACTACATTCTAGACCTATGACATCATATATCTCTTTATTGTCTAAAAGAAAAAGAAAACCTAATCAAGAAAAATAGATAAAAAGAAGAGAAAATCAAAATAAAATATATGTTACTTCATTATTAATAAAATCACAAAAAAGAAAAGAAAATCAAGATAAAATATAAGACTTTGGAGTATATATAAAAGACAAGTCTACTAAGAGATAGTAAGGTGTGTTGTTACCAGCACTGGAAAATAGTGTTATTTTTGGTCAATTATCAAAATAAGAATTTACAGTATAACTACTATTTTATATACTAAGTATTCTAGTTATTTAGAAATAGAAACTGTAAGCAAGTTATCTGTTATATACTATCCAACTATATCTGATATTCATATCCTTTTCTCATTTCTAGTATAGACCATATCCCATTCCAATCATTTATTAATTCAAAAACCAAAGTCTCTCTATTTCTTATTAATTTTATGAAGTTTTGTACAACAACTCTTACAGTACTTGACAACCAAGAGTATACACAGTAATAGTACTATTAGAAAAAACTTTTTATATTTAAGAATAATAGCTATTATATATAGTTCTTTAATTTAATAATCAACTTGGAATTATACTATACTTGTCTAAGCTCACATTCAAACCCTCCTTTTTCAAAATACAACCACATAACAAATTAAGCTAAATGCAATGTTTTTTCATTAAATCAAAGGTTGTTTTATTTGTGTAGTATCACTTCTAGGCCAATTCTATTTCCAATGTTCTACTAAGTTACATTATCTGTTTTATCTTCTATGCTATATTTGCAAATATCACTAGTGAGTGTAAATTGATCCTAATATTGCTCTAAGTCTAAATGGTTCTTGGATGTTAGGATGGAGATCCATCAAGTTGTCAGAAAGTTTAGTAAGAATGTTTGAGATGAATTAGAGAAAGATAATCTATACTGGAAGAAGTTTAGAAACTAAACTCTAGTGTTTATGGTAATATACTTCTTATTAGAGCTTATTTTCTTGAACTCCATTCATTATTCTAAAGTTACAATCCTATAGCAGATAAATAGTATAGCATATAAGTGTTATAACTTAAATCCAAAGTTAGAACAAAAGAGAAAACTTGTATTGTTTAACATAAGAGAACTTAGTGGAGTTCTTAGTATAGATGAGTTTACTCTATATCTTTAGTACATAGTTTGTATACTTTATATCTAGCCTACCATAAATATTATGAGTTATATATATAAGAGTCATTATATCTGACATCACTCTTCTTATATATCATATAATATGATGACTATAATACATGTGATTGACTTGTATCAGTCATGTATAATATCATATTGTTTTCTTTTACTAAGTCTAAGCTAAGAAAAGAAATAAAAAAATAAAAGTAGAAAAATAAGAGGAACTTAAACAATAGAAGAGAGATAGAAGAGAAACAAGTCTACTATCTTTAAGTCTGACATTGACTTTCTTCAAGGTTTTTTCTCTAGAAAAACAAACTTCTATCTCTACTAATTTTTTTCTAGCTTCTTCAAATATTCTTTTTTGAATTTTTTTATTATCCCACTCATATAATATCTTTGCTATATATTTTCTTAGTAGATCTCTTTCTTAAAGTCTTGCTCTTCTGCTATCTTCAATTTCTTCTGCTATTTGGCTTTTATGCTACTACTATCTCTTTCACATTTTCCAAGTTCTTTTCTCTTTCCCATGTATTATGCTCTGCTATAAACTCTTTTTAGTGTACTAAATACTTTGTTACTCCTCTTATTTTTTATTTTTTAAATATTTTTTTCAATCTCCTATTCTACTTCTCTGTTAACTTTTTCTAGCTTTGATTCTTCCACTTTCTGTCTTTCCACTGGTTCTCTGTACCTTACTACTTGACTTATGCTCACAAATAGATGAATCCTCATTGTAGTTGGCATTTTTAGTTTAACTGCATTGGTAGACACTATCTCTTCAATAGTATATATTGATCCATTAGTTTCTTTGCTAGTTACTCTTTGAATACTAAGTCTTTTATACTTAGTATTACTTTGTTTCTTTTTTTCTATATTTCTACTTCTTTTCTTTTCTTATCTACCTATCTCTTCATCTCTTCTTGTACCTTCTTTAGTACTACCTCTACTTCTTTCTAAATTCTTTCTACAAATTCTGTCACTTTTCCTTTCTTCTGATGTTTGCTCTCATTTTTAACTTTCTTTCATAGTTTGCCATGAATAGAGATATCTTGGTTGTTAAGTAGACCTTACTATTTACTGTAAACTCTATATATACTAGCCACTCAGACTAATTTTTCTGCCTGTGATCTATAAAAAACTATAGATACTGTTCTAGTTTCTAGTTTGTATACTTTGTTTACCTATTGATCTATAGATAAAAGACTGTTAACAATCTGATTTCAATCCCTAACATCTTGTTTAACTCCCTCATCAACTCCACTGAAAACTGTAGTCCTTTATCTAATATTACACTTTCTGGTAATCTATATAATTTCCATACATTGTCTTGGAACAATCTAGCAAGCTCTTTTGCCAATGTCCTTTTGGTTGTTGTCACAAAATATGTCATTTTGAACAATCTGTTACATATTACTAAGATTATATCTTTCTCTACTATCAATGGTAACTAAATAATAAAGTTCACTAATAAGTATGTCTATAGCTTCTCTAGTATCTCATTTTACATTAGCTTTCTTGCTGGTATCTCTATCTGGTTCCTCATTCTCTAACACAAGTTATGTCTATCCACATACTTTTATTTCTGGCCACCAGTAATTTCTTGTTATCAACTCTGTCATCTTTCACCTTCCTCCATATCTAGCTGCTAGTATGCTGTAATATAACCAGATGATTTTGACTCTCAACTTCTTATCCTTTGATATATACACCTTTCCTTTTTTTAGTACTAGTTCTTCTTCTATCTGCTATTTGTTCCCTCTCAGCACTTTTACTCCTATCTTCTTCATTTCTTCTACTACTTTTACTAATCCTCAAATTCACTCTTCTTTTATTGGTTTTTGATTTTTGTTATCATTCTCTACTCCTACTTTCTGGTTTGGTCTTCTACTTAGTCCATTTGCTTTTCCTATCTTTGTTCTTGGTACATGTTTTAAATCTTGACAAATACAATGCTCATTATACTTATCTTCTATTCAATTTTTATGCCTTCATGAAATACTCCAAATTTTTATGGTCTGTCCAATCCTTAAATTGAATTTAGTACCTTCTAGTAAATGTCTTCAGTTTTCTAATCCTCCAATAACTGCCAACATCTCTTTGTCATGGATTTCATGATTTCTCTCTAACCTATTTAGAGATTTTAACAAGTATATCACTTGTCTTTATCATCCATCTTCACATTCCATTGACAAAACTCTTCCCATTGTATAGTCTAATATATCAACTTCTATTCTTATTTTTTTTATCTAAGTCTGGTACTGCTAATACTGGTTCTTTTGTAAACTTTCCCTTTAGTTTTTTAAATACCTTTTCCTACTTCTCTATTTAATCCTATTTTTAATTCTTTTTTATCAAGTCATGTAATCATTTAGCTATGGACACAAAATCTTTGACAAACCACTTATAATAATTAACAAGTTTCAAGGACTTTTAAACATCCTTGACTTTATTGAAAGTTGGCTAGCTCAATACTATCTTCATTTTTTACTCCTCTATTTTTATTCCTTCTAGCTTAATCACTACTCCTAAGAATTCTACTTCTCTCACCTTCCACTTGTATTTTTCTAGTTTTACACATAGATCATTCTCTACCAATCTTCTTATCACTTCCTCAACTGTTTTATCATGCCCTTTCTCCTCTTCTATTCCCACTATTATATCATTAATGAAACTTACCACTTCTCTAATATTAATTAAGTTCTGCAAGATCTTGTTCATTATCATTTGAAACATTTCTGAAGAGTTAGTAAGTCCAAAGAATATTACTGTAGGTTTGAACAACCCTTCTGGAGTCATAAATGTTGTCTTTCACTTGTCTTTCTCTTTTACTCATATATTATAGATAAAGGATAGTTATTTTTACAGCTCACTCATTTCAGTACCTATAGTTCTGTAACATATTTTTTCTACTGTCCTTTTTTTCTACAAAGAATACTAGTGTTGTTTAAGGCAATTTTGAGAGTCTGATATCTCCTTTTCTTAGTTTATTTATGAATTTGTGCACTTGATCTCTCTTTTCTCTTAACAATGGATATTTCTTAATACAAACACTTTCTTCATATCTATTACATGATTCCACATCTTCTTTAGAATTTTTCACCTACTTTCTTTCTGAAGGCATAGATTCACTTATAGAACTTTGGAGAAACCAATTCCTTGGCTTCTTTCTCTTCATCCCAAATCTTTTATTTCTCTATTACTTTTTTCACTTCCATTATTTTTCTTCTTTTTGGTTTTCTCTTTCTCTTCTCCTCTTCTTTTTATTTTTGCTACCCCAATTTTCCCTACTTTAGCCTCTACTACCTTTTATACTCCTCTAGACATCTTATCATCTTTACTTCTCCTGTTTTTCAGTCAGTCTCAGGATTATGACAAGCAAGCCATAGTATTTCCAAAATTACATTTCACTTCTATTTCCCTATTATATCAATCTCTATTCTCTTCCTATATTCTTTGTAAAATATATTTACTTCCACTATATATCCTTTCTTGTTAAATGTACCATTTTCCAATTTCTACAATATATTCAAACTTTTTGCACTTGTAGCAGGAATTCCTTTTATGATCTATCTCCATAGTATATAAATTACACCTTAGCATAAACATTACCTGCTACTGTTGTAGGTTTACTATTGCTACATTTATTCTCTCTATATTATGACTTAGACTTCTGAGTTAAGTAAAAGACACACTCTTGTATTAAGTAACACAAGAGAACTCAATAGAGTTCCTAAGTACAAGACGTCTATCTTATATACAAACTACTGATAGTCTGTACTACACTTCTTTAGTCCTACCCTAATGACCATGTGTTTGCCTTGAGATCAACATGTGTTAACCATGCCATATAACATCATTGTTTCTAGAACCTTTTATATTATTCCATTATGTCATGTAAGTATGTGACTTATGTGATTACCAAGTTATGTCTATGTGACATGTATGTGACTGTGACATGTGATGCCATGTTTTGTCTTCTTTGTCTATGTCCAAATAAAGAAAAATAAACTCAAAATAAAATAAAGGAAAATAAAAAAAAAGGAAAATAGAATAAAACCAAGTTTATCATTCACAACTCTGACACTCTACTCCTTTCATTGGAGCAAGCTCTGTTGGTGTCTGCTAAAACCCTTACTTTCTTGGCCAAACTTAAAACTATAGCAATTGTTGCTATTATACTCTTCCAGTAGTTGCTAGTATGTCTTTCTTCTATCTCTCAGTCTTTCTTTCTTCCACCTACTCTCTCATTCAAATTAATTATCCTTTTATACTATTGCTTAATGTTTCTTAGAAGTCATTTTATCTCTATTAGTTTATACTTGATAACACTATTGATTTCTCTCTTGAATTCTTCTACTAATACCCAGTCTTTATATTCACTATATCTTACTACTCATTTGAATATCTAAATAAATTTGTCTATAGTCTGAAAACCTTATTTTACTTACTTAAGCTTTACTGCTTTTGCTAACTTATTATCTTCTTCTCTAAACTCTCTTTTTAGTACTGCTAAGAACTCTCCTGCTAATGTAAACTTCCAGTCTCTAATTTTAGATTCTCTAGTATATTTTCTTTCTAAATATCTACCAATTCTCTTTATACATTTATTAAAATCTATTGCATCTATTTCTTTACTATCTTCTCTCTTATCCTTATTCTAATATATAGTTTGTATACTATCACAAAACCTGCTATATTTCCTGGATCTCTATCAAATAATAGTAGCTTGGCCATCTCTAGTTGGAACTTATGTCTGGGTTTTAAAGTTACTTCCACTTTCTTTTCCATCTCTTTCAATTCAGCTGCTAGTTGTACTTGTAATACTACTAGTGTCAGAGTTGTGAGCAATAAAATTGATGTTTATTTATTTTCTTCCTCTTTTTCTTTTCTTTTTTATTTTATTTTAGCTTTTATTTTCCTTTTTCTTTATTTTGGATTTAGATGAAGGATATAATGTGATAGAAGTATGACATCTGTCACAGTCACAAATTACATGATCATGTGACATAGAAAAGAACATAGAAGATTCTAGAACAGATAATATTATATAGTATAACAACAACATATTAGCTTTATGGAGTGCATATGAACTTTAGAGTAAATTAGTTATAGTATATATATATAAATCATAGTTTGTAGTATATAAGCTAGATTAGTTTATACTTGAAACTCTATCAAATTCTCTTATATTACTCAATATAAGAGTATATCTTTTGTCTTACTCTAAAATATAACTACTCACTTAATTGTGATATCTAAATCTTGAGTGCACTCTCAGAGGTTTAGGAGTGATTCAGAAGTTCAATAATAATGACAATGATGATGATTATCAATACAGATGTCAATGATGAAAACTAATGAAGATTGATAATAAATGATGATAAATGATATTGTTAAGCTTAAAGTCTAATCCTCAGATAAAAAAGTATATATACAAAATAATGATAGTCTATATGCAAGCTGTTTCTATTATATGATCAAAACTTGTATCTGATGAGAGCTGTCATCTGTCATAGCAGATGTCAGACTAATTTTAAAAGATAACCAATTATATCACTATATTAATATGCTTGTATCTCTATAAATACTTATTGCTTTGAGATATATTATATATCATCAGAAATAGTTTAATAAGCACTTTCTAATGCAAGTTTAATTATATGAATCTGTTTAGCCATTCATGAGATATTAGCCAACAAAACTTTTACAGTTATTGATGGCCTAATATCTCAGTTGTTTGTTGTTACTTTTGTATATTCCATATATGTGATGACTCAAAAATCTTAAAGTATATGAATAAGAGAAATCTTCCCATCTACTTAACATTCTTTCCCTTACAACTCTTTAACTTCTACTTTTTTCATTTATTTCACTACTGTCATATTGCCAGACATGGTTCATACTGGGGGTAAAAGTTCACAAGATGGACTTGGAGATATGTGGACTTGTGGAATGATCTTGGCTTCAGCTTATGTGCTGCACTGTTTATTTGCCATATGGTTACAACTTCAGAAAATAGAAAGAAGTCCAAGATAAGAGTGAATACTAATTTGGTGTGTTGCTGTTGAATACTAGGGATCGAGTTCAATAAGAATTTATCTTCATCAATTATCAGACTAGTGAATTACAGTGTAACTACTAGTCTTATATATGAGTTCCTACTATAGGAGATGCTTATGGTTTTAGTAGTATAGTCTCTATTACTCCGAGTAGAGGTTTCAGTGTTAAGATACTGATAGAGGTGACTCTGCCATGGAAGACCAAGTCAAATAGGAATATCTCCATTATGAAAGATGGAATACCCAGATAGTTGTATTATTGCTATAAGGCATGTTATGAGAAAGATGGTCACTGTGGAAGGCAGGCTTATATAGATAGGAGATGATATCACTGTAGGGATGTAATTTCTGAACAAGTGGACTTGGCATATAACAGTATTCTCCCCTTAGAACTAAACCTTTAAAGTCTTATTAAATTTATCCAAAAATCTCATGGTGGTACCTAGGTTAACAATATATAAATAGAAAAGAAAAGTTTTTGCCTTTGCTTCTATATCATTATATCTTTTCCCACTCCCTCCAACATTTCCCAAAATAATACCAAAGTGTTTGAAAAGTAGTAGCAAGAAAACTAGCAGAGATACAAGGAGAAGCAGCAGTTTCTGGCCCAAATAGAAGAAGTGGCAAAGTATTATTGGGCTGAGCATGTGGTTCAGAAGACAAGGAAGAAAGCTGATGCAAAAGCGAGGAAAGAAGCCAAGAGGAGGAAGATTGCAGAAGAGAAGAAGAAGAAGAGAACATTGGAGTACCTCCAACAACTTTAGGATGAGGTGCTTGAGAAAAATGCTGCACTTCTGGAGAGCACTGAAGGATCCCAGATTATAGGACCTAAGCATAAGGAGACACCCCTAGGAAACAATGCAGACTGCAAGCCTTCCAAAAAGACTAAAGGAAAACAACCAGTAAGGTGCTGAGAAGACATCAGAATCAAGCTGAGGGGTGCCAACCACTGTGAAAGATATATGCATGCCAGACAGGACTGCCTAGTGCACAATTCAAGGGAGTAAAGAATTTTTTCTCTATGTTTTCTTTTTACTGATAGCTTTCTCTTAGCCAGTCTCTAACATGTGTAGAGTGCATCACTATTAAGCAGCAGTTTGTATCCTATATCAACACCAATACACTGGCTATGATCTCCACTTATAGTAGGGTTCTAAGTGCTATTGAAAAGGTACTCCAAGAACTCATAGAGAAGTACAGAGGAGTCAGAAAGTCCCTCTGGAACTTGGTGAAGGACCAAGAGAGAAATATAGTCCAGTTGGAGAGGATTGGAGCTACAGTGGAACAGAGATCTAAGAGTGGCCCTAGGGAAAGTCAGGAGAAGGGGACTCTGTTATCTACCTTCTATTAAAATAGTAGTTTTGTTTTAGTTTTCTTCAATTATTATTTTATTTTTTGTGATCTACACATGTGAGTAAGAAAATCAAGAAATAAAATGAAAATAAGTTTGACAGTTTTGAAAAGAAACCCCAAAAAGTGTGTGGAAGCTGGTGATTAATAAGAATAAGCAGACAAAATATATTAAGAAATTAATGAAGGAAATTCCTGTTAGAAAATACATGGAGGCAGAGAACAAGTGCAACAGTGTGATCAAGATAAAGAGAGTGGACTGGACTTGTTGAAATATATGATGTGGAAATTGAATACCAAGTTGGAGATATGAGTGAGTTCTAATATGGAGATCCACTCTGATTCATCTCCAGTGTCTTCATACCCTAGACAGATCATGTATAGGAGTTTGCATGCCTGTTGGTGATCAATTTTAGAGTCCACTATCTGAGAAATTTCATATTTGGGTTCTCCATCAACTATAACTGGAGCAGGGTCTGGTTGTATTCTTTTGGAGAAAGAGTTGAACATAGCAGGTTCAAGCATAGACATATGGAAAACTGGATGAACAGAGTATATGGATTCTGGAAGATGGAGGGTGAATAATAGAATACCAGACTGGATGATAATTTCATAAGGTCCAAGATATGTTTTAGAGAATTTCTTTGAAGGCCAAGTGGTCTAAAAGAACTAAGCTTTGACAAAGACTTTGTTATCTACTTTGAAATCAGGAGTAGGGGAATATCATACATTAGTAAATTTGTGATAATGTTGTTGGGCCACAGAGATTTCAGCTTTGAGAGTACTCTGTAATTCATTGAGATCTATAGTGAAATTGCAGGCTTAGAAGGAAGTAATATCATGTTTGAGGTGAACAGTGATATTTGGATGATATTCATTATTAACAAAGAATGGAAAAACATCAGTAGTAGCACTTGGAGCATTATTGTAGGCAAACTCTGTAAGAGGTAGGAGTTTAGACCAGTTGTCTTGCTGGTAGTTACAATATACATAGTGATATTACTCGAGAGTCTGATTCATGTGGCCAGTTTGTCCATCACCTTTAGGGTAGTAGTCTGAAGTGAAGTAAAGCCACATGTTGAGAGCAGTGCCTAAAGAATAGAAAAAGTTTGACACAAACTCTGGACCTCTGTCAGAGGTGTTATAGGAAAGAACATATGAAGAACAAACAAACATGCTAAGTCCATGGATGTAATAGTGTTATAGGCAGAGATGAATATTGCCTGCTTGGTAAGCCAGTTAACTATGACCAAGATAGTGTCAAACCTAGAAGATGATGGAAGTTTTTTGATGAAGTCCATAGAAATGGGATTCTATGGTCTTTCAGAGATAGGAAGTTGTCTGAGAGATCCATAAGACTTGTGACATTGTAGCTTGGATTATATACAAGTGACACAGGACTTGCAGAATTATTGTACATCAGCATAAAGACTGGGCCAGAAATATCCATGGCAAACTAATTCCAGTATTTTGTTTTGACCATAATGTCTGGCAAGGATGTGATTGTGATTATACTAGAGAACATGTGTACAGAGGTTACTAGCAGATGGTACATAAATTCTATTGTCAAGGAGGAGAAGACTATTCAGATCCATAGACCACTGGTTATCTGTGGAGATGTATTCTATCACAATTAGATCACTAGAGAGAGCCAAAAGGATGTCTTAATGTAGAGTGTCTAGATCCATGACTGTAGCTGCATAGAGAGAAGGAAAAAGAAGGATAGTAGCTTGTATAGAGGCTACAAGTTATTCTTGAGTGAAGATGGGTTTGAAGTTGTAAGAGTTGACTGTGGCATAGCCAGTATTCCCTCCTTTAGGATAGATGTCCCACTATTTAGTGAGAGTATCTGGTTTGGTGCCAAGATAACCAGGACAGAACCTGATGACAAAGTTGAACTGAAAAAGGTACTTGGACCACCACACTTGTCTCTGAGTCAACATCTTGGTAGTAGAAAAATATTCAAGGTTTTTATGATCCATAACAATGTTGATTGGGTAGGCCAGACCTTCCAAGTAGTGTCACTAAATCTTGAAAGCTTTAAAGATAACAAGCAATTCCTTGTCATGTGTATTGTAGTTCAACTCCACTACAATGAAAGTATAGGAGTGAAAGGCCACTAGATGAACTTCATTTTCTTTATTAACAATGGAAAGAATTACAGTGAGAGCATAGTCTGAAGCATCAGTTTCTACAATGAGTTAAGCATTAGGAATCTAATTAGTGAGGATGAGGGCAGATGTAAATGTCTTCTTGAGAGAATTGAAAGCATCATGACAGGAGGAGTTGAATTTCCAAGAAATGTCCTTCTAGGTGAGGTATGTCAATGGAATAACAATGTTCAAGTAGTTGAAGATAAACTAGCAATAAAAATTTGCAAAACCTAAGAATGATTGAATATCCTTCACTTTCTTAGGTTCTGGCCAGTCTTGAATAATTTTTACTTTGTCATTGGATATGGTAGGGCCAGAAGAAAAAAGAATATATTCTAGATACTCTACTGACTTGGAGTAAAATTTGCATTTCTCTACTTTAGTATAAAGACTAGTCTTGTAGAGATGCTTGAGTACTTCTTTAATTGGATTTTATATTGATTTTAATATAAGATAGATAATTTTGTACTTAGAACTCTATTGAGTTCTCTTGTGTTAACTCTAATACAAGGTTCTTTCTCTTGACTTGCTCTAAATTTTTAAGTTTGTAATATTAGAACTTGATTTCCACTATCTAAGACTATCTAGTACTAGATCTTCTCAAACTTATTCTCTCATTATTTTCAACTAAGAAATAGTACAGTCCTTTAGTCAAAAAGAATCACCAGGCCCTATGTTATAATTGTAAACAGTAAACTCAATTATATTCTATTTCTCTTTTTATTTTATTTTTGAGTTATCTTTTTTTAATTTTGAAACTTAAATAAAAGTATAATGTTATACAAGTTACAAAGCATGATGAAGGTGTGATATCTGTCACAGTGTTGTCACACATGTTACAGTCATAGTCACACAATTAGGTAATACAGAGAAGATCATGAAAGGTTTTGAAACAAATGATATTATATAGCATAGTAATTGTTATAATATAGTAAAGAGTAAAGCAGGAATATTCTTTATATATTCTTTAGGATTTTATATTGGATTTTACTTTGAATTTACTTTTCTTTTATTATATTGATGATGATGATGAAGAGGCATGTGATACTGCAGTCATATAATATGATGTCATAAAAGTCTAGAATGGACTAGAGTAGGCTGGAGTAGTCTAGATGTTATGACTTAAAGCTCAAGTGTTTAAGCGATAAGACAACTCTTGTATTGAGTGACACAAGAGAACTTGATAGAGTTCTTAGTACAAAGTAGTCTACCTTATATACTACTACTCATGGTTCATGCTCACTACTGTGCACCCTACCCTAATGACCATATGTATGACATGAGGCCAACATGTGTTGTTTATGTTGTATGATATCACTTTATTCCAAAACCTTCTACTTCATTCCCCTAAGTCCCATGATCAGTCTTGTGACTATGCCATCATTTTGTGACTAATGTGACAGCATGACTGATAATCTCTAACCTGAGCTGTTTCTAAAAATAGAAAAAGAAAAAGAAAAAGAAAGAAAAATAAACTAAAAAAGAAAA
>Ga0157359_1000251_pt1 | contig 18318 bp, 17 predicted proteins | sample AttcapACBM3_FD_111482 | JGI IMG/M metagenome (GOLD analysis project Ga0157359, IMG submission 111482) | Fungus gardens microbial communities from leaf cutter ant in Botucatu, State of São Paulo, Brazil - Atta capiguara ACBM3 | ecosystem: Host-associated > Fungi > Mycelium > Unclassified ...
AGGGTGGCGACCAGGATATCAGCTTTTTTTAGGTAATTCAGATGACGTCATTTCATAACGTCCTTCCGGTTCCATCGCGTTCACCGCTTTTTGCAGTTCTGCGAGGGCAAATTTGAGGGAGGCGACTTCCTCCCTCAATGCCTGCACTTCCTCTTCCTGAGAAATATGCCGGCTGGCTTTCGGGAAAGCGGCAAAGACATCCGCTTCGGAAAACATGCGTACCTGACGGTTATCAACATTGACCAACTGGTATTTTAAACGCCCGTTATTGATGGCGTTATAGATGGTCTTACGGCTCACCATCGCCAGTTCAATCACATCGCTGATTCTCAGCATGTTTTCCTTCTTTACCTGCAATTTCATCCCGAATAACTCAATGCAGCTATCTTACTGTACTGTCACAGCCTCAGTGAATGTTTTCGCAATCTCTTCGGCACTCATGTTCGCAATAGTGTGAACTTGATCAACATCTGCCAGTAAAGCAAACAGTGACTGAATAATGGCAACCTTTTCACAGGTTTGGTCAATGGCCATCATCACGATGATTTCCGGTACGACAGTTTCTTCCGGTTCATCGGTGCGCTGGAACTCAATACCTGCACGGTTGATACCAATGGCAAAACCGGTTTTATTCACATGTTCAAACTCGGTGTGCGGGATGGCAACACTGTGTGTTTCCATAAAGATCCCGGTAGGGTACTCTCCTTCCCTTTCCACCACACCCTGAATAAAGCTTGGTTTTACCAGACCATCAGCCTGTAAACTTTCACCCAGGCGGGTTAATAATGCTTCACGGCTAACAGCTTCTGTAAATGTAATTACGCGTTGTGCACTAAACATCTTAGTTACCTTCTTCCTGTGCCTGCATGGCATTTTCCTGCGCCAGCTTACGGCGGTTCCACAACATCAGTCCGACAGTACTTGCAACCAGAATGGCAATCCCGATGACTTTAAAGTAGAAGCCCTGCAGAATGACCCACGGCAACATTGCGCCTGCGTAGTCAATACTACTGATACTGGTGGTGCCCTGAGGTAATGAGAAACCGGTGCTTACTGCGGTACTGGTAACGATTGGAGCCAGTTGAGTACCAATTAACAGCGCGATACTTAAGGTCAGTAATGCGGTCAGCAGCGTACGGAACATATCGCCACGACAAACTGCAGTTACCAGAACAAAGGCAAATGGCAGACCGGTCAGTGATGCGAATGGCAGGAACTGGTTACCAGGAATTACCGCTGCCAGAACCAGCATGACTGGGATCATCAGCATGGAAACAGACAGGGTTACCGGGTGACCCACACTCACTGCGGAGTCCAGACCGATAGCAATTTTACCGAAGGAACCTGCACGTGCCTGGGCGATTTCCTGAATACGTTCACTGATTGGATAAACACCTTCCATCAGCATTTTTGCCATACGCGGGATGATGGTCATCACGGCAGCCATGGTAATCGCGGTTTGCAGAATTTCTTTTACTGAAATACCGGCAATAATCCCCAACAGCGCACCAATGATCGCACCCAGCGAGGCAGGGTCACCCAGGATAGACAGACGTTTCTGAATAACCTCGGTATCAATTTTGATATCACGCACACCCGGGATACGGTCAACGATAAAGTTAACCAGCCAGGCGGCAGGAACAAACGAAACAGAGAAACCGTGTGGCACAGAAATAGATGGCAGACCCAGGTATTTCTCCACATCACCACTGGTACGGTCAGCAATAATCATCGTAAGGATGCAGCTGATTCCCGCAGCAAACACACCCATCCACAGACTGTCAGCAATGATGGCCACCAGCGAACCGGTAAAGGCGTGGTGCCACAGGTTCCAGATATCCACATTCAGAATGCGGGTAGTACGGGTGTAAAGCATGAATACGTTGATTGCCACGCACACCGGGATAACCAATACACCAACGCGGGTACCCATGGCGACAGCTGCGGCAGCTGGCCAGCCAACATCCAGCACATTCAGATTCAGACCAAAACGCTCCACCAGCGCATGGCTGACCGGGGTCAGAGAATCGATCATCAGGTTAACGGTGATACTCAAACCGATAAACCCGATACCTACCATTAATCCGGCTTTCAGCGCTTTACCAAAAGACAGGCGCAAAATTAAGCCCAGAATCAAAAAGATTAATGGCATCATCACCGATGCCCCTAATCCCAGAATGTAATCAACGATAAACATAAATTAACCCTCGGCGAGAATCAGCTCTTTCACGCTGCTAAAGACTTTATCCACGCCCATGCCCGTCAGCAGTGGCAGTGCATTAACAACCGGAACAGACAGAGAAACCGGTGAAGTGGAAACGATAAAATCAACATCGTCACGGGTTTTTGCTTCAGCAACAGTTCCCTGAGAGATGCGTACTTTATCCAGCAGATTTTCTTTTTTCAGGAAGTCCTGCAGTTTGTTTAAAGCAACGGTACTGGTAGCAACGCCTGCACCACAGCAGATCATCATGTGTTTCATAAGTATTCCTCTCGTTTTGGTTGCGGAAATTAGAACATGCAGGAAAGTTGTGAACTGTGATCTGTGTGTAGTTTTACACACTGGGTACACAATGTGTAATTTTACAATTACATAATTATTTGATTTTTAATAATTTTTATAAAAAGGCACTGTGTAACATTCATGTGTAAATGTGACTAATGTCTCATTTTTATATTCTGTGAATCACACTTTATTGTGATTTTAATCACAATTTAGTGGCAGATGATCGCCCTGGTGATGTGTAATTTTATGTGTAAACAGAGTGTGTGGTGTGCGGGCAGAACATCATTAGTACGTAGACAGGACGCGATGTGTGGACAAAACGTCATAGTACATAGACAGAGCGTGATATGTATGTAGAACAGAGAAAATCGCTTGAGTAGAGTTAGAGCCCCCATTCCCTTTGCACAGGGGCTTCAATATTCAGCATGACTGATCCCATATTGGTTTACAAAATCGCAATTTCACGGCAATTATTGCCGTAAAACTCGGGATTTAAAAACCAGTGTTTGCTGAGTCCACCCAGATCCGGCGCCTGACACAGGCGCTTCGTTACCCCACTTATGACGATGCCCTGTCCAGATGCAGATAACCACCATCAACACTCAGCCATTCACCGGTGGTATGCGATGAACGTGAAGAGATCAGAAAAACAACAGTATTAGCGATTTCTTCCGGTGTAGTCATGCGTTTACCCAGTGGAATACGCTGATTGATTCTTGCCAGTTCGGCTTCAGGATCCGGGAAGGAAGTGATCCACTGCTTGTATTGCGGGGTGATCACTTCAGAGGGAATAACCGCATTTACACGCACACCACGATCACGCAATGAGAAAGCCCATTCGCGGGTCAGCGACAGCACCGCGCCCTTGGAAGCGCAGTAACCGCTGGTGCCCCCCTGCCCGGTCAGCGCGGTTTTGGATGAAATATTAACAATCGAGCCATGACTGCTTTCCAGTGCCTGCTGGCAGAAGTGCGCCATCATGTAGTAATGAATCAGGTTTTTTTCCAGAGATGCGACAAAGGCAGCACGCCCGGCTTCCAGCCCCACGCCATCATTAATCCCGGCGTTATTTACCAGCGCATCAATACGGCCAAAACGTTTGATCACCTGCTCTGTTGCTGATTTGCAATTCTGCTCATCACAAAGATCGGCAATGATTGTTTCTGTTTCCGGTTGCAGAGTGCGTAACTCTGCCAGCCAACTTTCGTCCGGCATTTTATTGGTGACGATCACCGGGATCGCCCCCTCTTCCGCCAGCGTGCGGGAAATCGCCGCACCGATGCCGGAACCGCCACCCGTCACAATGACCACTTTATTTTGCAGAAACAGATCCATGATTTTCTCCCGTTAAACCATACACATTGGCGGCTGTTGTTCCCCATATCCGGTTTTGTTCATCCGCACTTAAACGGCTGACGGTTTCTTCAACCAGTCCGGCAACATCCTGATATTCCGCTGCCAGCAGGCACACCGGCCAGTCAGAACCAAACATCAGACGCTGAGGACCAAAACGTTCCAGAGCTTCTTCAATAAACGGTTGTAATTGCGCACGGCTCCACTGCCCGTCAACGACCTCTGTCACCAGTCCGGATAACTTACACGCCACATGTGGCATTGCCGCCAGTTCAGCCACCTGCTGTCCCCAGACTTTAGCGCCTTTGCTGATATCCGGTTTACCCAGATGATCCAGCACCAGCCAGTGCTTATCATGCTGTGCAGCAAAGTCTGTGGCCGGTGCCAAATGTCGCCAGGTCACCAGGATATCCCAGACATATTGTTGCTGTTGCAGCGCCTGCATCCCCCTGGCAACGGCAGATTGTTGCAGCCAGCCAGCCGGATCAACCTCATCCTGTACCACATGGCGAAAACCACGCAGTCTGGGGTGATGCAGACGCTGTAACTGATCAGACACATCTCCAGCGGTCACATCAATCCAGCCGACAACACCGCCGACATCGCCTGATGCCTCAGACCACTGCAATATCTGCTCTGTTTCCGCCAGTGTTTGCCTGGCCTGCACGACAATCGAACCATCGAGTTGTTGTTTCAGCAGATTCGGACGGAGATTTTCCGGCAAGAAATCCTGTTGCAACACCGCCATATCAGGCGAAATCCAGGCATATTCCTGAGGCTGATAACGCCAGTAGTGCTGATGAGCATCAATGCGCATGGTTAGGCTCCTTCGCCACGAAAACGATAGGTTTCCAGTGATTCCGGACGCATTTCGATAGAAAAGCCCGGCGCATCAGGTGGCATATAAGCAGCACCACGAATATTACAAGGATGCAGGAAGTGTTCGTGCAAATGATCAACGTACTCAATCACCCGCCCTTCATGGGTGCCGGCAATGCTGACAAAATCAATCATCGACAGATGCTGAACGTATTCACACAGCCCCACGCCACCCGCATGTGGGCAAACCGGTAACTGGTATTTCGCTGCCATTAACATCACCGCCAGCACCTCGTTGACGCCACCCAGACGGCAGGCATCAATCTGCACCACATCAATGGCTTCACGCATGATTAACTGTTTGAACAAAATACGGTTCTGGCACATTTCACCGGTTGCCACTTTCACCGGTAACACGCCTTCACGGATTTTGCGGTGACCTTCCACGTCGTCCGGACTGGTCGGTTCTTCGATAAACCACGGTTTGGCAAAGGCCAGTTGTTTCACCCAGTCGATGGCGTCATTCACTTCCCATACCTGGTTGGCATCGATCATTAACTGACGATCCGGCCCCAGCACTTCACGGGCAATAGCCACACGACGTTTGTCATCTTCCAGATCACGCCCGACTTTCAGTTTGATATGAGAGAAACCGGCATCCACCGCTTCCTGACACAGACGACGTAATTTTTCATCACCGTAGCCCAGCCAGCCCGCCGAGGTGGTGTAGCAGGGATAACCCTGTTCCTCGAGTTGTGCGATACGCTGCGCTTTGCCTTCTGCACGTTCAGTTAACAGCGCCAGCGCTTCCTGCGGCGTAATACAGTCGGTCAGATAACGGAAATCAATACAACGCACCAGCTCTTCCGGCGACATATCTGCCACCAGCCGCCATAACGGTTTGCCTTCTGCTTTCGCCCACAAATCCCACACAGCATTGACCACCGCGCCGGTTGCCAGATGGATGGCACCTTTATCTGGGCCAATCCAGCGCAACTGGCTGTCACCGGTAATATCGCGCCAGAACTGCCCCATATCGGCGGTGATGTCTTCCAGACGACGACCAATTAACAGAGGTTCCAGCGCACGAATGGCGGCACAGCAAATCTCGTTACCGCGACCAATGGTGAATGTCAGACCATGCCCACTCAGACTGGCATTATCGGTTTCCAGAATCACATAAGCGGCGGAATAATCCGGATCCGGGTTCATGGCATCGGAGCCATCCAGTTGCTGTGAGGTCGGGAAGCGAATATCTTCTACTCGGATATTGGTGATAGTGATCACTGGGCTTCTCCTGTGGTGATCTGGCACTGTTCGCCCAGGCCGGCAATCCCTAAACGCATGGTTTGTCCCGGACGCAGATAGACCTGCGGTTTTTGCCCCATCCCAACGCCTGGCGGCGTACCAGTGGAGATCACGTCACCCGGCTGCAGGCTCATAAAGCGGCTTAAATAGCTGATAATATGTGCCACACCGAAAATCATGGTGCGGGTATTACCGTTCTGATAGCGCTTGCCATCCACTTCCAGCCACAGATCCAGATTTTGCGGATCGGCAATTTCATCGGCAGTCACTAGCCATGGACCAATTGGACCAAAGGTATCGCAGCCTTTGCCTTTATCCCAGGTACCGCCGCGTTCGATCTGGTATTCACGTTCAGAAACGTCATTCACCACGCAGTAACCGGCAATGTGATCCAACGCTTCTTCTTCCGGGATGTAGCTACCGCCTTTCCCAATCACCACACCCAGTTCCACTTCCCAGTCGGTTTTCACGGAACCGCGTGGAATACGCACATTGTCATTCGGGCCAACCACTGCACTGGTCCATTTGTTGAACACCACAGGTTCTGCCGGAATATCCGCGCCGGTTTCTGCGGCGTGATCGGCATAATTCAGACCGATACAGATAAACTTACCAATACGCCCAACACAGGCACCAATACGCGGTTCACCACTGATTTTTGGCAGTGAATCCAGTGGAATTTGACGCAATTTGTCCAGTGCTTCCGGCAGCAATGTATCGCCAGCGATATCATCAATATGTTGTGATAAATCACGCAACTCGCCCTGCTCATCAACAATTGCCGGACGCTCTTTTCCTGGTTCCCCAATACGGACTAATTTCATTGCCTGTCTCCTTAATTAGTTGCTCCAGCCGCCGTCAATAACCTGTACGGTGCCGGTGGTATACGCGCTGGCATCGGATGCCAGGTAAGCTGCCAGAGTAGCGATTTCTTCTGCCGTACCGATGCGGCCAATAGGCTGACGGGCAACAAATGCGCCATACACTTCTTCTTCCGTACGGCCTTCTTCCTGCGCCTGCACGGCAATACGCTGACGCAGTGACGGGGAATCGACGGTGCCCGGACAAATCGCATTACAGCGAATACCCTTACCAATAAAATCAGCCGCCACAGAACGGGTCAGACCGATGACGGCAGCTTTGGTGGCGCTGTAGGCAAAGCGGTTCGGCACACCTTTAACGCTGGATGCCACAGAAGACATATTGATGATGGAACCCTGTTTTTTCTCCAGCATGCCTGGCAGGAACGCCTGGGTCATATGGAACATAGCGGTCACGTTAAGATCCAGGGCAAACTGCCACTCATCTTCCTTACACTCCAGCAGATTGCCGCTGTGTACCACACCAGCGCAGTTAAACAGCACGTCTACCGTGCCAATCTCTTGCGCGGCGCGGGCAATGGCCTGTTTATCGGTCACATCCAGCAGATAAGGCGTAATACCGGGTAAATCTTTCAAGGCAGAGATATTGATGTCACTGGCAATCACTTCTGCACCCAGTTCGGCGAAATACCGGGCACTGGCAAAACCAATTCCCTGTCCGGCAGCAGTGATCAGAACGCGTTTCCCTTGTAAATTCATGGCACATCCTCTGGTTAGGAGATCTCATGGTCAGGCCTGGCCGGTTGCACTCATGCCATAACATGAGCCGCATTTTCGACTGACGTAACCGATAACAAGGTATCTGTTGTAGTAAGATTTGTATGACGTTGGCAAGAGCGACGATGCTTTTTTGCGCATTCAGTCACTGAATTTAAGGAAAGGGAAAATGCAAGAATTTACAGAGGGATAGCAGACCAGCCATCTATACGCTGATCTGCTGTAACAACGTTTAAAAAATCACCACCACTGATGGAAATGATGCACCGGACCGATGCCTTTACCCACTTCCAGGGAATCTGCCTGTTTTAACGCTTCCTGCAACCAGTCTTTCGCTGCCTGAATGGTATCTGCCCAGTTATCGTAACGAGGACGCAACGCAGCCAGCGCAGAAGAAAGCGTACAGCCTGTGCCGTGCGTATGACGGGTATTCACACGTGGTGCGGTGAAACGCACTTCCTGATCACGGGTAAACAGCCAGTCCGGACTTTCTGATTCGCTCAGATGACCGCCCTTCATTAATACCGCCTGGCAACCCATCGCCAATAGCGCTCTGCCCTGCTCCTGCATTTCCTGCTCATTCGTTGCCATTGGGCAATCCAGTAAAGCCGCCGCTTCCGGCAGGTTTGGCGTGATGATGGAGACCTGCGGTAACAGACGTTCACGCAGCGTGGCTACCGCTTCGGCGGATAACAGTGGATCACCACTTTTTGCCAGCATTACCGTATCCAGTACAATCCATGGCGTGTCCACCGCCTGTAAACGATCGGCAACCACATTCACAACGGCCGGTTCGGCCAACATACCAATCTTAATGGCATCAATGCGCACGTCCGATAACACGGAATCTAACTGTGCACCGACAAATTCGGGATCGATACGATACACCGACTGAACACCCTGAGTATTCTGTGCTACCAGCGCGGTGATCACGCTGGTTCCGTAAGCGCCCAGTGCTGAAAATGCTTTCAGATCAGCCTGGATCCCTGCACCACCGCTGGGATCGGTTCCGGCAATTGTCAGGGCATTAATCCGTTTCATTACAGTTTCTCCGGGGTTAATTGATAAAGTTCATCAAGGAAAGCAGGAATAAAGCTGCCCGGCCCTGTTGAACGTGCAGCAGCCTGTTCTCCGGCGACAGCAAAGACCTTACAGGCGGTGGCAACGTGTGTCAGACGATCACCCGGCAGGGAAGCAAACGCTGCTACCACGGCGGACAGCGAGCAACCGGTGCCCACAACACGGGTCATTAACGGCGAACCACCGCTGACACTGATCACCTGCTGACCATCAGTAATAAAGTCCACTTCGCCGCTAACTGCGACGATAGCGCCGCTTTCTGTTGCCAGCGTTTGGGCTGCATGGATCGCGGCACTGGACTGATGCAGTGTATCCACACCGCGTCCACCACCGGCTTCATTCGCCAGCGCCATAATTTCAGAAGCATTGCCACGAATCGCCGCCGGTTGCTGGCGGAGTAAGCGACGGCAAAATGCAGTACGAAAATCCAGAGCCCCTGCGGCAACCGGATCCAGTGTCCAGCTACGTCCGGCGCGGTTGGAAGATTCCACAGCGGCAAACATCGCTTCGCTACGCGAACGGGTCAGCGTACCGACATTAACCAGCAACGCATTGGCGATGGCACTGAACTGTGCAGCTTCTTCGGCTTCAATCACCATCGCTGGCGATGCGCCCAGAGCCAGCAACACATTGGCGGTAAAGGTTTGCACCACATCGTTGGTCATGCAGTGAACAAGGGGAGATTGCTGGCGGAACAGTGCCAGAGAAGAGACCGCATCAACAGGGTTTAGCGGTGTGGCGTAGATCATGTTGGCTCCCAACCGGCGCTCAGGAAGACACCGCCTGGTCAGGCTGTTGACTTCCCTACGCTGGCATTATCCAGTTCAGGTTATGCGGGTTTTTCTCAGCCGGACTCTGTATCAGAGCGGCACCCCGAGTCGTTAGTTATGGGGAAGGATAATGCCAGTGGTGGCGGTTGTAAATATAGTTGTTATGGTGGAACTGCAGCTTTGTCTCTACAGAAAAAAGTTATCAGCAAGATAATTAATACAAAGGAAATAACAATGTTCGTATGGAAACATAGCGAAGTAGTAAACACTAAAGCCAGTGCATCTGAGATCTGGATATGGTGGAAGGATGCAGCTAACTGGCCGCTCTGGGACAAGGAACTGAAATGGGTCAGGTTGGATGGTGAGTTCGTTGAAGGGGCAACCGGAAAGATGAAGCCAACAGCAGGACCTGAAGTACACTTCACGCTGGATAAAGTTGTCGTCAACCAGTCCTTTTCAAATACGGCAAAGCTACCGTTCACTCAGTTAGTCTTCAACCATGAATACCTTACTCCCGGCAAACCTGGTGATACCGCAAAAATCAGGCATACCGTGACAATGACGGGGCTTCTTACGCCACTATTTGGTCGCGTGATTGGGTCAAAAATTCGACTTAATCTACGTGAGGCGATGCTCGAACTCAGTAAGCGTGCGACTACATCATCTTAATGGTAAAGCGTCATCCCAGGGGAAAATCTGCCCCAGGATGGTTCGGTAATCCCCCCGTAAAATCACGGGTTGCGAAGTCCATGAAACGGAAAGCGGTGAATCCAGGGCAAGATTACGAAACCTCGCACCCTGCAAGGACTGTAGCCAGATACCCTCTGTCCATTGCCGCTTTTCGCTGCATCTAAACACCAGTGCAGGCGATTCTCCACATGCCAGTGATCTCTTATCGATTTCGCAAACTTCTCTGCACTTAAATCCGCCGAACTAATATAGTAACGGATATACATTTCAGGTTCTTTCACTTGTGTCGCTGTTTCTTTTCTAACAGAGACCGCCATACATAATCCATTTCCAATCTCCTTTATTTTATGGGAGATCGTTGATCATGATTTATTGCAAAATAATAGTTTTAACAGAGATAACAATGATTAATTCATGAACAAAAAATGCCATACAAACTGTATGGAAAACGTACTTTTCATGATCTTTCCCTGTTCACTGTTTTTATTGATTGCACCGGGCACAGGTTTTCCCTCTGATTTCGCCAGTTATACAGAGTAGATTCGGAATATTCCTCCCTTCTGTGCAACAGCGGCAACGGTCATGTTGTAAGGTGGCAACAGTTTTGTCAGTCAGACTCTTTACGTTCCGGGGAAATACATTTCATTGATTTCTCCACACCCTCAGAGTGATTTTTCAGAGGGGGATGGCAACTATGCTGACACTGAGGGATCACGACAAAGCGAGCTTCTACTGACCACTGGTCTGCTGTTTTTTCTACTCCAGTCACCAGTAGTTTTCTCAAATGGCTCTATTATTCTCCCCAGCTATTTAGAAGTGTTTTATAACTAGACAAAATCATAATTTTTGTTTAGCATAGAAAGGTTTTAAAGTAAAAATTAACCATATATACTCCAATATATTCCTTAGAAAACAAAATAATTTAAAATGAAAAAAATTTCATCCATCCAGTATATGCGAGCCATTTCTATTTTCTTTATTGTTCTATGGCACACTATAGAATCAGCAAAGATTCCTTGGGAAAGTGGTTATCATAAGATAGCCACTATATTTTTCTCTGACGGAACAGCCTCTTTTGTTATTATTTCTGGATTCTTTTTTGGTCTATTTCGATATAGATACAATATTAAAAATTATTTCAAAGGGAAAATAAAAAACATCATTATCCCTTATTTATTCATTACTTTAATATCCACTTTTATATTTGATGGCGATCTATCTTTTACATCTTCGCATATGTTAGATGCGTTAATAAAACCTATAAATTATCCACTTTGGTTTATTCCTTTTATAGTCACGATGTTTTTACTAACACCTTTAATGATAAAAATAAACAATAAAAATCTTACCATAATGACAGCACCATCCATCCTTATCATCATAATTACAAATCGCGGAGATTTCTCTGCATCAAACCTTGATTTTTTTATTGGAAATATTATTCACTACACTCCATGCTTTATAATTGGAATTTGGTACTCTTCAAATTTTCAAAGTGTAAATACTTATGTAAAAAATAACCACAAGTTACTTTTTGTTTTATTTTTATCCCTGACAATCATGATTGTCGCAGCTGAATTTAATTATTTCAAATATTTAAAAAGATCAATATATAGCTTCTATAAACTACCGCTAACCTTAGCAATTATCGTTTTCTTTGAGTCAATAAAAACCAAAAAAATAATATCTATTACACTCGATCACATAGGGAATATTTCTTTCCCAATATTTTTTATTCATGCTATATTTCTTAAATTAATTTTTGACACCAAGATGATTAATGATCATTTGATGTCCGCACAAAATAACTATAAATTTATTTTTTCAATAATAATTTCCATCATTATCATTTTCTTATGTTCAGTTATAGCCAGCATAGCTAAGCGTTTATTGAAAGAAAAAAGCAAATTTATTATAGGATACTAATAACATGTCATTATTACTACAATGAAGTGATATCAATAAATATGTAGTGACTGTAGTGGTCACTACATAAAAAAGTACTCCTATACTTTTCCCTGACTATCCACGGATAAATATCTAAGTGTAATAAGTTATACAGATTAAACAATTAAGAAATCAATGTTCTACCTTTCTGGATTCTACGTTTCCAACGTTTAACCGCACGCGCCATTTTCCACGCATGCTTAATGCAGTAACCATAAAATGTAAACATTATCAGAAACAGAATCAGCATGCCCCATTCGGGGATAAAGGAAATAAATTCGCCAATCATACCAATAGCAGCCAAAAGTGCAGCGGTAAGTGTGATTAAAACCAGTGACTGACGAGGAGTAAAACCGGAACGCATCATCAGATGATGCAAATGCTGACGATCAGGAGAGAAAGGACTCATACCTTTACTAATACGACGGTACATAATGGCAACCATATCCATCAACGGAATGGCAATAAACCATAATGCTGTTACTGGGTGCATTGGGTGATGTTTCCCTTGGGTTGCAACTATCAGCATCCAGACAATCGTAAAACCAATTAATGTACTTCCTGCATCCCCCATGAATACTTTATAACGACGACCCAGCACCCCTAAGTTCAACATAATATAGGGCATAATAGCGACCATCATAGCAAAACACCACATGGCCATACCTATCTGGCCATCCATCATCATGGTCAAACCAATTGCTGCAAAGCTCACACAAGACAAGCCCCCCAACAGGCCATCAATCCCATCTACCATATTAAAAGCATTAATCGCGCCCCACACCGCTAACAGTGTCACTACAAACTCCAAATACCCCAGTTTGACTTCCCATTCACCAATGATGTGTCCCAAACTTAACAAACGAAGATCACCAACCAAGATCATCGTGGCAGCAATCCCTCCCTGAACTATAAGACGTAATTTTACACTTATATCAAAGCGATCATCCAAAGCTCCCACCAAGACCATGATCCCTGCACAAAACAGGTACAATGCAGTGTGAGGAATACTGTAGTCAATTATAGCGAAAGCAACACAGACCCCGGCATAGACAGAAATGCCTCCTGCCAGTGGGATCATTCCCCGATGGCGCTTACGAAAATTAGGCCGGTCTACCAACCCAATTTTTTTAGCTACCCGACGTGCTATAAATAAAAACACGGTGGTAAATAAAAAAATCCAGAACAAGTTGATACCTGAAATCAGTAGTTCCACAATTATTCTCACAAAATATAAACATCAAAAATGGGGTTCTCCTAAGGCAAGATTATGAAACCCTGTAGTAAAAAAGGACTGTAGCCAGATATCTTTGTTCATCGCCACTGTTCTCATCTTATGTCACAATCTTACATTAAAGATGATGTCTTGCCGTAAAATATTAACAGCGATATGTCTTATTCCTGAAAATAATTCAGTTGCATTCCCTCTTCTTATTTGACGATCATCTTTCCGGTTCAGATGATTCTCCACACACCAATGTTCTCTTATCAATTTCGTAAACTTCTCTGCATTTAAAGCAGTCGGACTGATATAGTAGCGTACATAAATTTCGGCGTCCTCATCTGACAGGTATTTCCTCGTTTTTATATCTAAATCTATTTTATGGAAGGATTACTGCAGTAAATCACTTTAATTCATCAGTTTTTTTTGTATATTTTCTTTAAAAAAATGATTCTATCATTTATGTTAAAATCACATTTTACTTTTTCATATGCATTCTGAGATATCGATTCTCTCAACTCATCATCATTACACAATTTTTCTAACTTACATACCAAATCATGACTATCATTATATTTAAATAATAAACCATCTGTATTCTCAATTAGAAATCTATTAGATGATATGTCTGAGGCGATAACCGGAAGCCCAATTGACATTGCTTCTAAAATTGCTAATGGCATTCCTTCCCATTTTGATGGCAATACAAAAATATCATAATCGGATAATTTATCTATGACATTATCAACCCAACCGATTAATTTTACTCTGTCAGTAAAATCATTCATCTTTATTTTTTTTTCTAACTTCTCTCTTAATGGCCCATCACCAATAAAAAATAACTCACTCATCCCCGACATATGCATAAAAGCATCTAATAATAATTCTGGATTTTTCTGCTCACATAGACGGCCAACCATTACAATTTTAATAACATTAGCATTTGATATTTTTTTTATCTTATGGTTAGGGATTTCCACTCCATTATTTAATAAATATACTTTTTTATTCGATATAGGTAAATAATGTAATGCTAATTTATAATCATGTTGATTCATTAGTATCAATGAATTTGAACATAGTGAAGCTATACATTCCATTATATAATATATAAACTTAAAAAAAATATTATTTGTTGAAGGGAAGGAAAATCCATGTACCGTATGTACTATATTTTTCACCCCAGCACATTTAGCTGCAACCCGACCTATAAACCCCGGTTTAGAGGAATGAGTATGAACAATATCGAATTTTTCTTTTTTTATTAAAAAATAGATATTTTTTAATGCATTAAAATCATCAACTATTGAAATTTCTCTTTTTAAACTATTGACAATAACTATTTTTACCCCCAATTTTTTTACTTTTTCTGTAAGTTCTCCTTCACTGGAACATAATAACCATTGTTCATATTCATCACCCAGTCGAATTATCTCGTCCAGACAAACTTTCTGAACACCACTAAGTATTGGCATCAACTGTATATGCAATATCTTTTTCATGCAATTATTCACTAATTAAAATTTAGTTTTTTCAAGAAATAGAACCGAGTTTTATTTTAAAAAATATTCCCACTTTCCACACAACCATAAAAAAACATAGTCAACCACCAACTGTAATATCTACAGAAATATATCTCAGAATTCACGACATAATATTTTTGTCGATAAGTAACGATAAAAAAGAAAATAAATATTAAATAAAAGAGAAACAACAATTATTTCTTTTTGTGAAAACACCAATATCAAAAGATGCGCTATGGACACTACAGCATAGTAACGATAGCGTCCTTCACGAGTATTATTAAAAAAATCACATAAAGGGTTAGCGTAAAAATTAAACTTCTCTTCTCTTGTTCTCTCAATTGTATTTGGCAACGCAAAAAATATCATTGGTAGTAGTAATGAGGCAAGATGGAAACCAAATACACTAAGAGGACAAAAGTAACGCAAACTCACCAAAATAAAATGCAATAATAAATTAACATTATTATCCAACTTGTTATAAATAAAGAAGAATACAATCAGTAGCCATGGAGTTACCAAGCTAATTATAGGTAATCCCAATAAAAAACCTATCAGAGTATTCATTAAAACAAGTAAAAAACGGAAAAAATAAATAAGTATTTTATTACGTTCATAGTATGTCGATAAATCTAGTGTATTACGTTTAGTAGGGAAACGTTCCTTTTTTGTTTTTTCAAAATCATTATAAATATAGCCAAGTTCATAAGCACAATAAGTACACCAGAAACCAAATAACAACAGTATCACATTCTCGAAAAGAACTGGCCGACTCCCCCACATTGCAAGTAGAGTGAGTGGAAAAAAATAAATAACAAAGAAGGAAGCCTTCCTCAGCTTCCCCTTCAATCGAGTATAACAAAAATATGAAAATGGAATGAAAAACTCTCTCATGACTCCTTCCCAAGATGTTTTTTTCTAATTTTAGCTTTCATACTGTAATACAAACTTTTGAACGCATTTCCAAGTTTATTTAGTATTCGTCTATCGATACTCATCAACTGACAAATTGGTGCATTTAGATAGCCAAGTTTACTAATTTTTAGCGTAGCGAACACCCATGGTGAAGAAAGAACTTCATGCATAAAAACTCGGGGTCTGAGCAACAATTTTTTACTAACAGGTTTAATCAATTTATATTTTTCACTATCGCCCCAGTTAAACTCAAAATCAACTTCTGACATTTCATTCAAGAAGGCCTTTTTCGGACAAGTGACAAAATGATAAAGTTGCTCACGGCTAAACTGCAGCAATTCCTCTGCTGAGAAGCAGTAATCACGCGTTAACATCTTAAAAATAGCGGCAAAGTCTTTAAAAACAGTATCTCTCATGGTTTCCAACTCTGACTCATGAACTTCCGCTGATTTGTAAACAGGTACAAATCTGCCAGCGTTTTGCTGATAGCATAGCGTCGTTTGGATACTACTAACAGAAAGCATTTCTTCAAGAATCGGGGCTGATTTAATGATCATCTCAGTACGTTTATCATATTCATTGAACAGATAACCTTTCATGCTATTTAGTCCATAACGTGCGTCTGTTCCTATATAAGCGCCATAAAGTTCAGCTTCAGGTTCCAGAAGTTGCAAGTTTTTTTGAATCGTCCCTCCCCAACCGATATCGACCAGAAAGCTGGCCTGTTTAGTAACACCAGACTCCTGTAAATAACCACGTAGCATGGTTTGAGCACGTCTCTGATATTTATCGAAAGCGGAAAAGAAGTCTGTATTTTTTTCAAACAAGAAGCAAATATCTTCTGGATTGGTAATTACAGGATCTTGCTCAGGTTTGTAGGCAAAGTCCTCACGTGATACAGACCACGCTTTTAGCAAATTGTCATAGCTCAAAAAGCCAAAACGTTCATACACAGTTCCAATAATCACACCAAGCTTTTCCAATCCCTGATAACGAGCACAAATCGTACTGGCACGACTTATGTACAGCACTTTGGTATGAATATTTCTACCAATAAACTCCGAATGTGTTTCCAGCAACAGATCGTAGGCCTTTTTAAAAGCTATCCCTTCACGAGCAAGGAAATAGAAATTATTCACACCAAGCCGAATCGCATCTTTCAGATTTTTGTACGCCATGCTAAAGACCGCAGGGGCAATAACATGATAATAACTGTTAACAAGGTTTACATTCTGGTAGCTAGCAGACTGTTGATGTTCACAAATTACCTGTTGTATCAATGCCATCGGTTTTGTCTGCATCGTCTTTTCCACCTTATATCGGCGGACTAAATTTTCTTTCTGATGCAACCAGAAGGCATGGACTCCAAGTTTATTCGGCATAACATAATCTGCTGTGAAGTTATCACCAAGATGAATCGCGTCATGCAGACTATAATTTTCTTGCTCTGCAACCCAATTAAATAAGCGACCAGAGTACTTCGCATATCCAACATCACCAGAAACATAAAAAGCATCAATATATTGGGCAAAACCCAAATTTTCAGCAACTCTCCGCAATGCACTTGCTGGTAGGTACATATCTGAGATGACGTAAATACGCTTATCATGTTTTTTTAGCTGGCTTAACATATCTACCGAACCAGGATTCTGTTTCAGAACATCGCATTCGAGTTGAATTTCTGCTTCAACCAAGTGGGAAACAAGAGTTTCATCATAAATTCCAAGATGTTCTAAAAGTGCCCGGACAATCAGATTAAGTGTCGTTTCATGATCTTTTAACTCCACATATAATGTCTTATCACGCAGCTTCCTCTCAAAAAACGTTCTCATTTCCAGATAATATGCTGGTGTAATATTATGTTTCAGCAATTCACTCAGCAGATCGCAGCTAATCTCAGCCACCTTATCCTTAACTTTTTCTGGCGGTTCAACAGGGCGAATAACTAAAGTATCGAAAAAATCGAAGGTAACTATACCAAATTTTTCCGCCTGAGTAATAAACTGAGATAATTGTTTTATAGCATGTAATTTGCGAAAGCTTTTTCCCTTAGCAGCATGATTAAACTTTACATAGTTTGCTAATTTGCTGACTGATGCTCCGAAAAAAAAACGTTGCGTATTATAACGCTGCTTATTTTCATATTCTGCTATCAAATAGCGACGATTGAATTGGTTTTTTTGTTTTAAATCAGCAAGCTGTTGTCTTAATTCATGAATAATTTTTTTATTTTCTTTTCCTTCCTCAACAGCAATATCCAAACAGCTAATATGTTGCCTTAATTTTTCGACTTCGTCATTTTTTTCATTATAAATGAGTTCAGAATGCTGATATGCAGATAACAACCGTGTATATATATCCAGTCGATTATATTCTAATTGATGGAGTGTAACATTAACAAACTCATTATTAATCAGAGCATGAAGCTGAGTAAAATAAGCATTTTCTTGTTCATCAAGAAGATCGTTACGATATAGAATCGTAGCGCCTAAAAACTGCGGAAATGAGATAATAGTAAAACGGCTATCTTTAGCAATGAAGTCTTCAATTGCAGTCATTACTCCATTAGCAGATGTGTTTTCTTCAT
>Ga0157359_1000252_pt1 | contig 18308 bp, 23 predicted proteins | sample AttcapACBM3_FD_111482 | JGI IMG/M metagenome (GOLD analysis project Ga0157359, IMG submission 111482) | Fungus gardens microbial communities from leaf cutter ant in Botucatu, State of São Paulo, Brazil - Atta capiguara ACBM3 | ecosystem: Host-associated > Fungi > Mycelium > Unclassified ...
CGAACGGGACGGATTCGAAATCCGTTGAGTCAGCAATGGCTCCTAGGGTTCAAATCCCTATCTCTCCGCCATCTATAGAAAAGCCCTCTAAATCAATGGTTTAGGGGGCTTTTTGCTTTCTGGGTCTACCCAGCATTCCTACCCAAATTTCCCGACCAGTTTTGCTACCCTGACTGGCCGTTACAATTGGTTACTTGAGTCGTTCCGTCTGACTATTGCTCTGCTTCGTGGGGCATGGTGCGATGTCGTTGTGACACCGGCCTTCGGTGTCGTAGTCGCGAGGCGAAACGATGAGCACACCGTTCACGATCTACAAAGACGCTAAGAACGAATGGCGCTGGACGCTATGGGCTGCTAACCACTCAGATAAAATCGCTGACAGTGGCGAAGGCTACAAAAATCGAAAGGACTGCCTCAATGGCATCCGCATAGTAATGGCTACGAACTCCCAAACACCTGTACAGGATAAAACTACCAACAAGTGGTTAGACCCTTCGGAAATTGCCAACAGTGGGAGTTAGACGTCATCGAATAGGCCCTTTTAAGGGCCTATTTTATTAGTATTCCGGAGTAGTGATTAGAATGTCAAAAACCTATATTGTTAAGCCTCTTCATGACGGCACTGCCAAAGTTATAAAATGGGTTTGGATCAAAACTATGTCAGGCGAAAAGTCTGGCATCTATCCTACCCACAAAGAATGCAAAGATGATCTGATTAATAGAGGTGTTAGGGATTTAGACATCGGATTCGAATTTCCATATGAATGCTATTACGTTATCCACGGTAGTGAACAAAAATACTACCATCTCTCAGATGGGTATAAAGTTGACCGTGAAATGATCATCCGAGGCATAGCTTTAGAAGAAGGCCTTAATATAGATGATGTCGATTTTGATACGCATGAGCTTTCTCTGCTTTCAGTGAGGGTGACAAGGTACATGAATGGCGGACAGATCGATGAATTTGCGTTTGAATACATGTGAATGGAAAGTTGGGCACCTCCCTCTCATCAAGCAGTGAGTGTTGTAGTTATATCCCCACCACAAAGCTCATTCATCAAGAACAAGAATCCCTCTTCATCCCCCTCTCTTACGCACTCTTCCATCTTGTAAATCAGACATCCTTGATACCATAGGTCATCTGGAATCTGTTTACCTTCGTCTTGATAAGCACGCATTACGTTACCGAAATTAGCTTTCAATTCATCTAACATTTCTTCTATTTCCTTTAAAGTTTGCACGCGGTTAATGCTCTGTATCCCTTGGTATTACTGGGTTAGAGGCATATGTCGTGTAATATTGTTAAAGTAACTATTGGTTGTGATTGTTCTGGTTGCCGGAGTTTTTATAGCCTTGAAATCCATTCATGATCACGGCAGGGCGACGCTCGATATTCTCCACCCGCTGTTCAAGAATTCGTAGGCTTCGACTGGTGTTGTTCTGGTATTGGTCAAGGCTCTCGTTCAGGCCATTAACTTTACCTTCCAGCCTGCTTTGTAGTGCAGATAGATTTCGTTGTGTTTCAATTGTTAGCTGTTCAATGCTATGTTTAAACTCTTCACGCCATACACTGCTCTGATTGATCTGGAATAGGATCACAGCGATTAGTAGAACGTTAGTGATGGCAACAAGATGTTGAAAGGTTAGCTTCATAGCAATTCCTCCACGAGACGAGTAAAGACTAAAGATGAGCCAACAGAATTACATTTCTCATCTTTTAGAATCTTAGTGATGAATTGGCCAATGCTCTGACCTGGATATTGCTGATTGAAGATAAGGACGAGTTTTTCAGGAAGCTCGATACTGGAACGATGATTTTTGAATTGGTAGTTCGCGAAGATACGCATTTGACACCTCGGATATGATGATTTTGATGTTTTAAATACAGTGTTTACAAGGGCTGTAGAGGGCTAAAAAGTGCAGGTAAGGGGGTAGCCAGGGGTACAGTTTTTTAACGTCTACAGGCCGCATTCTGTGGCGTTACAGATACTTGTTTAGATAGGCTCGTGCGACGGTGACACCACACAAGAATTTATCATTCAGAGCGTGTTCATCCGTATTAGGATACTGAGCGATCCAAGAGGCGATAGTGGCTTCACGGCTGGAAGGTGCTACGTCTTCCGTATAGCGAGGTACAGTAGTGCGAAGCTCTGAGCCTTTAGGGTTAACCTGATCGTTCAGATACTTTGACTTGAGGGCCAAATCTCCAATGTCAGGACAAACGTCGCCATTCTTAGAAAGCCATTTGAAATAGCTATCTACGCTTTTCTCTGATGCAGGAATAAAACGGTAATGTTCACTCTTTGCAGGGGGAAAGCTTGAAGTAATGAAGCCGGTAATAAGATTAGAGTTTTTGTGTAAAATGAAATACTGCATATTGTTCTCATAAAAAAGGCCCAGTTAAGGGCCTATAGATTATCGTTTTAGTTAGCGTCCGATTGATGGATACTGAATTCGTGTATCTTCAAGAGCGTTGGATTGAGTACGGCGGGCAATGTCCTGAATACCACTTTGCATTTGCTCAAGTAGCTGATCAGGGTTTAGGTTGGTTCCGTTGATTACTACAGCGCCAGCAGCAATGTTAACGCTGTTGTCATAGCTACGACTGTCGGTATTTGTATAGCTTTGAGTCATCTGCTGCATGACATCAGACGCAGAAGGAGTGCGGACAATTGGGTTTTCGCCGAATTGCACTGGTGGTGTCCAAGGTAATGCCGCTGGCATCTGAAAGTCGCTAAAGGGCTGTTGGTATTGGATCTTTGGTTGCTTGAACGGCTGGAAGTCGGGAACGAAGCGATTGCCAACATCTCCCCACTCAGGCCCCATCACGCGGTTGTACAGGTCCTTTGCACTATCCTTGGTGAACTTCAAGACAGGATGATTTTCCCAAAGCCATTCGATACCTTGAATCCCTGGATGATGATCAATGTAGTTCTGTGCGGCGCCGGGGGCTTTCTGCTTAACCGTATCCAGAGCTTTTTCTGGCGTGATGTTCCCCTTGGCGATGCCCCGCATCCATAGGGCAAAGTCAGACGTTGACTTGTAGGCCTCTCCGAAGCTTTTGATGAGGCTTAGCGCTGCTGGCTGTAAGTCTGTGGCAAAGGTATTGATCGCGTTGAGAGCATGCTGAAAACCCTCCTCCAGGCCTTGCTGACTGGCTTGGTCAATCGTCCGATCTCGCGTATTTAGAGTACGGTTTAGCTCAGCCTGCGAGGTGTTGGTGCTACGTTCCAAGGCGGCTTGAGCGTTCCTGCTGCCAATCTGTAGGGCCTTTAGTACAACGTCGGTTCCTACAATGCCGGCCTTCATGTCAGCACGGAGCTGGATCATTGCTGCCTGGCCTGTCTTACCGCTTTTACGGATCTCAGCGTTGGCCTGAGCTACCAGCGCAGGAAAGGTGGGATCGTGCTCTGCTGCTTGTCCGAACAACTCTTCCGACTGGATTTTGCCCTTGGAGATCATCTGAATCACGGCAGTGCTCAGGCCCTTCATACGCTCATTGGTGAGGTGCAAAGTCACTGCGTGTTCGTTGAGCTGTGTCCAGGCATCCTGTGATTGGGCGTACTTCAGGCCAGCAGCGTGACCACCAGCGAGCATTGAGGCATAGCCGTTCACCTGATCCGTAGCACGTAGGCCAAGGCGGTTACTTTCGTTCCATACGTACTCGTTGGCGTTGTCTGCACGCTTCTGATTGATCTTGGCGCTAGGGGATGTACCTACAACGTTACTGATCAGGTTGCGGTTAGAGAGCTGCTGGGCATTGGCGTTGAACAGAGCCGTGGTGCCCCGGTAAGCCCCATAACCGAGTGCAGCAGGGGCAAGCCACCGAGGGACAGCAGCCAGCACGGCACCGCTACCTCCCTCAACAGGCTGCGCTCCACTGGCTTGAGCATTACGGACTACCTGTCGAACCGCCTGACTGACGGGGCTGCGTTCGATAATCGTCTTGATCTTCAGCGACTGGGCTGACCACTCAGCTCGCTTTATCGCAGAGGAAAGGCTTCGGTTGAGCTTCACATTGTCGATGGTGAATTTTTCCATTCTGAATTCAGTGAGCCGGCTAACCTGGTTCAAGGATTTCTGGATATCTCTCTGAAAGGCAAGAGAGTTGAATTTGATTTTAGGAGAAAACTGAAAGCTTTTATCAAACTGACTTTTGAGCTTTAACATCATTGCTTCCATCTTCGCCATCGCTTGCTCAGCTTGTCTGAACTGAGCTTTGTTGAGGCGGAACCCGATGGAGCTATAGAAAGCGCTTATTTCTGTACCGTTCATTATTTTATCCTTGTAGATTAGAAACGGTGCGTCCTCTACTGAAGTGAACGCCGTATGAAGATTTAAATTTGTTAAAAGACTCTAATGTTGAATGGCTCCCGCTATAGCCGCTGCCTACAGCAACAGCAGAATTGCACCAGCACCACCTGTACCACGTGAATGACTTTCTGAATTCAGTTAGCAGTGGCGATTCAGAATCTAAAATTGCTTGAATCGAATAGATTTTACTATTATTAACATTAGGGTCTGATCCCCAATCGTCTATGACGAAGCTTGAGAATGTTGATGATAGAAGATCATTGATTTTTAGGTTGCTGGGCACTGATAACACCAGCCACTGATAAAATGCCATTTATTGTTTTTCCTTGATGGGCGTCCTTGCCTTTGATTATTTTATTTGGCAGCGCTATAGGCTGCTTTGAACTCAGAACACTTCAGCATCTGATTCAGGAAGACCTTTTCACCGCCATACTGCTGAGCAAGCTTGAACGTTAGCATTGAGAGGCCGCCAGCCGGCACAAACGTCAATCCGTATGACTTAAGGATGTCGGCACCTTCTGCATTCATCTTGGTCAGTTCAACCCGTCCGTCGCTCGATACCATGAAGACTTCTGTAGGAGCAGAAAACTGTTTGCTCTTTTTGATCATTCCGGCTTGTTCAAGTAGCCGGTTCTGCGCAGCGATGTCGTTTGCGCTTGGTTTCTTTTCCAATCCCTGAGTAGGTTTGGTCTTTAGCACCACGTACTCTTTAGGCTTCATCGCCAAAATTTTATCGCGTAGTAGGGACATTACTTGTTATCCTTTTTCTTTGGGGCAGGGCGAGGGTTGATAATTCGATCTACAAACCGGCTGGGTTTCTTAGGAAAGAGTTTGATAGCCATTATTCGATACCTTCTTGTTCTAATAGAGCTTGGAACTTCCTATCTGCTTCTGTTTGCAATTTGGCGTCCTTATCCGCAGCAGATTTGGCTTGTTTAGCTGCCTCCCTGGCTTTCTCTTCTGCAAGTAGGTCAGCTTTGAGTTTTGCTTTGTAAGCCACAGCGTTCGCTTCAGTCTTACTGATGTATTGTTCCTGTACTGTCTCCTCGATCCACTTCTTATCTTCAGATTGGAGACTGTGAGGTTTAACGAATCGTAGGGCGAAGTTGCCAACAGTTGCGGCGTGAGCACGTTCATTCTCCAGTACAGTGAAACCCTGACGAGATAGCTCAGCAGCAGCACCAGCAAACATAGTCAGACTGGGAGCAGACACGAATACCTTTTTGTAATTCAGAGCATCGTTTTCGTAGATTTTGATAGCATCGGCAATCAATGCTTTGCATTCGGCTGAATCGAATTTAAAGCTTTCAGTAGTGAAATTGAATTTGAAGTCATTTTTGAAGCTATTGTGTTGGGTATACATTTTTATTACTCCATATATAGATTTTAGGTTATTGAAGACATAAGGCAGCCTTCAGGCCATTAGTCCGAACAGACATAATTAGGGTTTAGCTAGGTGAAACGTAGAGATAATGCGGGATAGAAGTTAATGCCAGAGAATATTGTTAAAGTAACTTAGAAAGGAACAAGGTTTTGGTCTACTCGGAAGAACACGTTCTCATACTGACGCAAAGGGCAGTAGTGAAGGCCGTATTCAGATAGCTCCTCGACTTCCCAATCATAAGCTTCATCTAATGGCTCTGCCTGACTAAGAAACTTCTCTACTGAAGCAGTCTGCATCACGATCCAAGATTCATTTAGATCAGCGCTCGCCATCTTTGAAGCGTTATCAATCTGAGCATAATAACCAGCAAGACCACAGTACAGCGGCACCTCACCAAAGTGAGCTACCAAGTACTTCTCAAGAGGATGCTGAGCCTCAAGTAGAAAAGTAGAGCATTCCGGTAGACTGAAACAGTCTGCCAACAATTTACCATCAAACTGATTTTCAACTTTCTCTCTGTGAAGATCACGAGTCAGTTGGGTGGCAAGGAAGTCAAAAATACAAGCACCACCACCAAGCCAATTGCTATCACCGTGCACGTTAAGAAAGAAGCTGTGATCGAATGCTGAAAAGTTAACGTTGTTCTTCCTCTCATAAAGGTAACCAGCGTATAGAAGAATCTGACTGTTAACAGCAACGCCATAAGATTCAAACCGCTTAGCTTCCTCATACGCAACAGTGAACTGCCAGCGAGTATCAGAGGAATAGTCTGCAATCTTAAGTTCTTTCTCTTTTGCCAAATCTGCAAGGTCTTCACTTCTATAGAATGAAAGCCTTTCCTTCATCTTCTCAACACTGACCTCATCAGCAGCAGCGATTAATTTAGCCAGCTTGTTGATGAGAGTCTGACGTTGAGTGAGGCTTAGAACGTGCTCTGCCAGGAACTCATTTAACTCACTGCCAAGAAACTTCTGAATCATCGAGTATACGTTAGTGTCGCTGTGATCATCAGTTACTTTCCATTTGTCTTGAAGCTTTGACCGTTCTAAAAACTTACCACCACCTGAATAACTGCTACCGCGTTTTCGATTGAAGCTAACACTGGTGATGACCAAGTTGGCGGGATGCAGCAACCCAAGAAGGGCAGTTCCCTTAACTGGGCAAATATGACTTAACTCATATTGTCCCTGACGCACCTTACCGTTCTCAAAACCAGAGGCTTTGTTTAGTTGCTTACGTAGCCGTAGAAGCTCAGACAGGTCAGAGGCTGTAAGGCCAGTTAGAACTTCAACCGTCCCAGCACGCCGAACCTCACGCAGAAGATAAGCATAGAAGCCAGTAGACGGCATCTTGAGTTTACGACGCTTTACCTTAGCTGCTTTTCGCTTGCTATACGCAGCAGAAGACTTGCAAGTTACTGAACAGAATTTTGCACCATACTGAGAGGTTTTGAATGGTTGCTGGCATTCCTCGTGTTGGCAAATATAACTACGTTGAATCATTTTCTACCCGCCTTAGTGGCTGTTATTGTTAATGCTGCTCTTGTAGCTTCTCAGCGATAAGTTTAGCGATCATTGATCCAGGGTGTTTATAGCCCAGCCCTTCCATAAGCTTTTCAAGCTCTCTCCAATCATTGCGTTTCATCCAGATACCTTTGCGGTCGAAACCTTTTGCACGCATATCATCTGAGAAAGTCATCTTTTCATTTTGCATTCTTAAGCACTCCGGTTTAGTAGTTGGTAAAGCTCTCGGTTCATTTCTTGATCAATGATCCAGTTCAAAGCCGCTGAAAAGCTAAGCTTGCGATCAGCAGCTACAGAGAGGACGAAATCAATATGTCCTTTCGTAAGAGCAGCTTTCATTTCTTGTTTATGCTCTTTATTAGATTTAGGCAGCACTTTCATTCTCTAACTCCTTAATTCTTTGTTGTTTGTATTGTTTAATGTCAAGACCCAGCGACTGACGAGCTTTATGGAAGCGCACATAGCACATACGATTACCACACAAGAACGCTTTAGCTGATTTGCTGTTGTATTCAGTGCCGCAGCATAGGCACTTTCTAACTACTACTAATGCCATTGTTATATCCTCAGATTATTTTGTATTGGCAATAAGAAACCATTCTCCGTATTGGCAGATTGGCAATGTAAATTCTTTCGTTTAGATCAAAAAATAGGGCTCTGGAGCGAGCCCATAAAATGCACAAGGAGGAGAGTGCTGGAGTAAGTAAGTGGCAACGCCTGACTTACACGTCATCGCTGCCTGCTGGACGGTTCACAGACGGTTTAGAACTGAGAGCCAAATAAGAGGAGGTACGGGCAGCAAGAGACGCCCCAACGACGGAATGAATACGACGTTGTATTTTCTTATTCGGAGAACATTTCAACCGTGCCAGCGGGGAGGGTGGTTACTCCCACGGATCACTTACAAGGGGAATGATCAGCCCGGAAACTTTTTCAGCAGGAACGCAAAAACACGAAATTAATCGTGTTGTATTCGTGCTGTATTCTTTAAGTATAAGAGAGGGGTGTTGATATTGAACAGATACAGTTATTATATTTAAAGGCAATACAGTTTGAATTCTGCTGCCGAAAAAATCCTGCTTTATTTCTCGAACCTTATAATTTGAATTATATCATGCCACCCCCCATTTTTGTCAATACATTGAGCAACTTATTTTGCATACCTTAATTATAGAAAATATACAGGAATGCAGTAATACCAAGGGTTGTAGCGATATTAGCCTTTTACATGTTACATATCACCCGACGAATGGTATGCACAATTAACAATGGTCTTCGTCGCGGGATCAAGACAGTTTAACCGAGCCTGATTTTGAAAAGACATCCGTTCGTAGGTTTATAGAAATATGGCGTATAGGCCACCCACAAGCCTTTTGGCGCAACGCTTATAGGTAGGATGTAGCTGAGTAGCCAGAAACGAGAAAGGGCCATGTAGGCCCCTTATAGCTCGTTATAGATCGAGTGTTAGCTCTTAGCGATCCTATATACCGTGGCGACGCCACACCCACAGAGTTTGGCAATCTCATCCTTGGTCAATCCGCCTTTGGCAAGATAACCTTTCACCTTGGAATGCAACTCTACATCTACCTTCCTACCAGAAGGCTTCCAGTCAGGTTCATTCGCACGCTTCTTAGCAAGACCTTGAGCAATCCTCTCAACTCTTTTCTCTTGATCCAGACGAGCCATAGTCGCCATCAGGTCAATCAGCATGGAGTTGATCACCCTCAGGATGGAGCCTGTGATGCCATCGCTGATGACTTCGTGGGAGGTGGGCAAGTCAACCACGACCAAGCGCAGGCATTGGTCTTCGATCTGACGCTTGAGCTTTGTCCAATCCTCCTGACTCAGACGAGAGAGGCGGTCTACTGACTCAACCACCACCACATCCCCATTCTGCGCAGCTCCCAGCATCCTAGTCAGCTCAGGTCTATCAAGCTTGGTGCCTGAGGCGTTCTCTACGTACTGGCCTACGATCTCCAACCCCTTTTCTGCTGCAAAGCTCTTGAGTAGTGCCTCAGCTCGTGTTGCGTCTTGGTGATTAGTGGATGCCCTCAGGTATAGATGCGCTCTCATTTCTCTCTCCTATCAGAATTACAAGGTTTTGATAGGACTTATGATAATCGATCATTTGACTATCTGGGATAGGGCATCTGATAGACGGCTATCAAAAGTCTTCTGCTACCGAATTGCTAAAGCATTTTGATAGGCGAAAGTTGTTATATAGATTTTATTAATGATAATGCTAAAATCGATAGATTTTGTGGGGTCCGATTTCGTTTGGTGCGAACCTGTTGTAGAAATCGAGCTGCCAGCGCTTAGCAAATCACGAGAAGTGGAGGGGGATGAGCAGTATTAGGGGTATTGACGTGCTACAAGATGCATGATTGCTGGAGGGGCATCTGGCAGATACATGCAGCAAAGTATGTTTATCAGGAGTTATTGATCATTTTTTGATCAGTTAAATTTGTAGTCAAGTTTACCTATGGCAGCCTGCTTCTGAGCTACAGAGTGCCCACCAGCATAAACGTCGAAAGTCACCGTACCTGTCTCATGACCTACCAGCTCAGCAATGAGCACTCCTGGAACATCAACCCTTTGAAGCTGGGTGACCACCATCGACCGTACCGAGTGGAAGACGTGTTGAGGACCGAACCCCATAGCAGTCTTCAGACGCCCAAATGCCTTACTGAGTGAGTCAGAACGGACGCCATATTTGTTGCCACCGGAAGAGGGGAGCAGATACCCGTCACTAGGGTTTACTACCAGCTGATCAACTAAGGGGAACAGGTTAGGGTGGATCGGCACCTCTCGAATACCTGCGTAGGTCTTGGAGTCTTCGATGTTGAACACCCGGACACCATCCACCTCAATCACATGCTCAGGCTTGAGACGGCAAAGCTCCTCAATACGGCATCCCGTATAGGCGCCAAGCTCAATCAGGGCGGTAAGGGTAGGGAGGTCATCTTCCTTAGCTCTCTTGTGAATTCTGGCTATCTCAGCAGGGGTAAAGGCACGGCGGGTGCTTTCTGCTTTGGCCTTTCCTCGTGCCTTAGGCAAGTCATGCTCTGCGAAGGGGTTCGCCTTGTCCTTGAAATCTTTCTTCCACTGACCGTCGTAGCGCGTAGCCCATTTCCAAAAGGTAGAGCCTGCCAAGAGATACTGAGCCTTGGTCTTGCTGGATAGGGGTAAGGACTCAAGCCACTCGGACACCGAATCAAACTCCAGCGGCTTTCCTTCGGCTGTCAGGTAGGCAGATAGCTTCTCAAGCTTGGACTGCTGCTGATCAATCGTCTTTGCGGGTAGACCTGACTTCTCACGGAAGGTACGGAAGGCTGCTATACGACTGGCGGTGATAGGACTTTTGGGCTTGTAGCTCTCAGGATCGATAAGGATGCTTTCGGCGTCCGCTGTCTCTGACTTGGACAGCTCATGCAGGTTACCGGCTACGGATGCCATGAGCTTCGGGTACACGTCCTGAAGGCGCTTGAGGTAATCAACATTCGAGATGGTGTCATCCTTCATGCTGATCAAGACATCAAGGAATGCCATGAAAGCCGCTGGGTCTGCGTGCTCTGCTATGGTCATCAAACCCTTCTGCATCTCCTCCTTATCTATAGAGGTAGGGTCGCCTGGTATCTTTTTTCCCTTAGCGGCATGGAGAAAGAAGGTATCCATGCTTGAGCTGACACCCTTTGAGAAGTCGGCAAGTTGCTCCCTCCAGCGATCAGCCTCACCGGCTTTACGTTCTCTGACCTGCTGAATCTGATCTTTCCATGTGGCTAGCACTGCCAGTCTCAGGCGCATGGCCTCAGCTCTGCTACCAGTCTTCAAACTCTTGCTCAGAATCTTCCGATTGCCGAAAGCGGTCTGTACGTCTTCTGGAAGGTCTAGGCGAACGTGGTAGGTGCCGCCCTTCAAAACGATGTTGTCAGCCATGGGTAGGACTCAGGACTCTATCCATCCATTCTACCCAAAAATTCTACCCAATCTGAACCGCTATCCTAGCATCTACGGCGTTTTCAGGGGTTGTGGTGGGGGTTTATAGAGTCCCTATCTCTCCGCCATATCCGAAGAACCCCGAGCGTGCTAGGCACCTCGGGGTTTTTTATTGGCTGAAGTTTGCCTAGCGCTGATGTCCAGTGTTCTCGAGTCAAGTTCTTGGGCTGCGCGATGGTGCAGTTTCGGTGCAGCAGCGGCATCACGGCCGTTCGGAAGGCGCCGCCGGGCGGTATGGGCTATGGCGTTCGGATGGCTGGACGCTTCGGTAAAATGGAGCGATGCTAAAAACGTGCACTCCAGCACGTTCCGCTGATGCCGAGGCCAGGCGCTGCCCGCGCGATTGTTCGGGGCAGCCGCGACGAATAACAAGAAAAGAGGAGTCGAGCGATGTTCTACAAGGTCAGCGTGTATTCCCGGCCAGAAGATCGTGGGCTGCTGGTCTGGCGGTGGAAGAAGCAGTTTCTTGGCGAGTGGGTCGAGTCGCGGCAGGAGTTCGAGGACTGCGAGCATTGCGTGCATCATGCGCTGCAGGACGCCAAGGGGCAGAGCGTCCATCTCGAGACGGATCGCTGCACGCTCTATCGCTATCGCTTTCAGAGCCTGTTGCATCAGTACGGCAGTTGCTATTGCCTGAGCGGCGGCCGAGCCGGCGAAGCCATCCTGGATCTCATCGCCCAGATCGAGGAACGTCACAACATCATCGTATTACGCGACGGTCAGCCGTTCTTCGCTCACTACCGGGCGGATCTACCAGCGGAGGGGACGCTGGCGCCTGAGATCTGGCAGAGCGTGGCGTGGCGGGAGCTGGAAGGGCGCTTCGAGTATGCCCATAATCCCAAGCCGATCTGAGTGCCTTAGAACGGCAGCAATTCCTGACGCATGATGCTGATATCGGTGGGGGCCTGGATACCGATTCGGACGCGGTCGCCCTGGATCTTGAGGATGCGCACGTTGATGCCGCCGTTGAACAGCTGATCCAGCACCTGTTCTTCATTGGCTCCCGGTTTCAGCGAAAGGTTGATGATTTCGTTGCTGCGACGGGTCAAGACCAGATAAGACATGAGCATCCCTGCCATGATTTCAGGCTGAGAATCATAGCCAGTTCCGTACCGGGTGAGAACCACGACACAGAATTAATGGCATCAGGACGGGAATCTGCGCCCGTTCTTCAGCACTTGGCCGTTGCGTAACTGCCAACGTCGTCCGCCAAAGCCAAGGATTCCCGCCAGGACCGTCAGCAGGTTGACCGTGTTGGTCGGGCCACTGCCGTGGTAGCCGGCCAGGATGGCGATCAGGGTCGCCAGGGCCCACATGGAGATGCTGGCTGCAACGGCCATTGCCATCTCGTTGAAGTCAGCCGTTGGTCTGCGCTGTAGGGCAGGGTATGGCTCGCTTTCGTAGTCGTCTTCGTGCACGGGAGGCTCCGACGGGCGTTGTTGTTGGAGATTGTCGCCGAGAAGGGTATCGACCGCCGATGAGCTGTCTGAATGGAGTCGATAGCGCGATCAGCGATTTTTCCGATGGCTGGACGAGAGGTTATGGCAGCAGCCTGGGGGTATTTGAAGCCGGTTATGCAGCGGCGGTTGCGGTTCACTTCTGCTGGAGGCGCGCCAGCAGCTTGCCAAGCTGCAGCCCCGCAGGCGAGGCGGTCAGCAGGGCGGTATGGAGCACCTGCTCGAGTTCGCGGATGTTGCCCGGCCAGGTATAGCTGGCCAGTGCGGCTTCGTCTTCGCCACTCAGGGCGGGGGCTGGGCAGCCGAGGCGTTCGGCGTGTTGGGTGAGGAAATGGCGGGCGAGGGGGAGCAGGTCGGCCGGACGCTCCCTGAGTGGCGGTACGGGCAGGTGCCCCGGAGCGAGGAGTTCCCAGAGTCGGGCGTCGAAGTGGCCGGCCTCGACCGCGAGGGCCAGGTCTACGCTGGAGCCGACGATCAGGCGCACATCGACCGCGGTTCTCTGACTGCTGCCCAGGCGCAGGATGCTGCCGTCCTGCAGGACGTGCGCCAGCTCCTGCTGCAACTCGCGCGGCAGGTCGGCGATCTCGTCGAGATAGAGACTGCCGTCATTGGCGCTGCCGAACCACCCCAGGCGGCTGCCCGAGGTACCGGCGTAGGCGCGCGGGACGTAGCCGAACAATTCGGCGGCGCCGTGCCGCCGGCTCAGGGAGGCGCAGTTCAGGCTGCTGAACAGGCCGGCCCGGGCGCTGCGCTCATGCAGGCGCCGGGCGAGCAGTTCGCGGCCGGTTCCCCATTCGCCGCTCAGCACCACGGGCTGTGGTTGTGGCGCCAGGGCGTCGAGTTGTTCGAGCAACTGCCGTGAACGGGGATCGGCGAAGGCCAAGGCCTTGGCGCGGATGGTCAAGGTGCTCTGCTGATCCGCGGGAACGATCAACAGGTCGGGAGAGGTGGTAGGCATAGCGGTATCACTGCAAAGGCAAAGGTCCATGATAGGGGCTCTGCTTTATATCTAAAAATAAGTATTTGATATTTTTTTAGCTCTTTCTGCTATTGATTGAGCAAGGCATCCAGAGTCATGCGACGGTATAGAATCCTCTACTGGCCAAGGCCGTCGAGCCTGTGCGCCTCGATTCCGGATGATCGATTCTTTTGACGTGAGGCGTGACCGTGGTTTTTTCCCTGTTGGCAGTGATCGTGGGTGGCGCTCTGGGTTGCGTGTTGCGCTGGCTGTTCGCCCTGAAGTTCAACGGCCTCTTTCCTTCGTTACCGCTGGGAACCCTGGCCGTGAATCTCATCGGCTGCCTGGTCATCGGCTTGGCCCTGGCCTGGTTCGCCAAGGTGCCGGACCTGGATCCGGTGTGGCGAACCCTGATCACCACGGGTTTCTGTGGCGGCCTGACGACCTTTTCCAGCTTTTCCGCCGAGGTGATCACCCTGCTGCAGGAAGGCAAGCCGGGGTGGGCACTGGCGACCGTGGGGGCCCACTTGACCGGCTCGCTGGCGATGACCGCCCTGGGCTTCGCGGTGATTCACTGGGCCTATCGCGCCTAGCCAACGAGGAATAGCCGGTGGCTGCCTTGCGTGCTCCCTGTCCCCCCGGTGTCTGTACCTGCGATCGTGACGCCGTGCTCGCCGATCCGAGCCGGGATGCGCGGCCACTACTGCTCAATCGCCAGGAAGAGCAGCGCCTGCTGGCGCGACTGGAAGCCATCGACAGCCTGGCCGATCTGCAGCGACTGCAGCAGCGTCTGCAGGAGCAACTGGGTATCTACCTGCAGATCGCTCCGGGACCGGGAGAGGTGAAGAGCGCGCGGGGCATGCTGATCGCCTTGCAGTCGCGACCGGGACTCTGCCGCAAGCTGCACCAGTCGATACCGGCCGCCATTCGCCGCGGCCTGACGCAGCGCCCGGAAATCCTCTATGCGCTGCTCAATGCCAACGACCTGCTTCGCGACGCCTGAGCGATAACGCCGTTGAGGTCCTCTGCGACACCCCGCGGACCATCCCATTCCAGGACGGCTGGCCGTTTCCTGCCAGCCACTGCAGAACGATGGGCAGGCGTGAAGTTGTAGTGGCGAGGGGTGAGGGGCAGCTATCGGATACTCCTGAAAGACGATCTAGCCCTTGCCGGCAGAGGGAGGTGTCAGTTCCTCACGGATTAATTATGTGATGCAGTTATCGTTATTCTGTGACTTACTTTTTTTGGCACCTTCGGGAACTTTTTGACCGTCATCGTGGAAATCTCGGGGGAATTTTGGCGATTCGACGGGAAGTTCGTTGTGCAGGCTGGGTGCTCACTTGAGTCAGCTATCGGGTCGACGAACGGATATTAAATAAAGTCATTCAAAATCAATTGCTTATTGATTCTTCATATAATGGCAAATTGATGGCCGTAGAAGTCGCTAGGAGAAGTTGGCATATCGCTTGAATGAAGAGATATGCCTGGAGGCGTCGTCTCGCTACAGAGTGTCAGCGAGGTCCTTCTATCACTTCATAATCGGCCGGTGTTCAGGGAGTGCAGTCACACGTCGATCTAGCGCAGTTGGTGATGATGAAACTATCCTTCCTGAAATTTCCCCGTTGGACAGCCCGAGCGCTGCCCTTGGTCGCCGCTCTGGCGGTCATGTCCACCGTCAAGGCCGAACAGGTCAACCTGGTGGGCCTCAACCTTTCCGGTGCCGGCTTCGCTGGCCAGGTACTGCCGGGGGTCAACGGTACCCACTACATCTTCCCCGTCGAGGCCTACTTCAAGCAGTGGAGCGCCAAGGGGATCAAGATGATCCGCTTCCCGATCATCTGGGAGCGGCTGCAACCGGTGCTGGGCGGTCCGCTGGACCCGACCTATGCTGCCCTGGTGGACCAGACCTTCGCCCATGCGCAGAAGTACGGCATGCGCATCATCCTCGACCTGCACAACTACAGCTTCTATCGCGGCTCGGTGATCGGCAGCGCTGCGGTGCCCTACAGCAGCTACCAGGAGATCATGACGCGCATCGCCCAGCGGTGGAGCAGCCAGCCGTCGTTGTATGCCTACGACATCATGAACGAACCCCATGACTCCATGGCGCAGTGGCCAATCGCCGCCCAGTACGGCATCAATGGCGTGCGGGCCGTGGACAAGACCCGGATCATCATGATCGAGGGCAATGGTTGGTCGGAGGCGACCCGCTGGCCGCTGTGGAACGATGCCCTGCTGGCGCTCAAGGATCCCTCGGACAATCTGGTGTTCCAGGCCCATTCCTATTTCGACGAAAGCGCCGGTGGCAACTACATCGGGATCGACGTGGGCAAACTGAGCCTGGACTACGGCGTGGAGCGCGTGCGCCCCTTCGTCGAGTGGCTGAAGAAGAACAACAAGAAGGGCATGATCGGCGAATTCGGCGTACCGGATAACGATGCCCGTTGGCTGCCGCTGATGGACCGCATGCTGGCCTATCTCAAGCAGAACTGCATTCCCGCCACCTACTGGGCCGCGGGCCCGGGCTGGGGCGACTATTTCCTGTCGGTGGAACCGATCAATGGCGTCGACCGGCCGCAATGGCCGACGCTGCGCAAGTACATCGACGACAACAGCTGTACTGCCATCGGTCCCTTCAGCAGTGGCGTGGCGAGCTCGCCGGCGAATGGTACGACGGCGGGCAGTACCAGCAGCAACGGCAGCGGCGCGGGCAGCAGTGCTGGCAGTGCCAACGCGGCCAGCGGCAGCACGGCCGGGGCGGGGACTACCACCGGGACTGGCAGCACGGGCGGCTCCACCACCGGCGTGACCACCTCGATCAACGATTTCACCAACGAAGACTGGCTGCATGGCGTCTATCGCAAGGCGGCCGGCTTCTCCATCCCGGCGTCGGCGGTGAACGTCGATGCCTTCAAGGTCGGGGCCCTGATCACTCCGGCGGATGGCAAGAGCTACAAGGTGACCTACGCCCAGGTGGTGGGCAGCAACATGAGTGTCTTCATCGAGAGTCTGCAACTGGACGGCAACGTCTTCGGCTATCCCAAGACGCTGCGGACCGGCACCACCTCGTCCGGCGCGGCCGCCAGTGTCACGGGGACGAGCGCCGGCACTACGGGCTCGACCGGCAGCGCCAGCGCTACCGCGGGTTCCACCGCGGGTAGCAGCGCCGGCAGTGCGACGCCGGCGGTGACGGTGCCGGTTACGGCCACCCCCGTGTCCAGTACCAGCAGCACGCCGGCTACCAGCACCCAGGCATCCAGCGGATCATCCTCGACGCCCGCGGGCTCCAGCGCGACGCCGGCCAACGCCAGCAAGCTGAGCCTGGTCGGCCTGAATTTCTCCGGCGCCGCCTTCGCGGCCCAGGTGCTGCCGGGTGTGGTCAACGTCAATTACGTGATGCCCAGCGAGGCGCACTTCCAGCAGTGGAGTGCCAAGGGCGTGCGGTTGATCCGCTTCCCGGTGATCTGGGAACGGCTGCAGACCCGCTTCTTCGGCAGCCTGGAGCAGGGCTACACCCAGCAGGTCACTCAGGTGCTGGAGCTGGCCAAGAAGTACAACATGAAGGTGATCCTGGCGCTGGACAACGGTGGTCGCTACAAGGGCACCCTGATCGGCACCGGGACCGTCACCAACTTCAACTACTGGGATCTGATGTATCGCCTGGCCTACCAGTGGGGTAACCATGCCGCGCTCTATGGCTATGACATCATGGGCAAGCCCAATGGCGCCGACAGCGGCTGGCCGGTGACCGCGCAATCCGGGATCGACGGCGTGCGCACCATGGACCGTACCCATCCGGTGATCGTCCAAGGCAACGCCTGGGGGAGCGCGGTCAACTGGCCGAGCGTCAGCAATGCCTTGCTCAGCCTCAAGGATCCGGCCAATAACCTGATTTATGCGGCCAACGTCTATCTGGATCAAGACGGCAGCGGCAACTACGCGGCGCAGGACATGAACGGCTTCGATCCGCAGGTGGGGGTCAACCGCGTCAAGCCCTTCGTCGAGTGGCTCAAGCGCAATGGCAAGCGGGGCATGATCGCCGAGTTCGGCGTCCCGGCCGGCGACAGCCGCTGGTTGGCGGCCACCGACAATCTGCTGGCCTATCTGCAGCAGAATTGCATGCCCCTGACCTACTGGGCCGCCGGTCCGGGCTGGGGTTCCTCGGTGCTGGCCGTGGAGCCGGTGAATGGCGCGGAGCGGCCGCAATGGCCGACGCTGAAGAAGTACGTGGACGCCAGCAACAGCTGTACGGCGATAGGACCGCGCTGAGTCGGGACGGCGACGAACCCCCTGGTTTCGTCGCCGTTCGTCTTTCCGCCGCCGAGGTGACGCCCTTCACGGCTGGCGGTCGGCCCCCCTTGGAAAGGCTCTGGAACAGGGGCTGTACGAGCGACGAACGGCTATAGCTTGACTTATAGACCCGCGGGTAGAGTCAAGTTCGTAACTCTTCGCACAAGGAGCAGGTGCCATGACGCAAACCACCCAGCAACGGCTGCATAGTCTGGAAGAACAGATTCTGAACCAGCGGCAGGATCTTGCCCGGAGTCGTCAGAGTTTCCAGGAGCAGTTCGTCATCTACACCAAGAAATACGCCCGGCTCAGCGTGCTCGAAGCCCAGTTGGAGCTGGTGCGTCGTAATGCCAAGGCGCCTGGCTGAGAGCCTGTTCAAAATCTGC
>Ga0157359_1000253_pt1 | contig 18272 bp, 16 predicted proteins | sample AttcapACBM3_FD_111482 | JGI IMG/M metagenome (GOLD analysis project Ga0157359, IMG submission 111482) | Fungus gardens microbial communities from leaf cutter ant in Botucatu, State of São Paulo, Brazil - Atta capiguara ACBM3 | ecosystem: Host-associated > Fungi > Mycelium > Unclassified ...
AACTCTTGACTTTTTAATATTGTTTGGATATCAAGTTATCTATTGATAGATAATGGGGTTTTACCTTCTTTGAATGTTGATAATTTAAAAGTGAGTTAAAAGTATGTTGTTTAGGTAAAATCACCATTTTCAAATGATATCTTCTACTGACTTTGTCAAGATGAAGGCATATGGAAATAAGGCTAGTTATAGCCTCAACTTTCCATAAAGATGAAGTATAGAATACTTCTGTGATTCATAGCACTACTTTATATTACATTTTCTTTGGTTCTTTGAGAAAATGTGAGAAAAAAGCCTCCTTTGTGATACCATAATTGAAAATCACAGAATGCAATGAGCATAATGCATATTCTGTAAAGAAGCAAGAGCAATAGTATTATAAGACAAAGAAGTGTGGAAAGATATTTCCTTATATATTAGTAGAAGAACATTATTTTATTAGTCTATGGTGAGAGAGAGAAGACATGTGACCTGGAAGTCACATGAAATTATGTCATAGAGCCTAGAAGGGTCTATGGTCTAGAAGAGTTTAGAGAAGTTGGGAAGAGTCTGGACAATGACGTTAAGGAGCATGTTAACTATATTGCTACCACATAGTGTACACATGGTGTACTTATGGATGACGTATGGACTTTAGGGTAGAATGCACAGTAGAAGCATAGTTGTAGCATGGACCATCTGTAATAGTATAAATAGAGTAGCAATATAGTAGGGACTCCTTGTCAAGTTCTTTTGTGATTGCCCACACTTAATATCCTACTGAGAGATTTGCTTGTTGTGCTATTATTGAACTTTGTATCTAGTGGTTGCCACAACAAATAGCTCTTTAGTAGAATTATTTAACATTTTTATACCCTTAATAGTAAACAGAGCTTTGTTAGAATAGAAATAAATATGTTAATAAAAAGAGAGTTTTCTATTAAAGATAAATTGAAGATATTTCTACTTGTTCTTTTGTTATAAAATAGGTCCTTCTAATAGTCCTAGGTCTAAAGAAGGGTGATTGAAATTCTTTGTAGTTCTGGAGAAGTGAAAAACCTCTGATTTGTTATGTTTAATTGTAAGGCTAAATTTTTTGAAAAGAGAGGAAATGATAGTATAACTATTGAAAGAAAATAGTAGAAACAGAAATAGTAGATAAAAAATTTGAGATCTTTTTTCAAAAATATGAAAAATGGAGATAATATAGAGTGCAAATAATATAGAAGAAAGGGTGAAATCTTAACCTATAGCTATATCTGTTCTGAAAGAAGAAAAGATAAAGTTGTTTTATACATATTGGGTTTTTCTATTAATCAAATAATTGGGAAAGAAAAGAGAGATTCTTAGATTAAATCTAGCTTTTTCCAAAATCAACAGAAAGAGCTGATAGTTAAATGATGAAAAAAATTGAGCTATATCAAAAGCCAAAGTACTTGTATGAAGATCTTAAACTTATCTAGTATAAATTAAATAAGTTAGATATAAGCCTGCATCCAGAGTAGAACATTATTTTAATTCTCCTAATTGGTTTGAGTGAACAAAATTAAAAGTAATTGAGTGGATTTGAAGCCTTTTGATGATAACTTTTTCTATAAGTTTTCCAAAATGTTACAAACTTAAAACCTTAGAGTTTGTCAAAGAAAAAAACTTTGTATTAAGGTTAAAACAAGAGAACTCAATAGAGAACTCTATATAGGATCATCTGCCTTATATACTTAAACTAATGGTCTGTGTTCTACTATATTAGTCTACCCTAAATAACTATATATATAACATACTATATAATGTTATTCTTTTAAAACCTTTTACTATCTTCTATCATAACATATGATTGTATGACTGTGACCTATGATATTATGCCAAACTTTAACAATATTTCCCAAAATAATAGAAAAAAGAAAAGAAAGATAACAAGAAGAAAGAAATTGAATATATATAGAGTTCACCATCTTCAATTCTAATATTACCAATATTATAAACTTAAGACCTTAAAGTTGGTCAAGTAAATAAACCTTATATTGGGTTAATATAAGAGAACTTGATGGAGTTCCTAGTATAAAGTATCTACCTTATATACTACACTAGATAGTCTATACTACTACTGTATCTAGCCTATGTTACAATTTCAAGACCTTAGAGTGGGTTAGGAAAAAGAACCTTGTATAGGATTTACATAAGAGAACTCAATAGAGAGCTCTGTACAAACTAGTCTACCTTATATACCAAACTAGGTAATCTGTGCTAACTATTTCTCTAGCCTATTCTAAAGACTATATGTTTGCCTCAAAGTCAACATATGTTTTATATATTGTATGACATCATTCTCTAGAACCTTCTACATTCTTCCATGTATCTTGTAACTTTGTAACCATTACTGTGACCATGTCATCTAATATGACTAATGTGTGACAGCATGATCTCATCACTCTAACTCTAACTCTAGGTTCAAAGAAAAATAAATCAAAAAAGAAAAAAGAAAAAGAGTTTAAATAAAAAAGCTAGTGTCCAAACTTTGCATGTCTGACAGTCTATTCTAAAGACTATGTGTAAACTATAAGATTAACATGCATTAAGTACATTGTATGATATCATTATTTCAGAATGTTCTACTATATTCTATTATGATCACATAATCATGTGACCATTACTATTATGCCCTAATCTTAAACATAACTAAAAATGAAAATAGAAAAATAAAAATAAAATATAGTCTTTTCTCAAATTCTACTACTACTTCTTTTGCATTCTCTAGATTCTCTTCTCTTTTCCAAATATTGTGCTCTACTGTAAACCTCTTTCATCATACTAAATCTTTTACCACTTTCCTCACTTTTCTTTTATTTAGTATTTTTTCTACTTCCCACTCTTCAATTTCTTCTACTTCTACTGGCTTTGTCTCTTTTACTTGTTTTTTATATTATACTACTTGACTATCATTCACAACTAGATGAATTCTCATCAAAGTTGGCAGTTGCAATTTGACCACATTAGTAGATATTACTTCATTGATGATATATAAACCAATATATTGGTCCATTAGTTTCTTTGCTAGCCTCTTCTTAAACACCAAATATTTCATACTCAACATCACTTTATCTCCTATATTCCATACTTCCACTTCTTTCCTTCTACTATCTACCTGTTATTTTATCTTCTCTTGTGTTCTCTTCAATGCTACTCTTACTTCTTCTTGTACCTTCTTTATTCTTTCTGCAAACTCTGTTGCTTTCTTCATTTTTACCTTCTTTCTGATATTTATTCCTATTCTTAACTCTCTACTATAATTTGCTATAAATGGAGATACTTTAGTTGGTAAATTTGTCTTGTTATTAATTGCAAACTCTGTTGACACTAGCTATTCTAGCCAGTCCTTTTGCCTATAGTCCACAAAGAATTGAAAATATTCTAACTTCTGACTCATACATTCTATTTGTTTATCTGTTTGGGGATGGAATGATGTTGATAGCTTCATCTCAATTCCTAACATATTATTCAACTCCTTCATCATATCTACTGTAAACTATGGTTCTCTATCTAATACAATACTCTCTGGCAATCCATGTAACTTTCATATGTTATCTTTGAACAACCTCACCAACTCTTCTGTTATTGCTACAAACTGTGTTATCTTGAACAACTTATTATAGACCACTAAGATCATATTTTTCCTAGCTACTAATAGTAACTTTGTAATAAAGTCTACTGTTAGATATGTTTATGGTTTTTCTAGAACCTCACTCAACTTTAACTTTACTGCTGGTACTTTCATCCCATTCTTCATTCTCTAATACATATTACATCCTTCCACATATTTTCCTACATCTCTCATTACTCCTAGCCACTAATAGTCTCTTGTCACTAACTCTATCATCTTCCACTTCTCTCTATGTTCTGCTATAGGTATATTATGATATAACTGGATTATTTCCACTTTCAATGCTTTATTCTTTGGCATATACACTTTTTCTTCCTTCAATATCAAATCTTCTTCTATCTGCCACTCCTTTCCTCTCAATACTTTTACTTCTGCTTTCTTTATCTTCTCTACTACTCTAACTACTTCTTTGTCCTTACTCTTAGCTATTTTTATTTTTTCTAATATATATACCTCTAGTCCTTCTATTACTACTTCTGATAAATTGCAAAGCCAATGGTTCTTAATAAATATTTGATTGTCATTGTCCTTTTTTACTCCTACTTTCCAGTCTAATCTTTTATTTAATCTATCTATCTTTTCTATTTTTATTCCTGGAACATGTTTCAATGTAAAGTCAAATCTTGACAAATATAGTACCTATCTTGCTTATCTTCTGTTCAAATTTTACACTTTCATGAAATATTCTAAATTCTCGGGGTCTGTCCAAACCTCAAACTTGAATTTTGTGCCTTCTAATAGATACCTCCAATTTTTCAATTTGCTTATAATTGCCAACACCTCTTTATTATGAATCTTGTAGTTTCTCTCTGTCTCATTTATAGATTTTGAGAGAAAAGCCACTGGTTTCCATATCTCATCTTTACATTCCATAGATAATACTCTTTCTGTAGCATAGTCTGACACATCTACTTCTATTCTTATTTACTTATTTAAATCTGGTGCTGCTAATACCAGTTCTTTTATGAATCTTTTCTTTAACTCTCTGAACACCTTCTTTTGTCTATCTGTTTATTTCCACTTCTGATCCCTCTTTACCATATTATGTAATGGTTTGGCTATTGCTATGAAATCTTTAATGAATCAATAATGGTAATTCACCAATTCTGAAAACTTCTGTATGTCTTTAACTTCTTTTGGAGTTGGCCAGTCCAAAATATCTTTTTACATTCTTCTCTTCCATCTTTATTCCCTTTGGTTCTATCACTACTCCTAAAAATCCTACTTCCTTCACCTTTCACTTGCATTTTTCTGGTTTTACATATACATCATTATCTGCTAACCTTCTAACCACTTGTTCTACTAACTTGTTGTATTCTTCTTCTGTATCTATTCTTACTATCACATCATATATAAAACTTGATACCTTCCCAGTGTTGATAAGATCCTGCAGGATTTCATTCATTATAGTCTGGAATGCTACTAGTGAATTAGTAAGTCTAAAGAACATTACCATTCCACTCATCTCCTTTCTTTATCTATATATTATTGTAACCCTATCTCAAGTTTATCTTTGTAAATACTTTTTAGTACCTATGTTCTTTATAATGTCTGAAATTAAAGGCAAAGGATAATTATTTTTTACAGTCCATTTATTTAAATATCTATAGTTCTGTACTATATACTCCTTCCTATTCTTCTTTTCCACAAAGAATACTGGTGCCATTTGAGACAACTTTGAAGGTCTGATATACTCTTTCCTCAATTGTTCAGAAATGAACTTGCATACCTCTTCTCTCTCTCTCCTCTCTTGACAATAGATATATCTTCTTCTTTCTCAGTACAAATCTTTTCTTCATGTCAATAGTATAATTCTATAATTTCCTTGTGAGCATCCTTTCACTGGCTTTCTTGCCAAAGATATCAATCTACTTGTAAAACTTTTCTAATATGAGTTTTTTCACTTCTTCTTCTAACCTAGCTACCTCTTCCTCTTTATCTCAAATCCCCCACTCTTTTGCTACCTTCTTTACTTCCATTATTCTTTTCTTTTTTGGCCTTTTTTTCTTTTGTTTTCTGTTCCTTCTTCTCTTGTTTCTTCTCTTGTTTCTTCTTTTTTTTTTCCTCCCCATTTTTCCCTACTTTAGTCTCCACTGCTTCTTATATTCCTCTAGACTCCTTATCATTTTTACTTCCCCTGTTCTCCAATTGATCTCAGAATTGTGGCAAGCTAGCTACAGAATTCCCAAGATCACATTCCACTTTTGCTTCCAATCATATCTATCTTCATTCTCTTCCTATATTCTTGGTAATAAATATTTACCTCGACTATATGCTCTATTAGCTCTATCACAAATGAGCTACTTACTGGTTATGATGCTTGAACTTGATAATATCTCAGAGATTCAGTATAAGGATACAAAAGAGTAATAGTCCATGTACAAGCTATTTCCATCACATGATCAAAACTCATACCTGATGGGAGCTGTCATATATCATAGCAGCTGTCAGGCTAATTTTAGAAAGTAACTAATTATGTTACTACATTGATATACTTGTATCTACTTATTGCTATGGGATATACTATATCATTGGAAATGGTTTGATAAGTCCTTTCCAATGCAAGTTTTTAATTGTATGAATCTATTCAGCCATTCATGATATATTAGCAAATAAAGCTTTTACAGTTACTAATGGCCCAATATCTTAGTTTTTTGTTGTTGCTTTTGTATATTCCACATATTTGTGGATAGCTCTCATTTGGTGCTTTACAGTATAACTTAGTTTGTGAAAATCAGTCCACTTGTTGTGGAGATACAAGCTGAATGAAGTTTGTAACAAGCCACTCCTTATTAAAAGTTCCATCCACATTTCTTACATGAATTGGTCTTTCTATTTTTTTAACTTAAACCCCTACTTCCTAGCAAACTCCAAACTTATTACTAATTCCATAGCTCTACTATTCAACAATGCTTCTACTGTCATTCCCTTCTGTGTATCAATTCTTTCCAATCCAATCTTCACTGTTACTTCTCTTAAGAGCTTTCCATTGTTTAGGTCATAACAGAATGTATTATCCACTACTTTAGAGAGTATCATGTATCTATTATTATTGAAACTCAATTAAGAAGTATTAAGTCTCATTTCCTATTTAAATTATTGTCCTGTCTGTTTCCTCCTTCAATTATTCTTCTTTATCTATTGTTTCTATTCCTATATTCTAGTCTTCTTTTTTTCTCAATTCTGCCTCCTGTTCTCCTGTTTCCACAATTTCTTGCTCAATGTCCAAAACCTCCACAGTTATAGCAGTTTTTATTTTTCCTATCTACTTCTATAGTATATGGATCTCACTAAGGCACAAACTCTGTCTGCTGATTCAGATATACTATTACTGCATGAGTTCTTTCTACTCCTTCTATCAGAGTAGGCCCTGTTGGTATCTACTGTTGAGAAACCTTCTGTCTTCTTGGTCAAACTTGAGGCTATGGTATCTGTTACCATTATATCTCTTGATTATCCAACCTTAGAGCCTATTACCCCTATTCTCATTGTTCCTTCAATCTTTCTTCTTCTTAACTACTCTCTCTCCAGTTCTTATTCAAAGCAATAGCCCTATCATACTATTGTTCAATGAAGCTGGGCTACCATTCTGACTCTATGAGTCTTCAGTATATCATACTATTCATACTTCTCTTGAACTCCTCTACTAAAAGCCTTCCTTTGTATCCACTTTCTTTTACTGCTCTTCTAAACTTGTGAACAAACTCCTCCATCATTCTTCTTTCTTGCTCTAGTCTTTTCGACTCTGCCACTTTTGCTATTTCTTTATCTTCTCTACCAAACTCCTTTTTTATGTCTGCTAAAAATTCTCTTGCTGTTTCATATTCCAATATCTCTGCTTCCTAATCTTTTAGTATATTTCCTTTCCACATATCTACTGATCATCCCTATGTATATTATAGTATCCACTGAATCTGCTTCTCCACTACTTCTTCTCTCATTTTCATTCTGATATATAACTTGCATACTGTAATGAAATCTAAGACTTTTTCTTGACTCCAATCAAACACTTGTGGCTTAGCTACTTCTGTGTTTGATTCTGTATTGGGTCTGGACACCACTTCTACTCCTACTTCTACTGCCAACAGTACTTAGATCTATGCCTGTATTGTTGTAAGCTATTCCTATTGCTATTAGATTATTTGTTCTAGATTTGCATTATGTCAACTTATGTTACATGATAATGTTGGTAAAATTGATGATAATAGAGATGGTGGTGTTGATAGTGGTAATAAAGAAAGAGTGGAACTAGTACTGGTCTTACTCTCCAACTTGTACTCTAAACTGGAATCTATCTCAGTAGATACTAGTGAGCCCTCTTTTAATCCCACCTTACACTATCCACTAACTACCTAACCTACTAACTACTATCCTAGTTGAATTTGTATATGAATATCCTTAAGAAGAGAATACCTACTCTAGATAGAACTTATAGGAGGTTCCACCATTTCTCTATATGAACAGATCATAAAGGGATACTGCAGTATAAGGCTTCTATGTGAAAATACTATACTACCATGTTTATACAAGATAATATGTCTTACTACACTAGTGGACTTTAGGACAACAAAACAGTCAGGATTTTCTTTTCTAACTGGTACACTTCTTAAGCCTAAAATTTGGCTATTCTTCTTAACTTTGAATGTGTTGCCCTTAGTTGAGGATGATAAGAAAATAAAGTAAGAAAGAGCCCTGAACTGGGTGGTTTCAGAAAGAGGAATTAAGCTCTAATATTACAAACTCAAAACTTGAGAGTTAGTCAAGTAAATGAATCTTGTATTAGGTTAACATAAGAGAACTCAATAAAGTTCCTAGTACAAAGTATTTACCTTATATACTATACTAGATGGTCCATGCTACTACTGCATCTAGCATACTCTAAAGACTATGTATAAATCATAAGATCAATATATATTAAACATATTGTATAACATTATTATTCTAGAAGTTTCTACTATATTTCATCATGACTATGTGACTGTGTGACCATGAATGTGACAGATGACAAGTCTGTGACAATTGTGACCATAACATCACATTAAACCCTAACTCTAAATAAAAAGAGAAACAAAAAATGAAATGAAAATGAAAAGCAAATAAAGAAAAATAAAATAAAGTATATCATTCACAACTCTGACAACCTTCTCTTCAAGGTTTCTTCTCTAGAGAAACTAACTTCCATCATCACCAGTTTCTCTCCAACTTCTTTAAGTACTTCTTCTCAAACTTTCTATTATTCTATCCATATAACATCCTCACCATGTATTTTCCTAATAGCTTTCTCTTTCTGAAATCTCTTTCCTCTGCTATATTCCACTTCTCTTATCATATTACTTCTGCATTTAATCTTCTCTCAAACTCTGCTACCATTTCTTTTGCATTTTCTAAATCTTTCTCTCTTTTCCAGCTGTTATATTCCACTATAAATCCCTTCTATTGCACCAAATACTTTACAACTCCTCTTATTTTTTAGAAAAATCTTTTCCATCTTTTATTCTTTGACTCCCTCTACTTCTACTAGTTTCACCTCTTCTACTTTTTTCCTCCTTATTTTCCCTTTGTATCATCTTATATAACTGATATTTACAACTAGATAAATTCTCATTGATGTTGGCAAATGTAGTTTGACTGCATTAGTAGAAACTATTTTGTTAATGATATATAGACCAATGTATTAACCCACTAGTTTCTTTGCTGGCCTCTTCTTAAACACCAGATCTTTTGTACTCAACATTACTTTCTTCCCTTTTTTCCACTCTTCTTCTTCTCTTTGTCCTTAATCTGTCTGTCACTTCATTTCTTTCTAAGCTTTCTTCAATGCCACTTCTGTTTCCTCCTGTACCCTTTTCACTCTTTTTGCAAACTCTGTCACCCTTTCTATTTTTCCTTTTTACCTAATATCTATTCCTATCCTTAGTTCTCTTCCATAGTTTGCCATAAAAAAAGACATCTTGGTTGTTAAATATGTCTTATTGTTGATTGTGAACTCAGCTGATACTAACCATTCTAGCCAGTTTCTTCATCTATAGTCTATGAAGAATCAGAGATACTGTTCTAACTCTTGATTTATTCCTTCTATTTGTCCATCTGTTTGTAGATGGAACAATACAGACAGTTGTAAAACTTTTCTAGTACCAGTTTTATCACTTCTTCTTCTGACCTAGCTACCTTTTCCTCTTCATCTCTATATTTCAAAGTAAAATCAAATCTTGATAGGTAGAGTATTAGAGTTTAAGATAGTGGACTCTAAATATTTTATTTCTACTTCTCATTTTTCATTTTCATTTCTTTTATGTTTGAAGAACTTAGGATTAGGGTTAACATGATATCATTGTCATACTATCACATGGCAACATCACAGTCACAGTCACATGGAAGAGCATAGAAGATTCTGGAAGGATGACATCATATAGCATGTTTTACATATGTTGACCTTAAGGCAAACACATGGCTGTTTAGGATAGGCTGGAAGTAGTTATTATAGACTATGGAGTTTTAGTATATAAAGATAGACAATCCTGTACAGAGTTCTCTATTGAGTTCTCTTGTGTAACCCTATATAATATTCTACTCATTGACCAATCTTAAGGTCTTTAAGTTGTAACATAAAGTGTCTAATAAGCTTATCTTTTATTTAACTTTTGCATCTTCATAAAATACTCTAAATTCTTGTAGTCTGTCCAGATCTTGAACTTAAACTTAGCATCTTCTAGTAAATGCCTCTAGTTTTCCAATTCTTTTATCATGCCAATATCTCTTTGTCATGAATCTCACAGTTTCTCTCTGTCTCATTTAGAGATTTTGAGAGAAAGGCTACTAGTCTCTACTTTCTATCCTCACACTTCATAGATAAAACTCCTTCTATAACATAATCTAATGTATCTACTTTATTTTCATTTTTTTATATAAGTCTAGTACTGTTAACACTAGTTTTTTTGTAAATCTCTTCTTCATCTCCTTAAACATCTCCTTTTTCCTCTCTGTCCATTTCTATTTTTGGTCTTTCTTCACTATGTCATACAATAGTCTGGATATTGCTACAAATCTTTAATGAACTGTTGATAATAATTCACTAGTCCCAAAAAGTTCCATATGTCTCTAACTTCTTTTGGAGTTGGCCAATCCAATACATCTTTTGTCTTATCTTCTTCCATCTTTATCTCCTTTAATCCTATTACTACTTCTAAGAACCCTACTTCTCTAACCTTTCACTTGCATTTTTCTAGTTTAATATACAAATTATTCTCTGCCAGTCTCTTTACTACTTCTTCTACTATTTCATCATGTCCTTTCTTTGTCTCTGTTTCTACTATGATATTGTCAATAAAGCTTGCCACTTTCTCAGTATTGATCAAGTCTCAAAGAATCATATTTATTATTGTTTGAAACATTGCTAGGAAGTTTGTAAGTCCAAAAAATATTACTATCAGTTCAAAAGCCTCTTCCAAAGTTGTAAATGCTGCCTTTCACTCATCTCTCTCTATTATTTGTACATTATTATAACCCTATCTCAAGTCCATCTTTGTGAATACCTTTTTTGTACCAATATTTTCTATAATATCTAATATTAAAGATAGAGAGTAATTGTTCTTTACAGTCTATTTGTTTAAATACCTATAGTTTTGTACCATATACTTCTTACTGTCCTTCTTTCCTACAAAAAACACTGGTACCATTTGGAGTGACTTCAAAGGTCTAATATACTCCTTCTTCAACTATTCCTGAATAAACTTGCACACCTCTTTCCTCTCTTCTCTCAACAGCAAATATATCTTCTCTTTTCTTAGCACAAATTCTTCTTTTATTTCTATAGCATAATCTTAGAGTTTTCTTATGGGCATTTTTTCACTTTGTTTCTTTCCAAAAACACAAATCCACTTGTGAAAACACTTTAGTACCAGCCTTTTTGCTTCTTCTTCTAACTTCATCACTTTTTTCTCTTTATCTTATATTTTCCATTCTTTTGCTATCTTTTTTACTTTTATTGTCCTCTTTTTTTGGTTTTTTCTTCCATTTTAATTCTATTTCCTTCTTCAGCTCTTTTTCTTCTCATTTTCTCTCATTTTCTTCTCTTTTTTCTTTCTTTTTTTGTTTTTCCCATCCTAATTTTTCTTACTTTGGCCTTTATTGCTTTCTACACTCTTCTGGATACCTTATCATTTTTACTTCCCCTATCTTCCAGTTAATCTTGGGACTGTAGCAAGCAAGCTATTGCATTTTCAAAATCACACTCCACTTTTATTCTCCTATCACATCAATTTCTATTCTTTCTCTATGCCTCTGATAATATATATTTACTTCTACAGTATTTTCTATTGGTCTCTCTTTATTGAACATTCTATCCACATTTCTTACATATATAGGCCTTTCTATTTTTTGAACTTAAACTCCTGTTTTCTTGCAAACTCTGAACTTATGACTAATTCTGTCACCCTACTATCTAATAGTGCTTTTACTATTACCTCTTCTTATATATCTATTCTTTCAAGCCCAATCTTTACTATTACTTCTCTTAGCATGTTTCCATTGTTCAGACTGTAGCAGAATATATTATTTACTCTAGAGAATATTGCAAATCTGTTTTTACTACTGAGATCTAATTAAAGACTATCAGAGCTCTGTCTCCATTTAAATTACTGCTCTAATTCTGTTTGTTTCCTTCCTCCATTGTTCTTTGTTGTCTATTATTTCTGTTTCTTGTATACTCCAGTCTCCTGCTCTCCCAATTCTACCTTCTGTTTTTCTATTCCTACAATTTCTTGCCAAGTGTCTGAATTCTCCATAGTTATAACAGTTCTTATTTCTTTGATCCACCTCTATAGTATATGATTTTTGTAGTGCAAACTCTGCCTGTTGAATTAGGTATACCATCACCACATTTGTTTTCTCAATTCTCTCCATTAGAGTAGGCCCTGTCAGCATTTACTGCTGAGACATCTCATTTCTCTTGGACCAAACTTGGGGCTATAGTAGTTATTACCATTGTATTCTCTGATTGTTTTGCCTTAGAGCTGAAGTCTTATTATTTCATCTCTCTTACTCTCTCTCTAGTTTCTATTCAAATTGATTGCCCTCTTATACCATTATTCAATAGAGTTGGGTTAACACTTTGACTCTATGAGTCTTCATCTTACTGTCTTATTCATTCCCTGCTTAAACTCATCAATTAAGCACCTCCTCTCATATTCACTTCCCCTTGCTGCTCTTTTGAACTCTTATACAAATTTCTCTATCATCTTTCCTCCTTATTCTATTCTTTTTAATATGGCTGCTTTATCTGTTTCTTTCTCTTCTCCTCTAAACACTTTCTTCAATTCTGCTAAACATTTTCCTGCTGTTACATATTCTTATTGTTATTGAATAATTTTTTCATAATTAATTAAGCCACATTGACTCATATTGTATCAAGGGAATGGTGATATTGGTGAAGATGATGATAATGGTAGTGGTATTGGAAAAAATAATATATATAAGGATAATAAAAAGGTGCTAGTGCTGGCCTTGCTCTCAGACTCATACTCAGAACTCGAAATAATCTTTGTAAGTGTTAGTGAGCTCTCTTCTTGTCCTACTTTACACTTTCTACTAACTATCTCAACTACTGACTACTATCTTGAGAAAAGTAAATAATTTTGGTCTAAGAAGAATATTTTACTCTAGACAAGATTTTTAAGAACATTTGTTGTTCTCTTATATAGACAGATCACAAGTGGACCTGTAACATAGAGCTGATACTATAAAGAACACATCCACATAAGATTGTTATACCTATTAAGCACCAGTGGTCTTTGATGCAAAATAAATAGTCAAGCTTCTCCTGTCTGACTAGTATACTCCTTATACTTAGGGCCTAGCAATTTCTTCTTGACTAAAGAACTGTGTTGTCTTTTGGTTGAGGATTGTAAGAGAGTAAGTGAGAGAAATAGGAGAGCCCTGTGTTAGACAGTTCTAAAATATAGAATCAAGTTCTAATATTACAAACTTAAGACCTTAGAGTTGGTCAAAGAAAAAATCTTGTATTAAGGTTAATACAAGAGAACTTGATAGAGAACTCTATACAGAATCATCTATCTTATATACTTAAACTAATGGTCTGTGTTTTATTATATTAGCTTACTCTAAATAACCATATGTATAACATGCTATATAATGTTATTCTTTTAAAACCTTCTACTATCTTCTATCATAATATATGATTGTGTGACTGTGACCTATAATGTCATGCCAAACTCTAACCCTAGCTTTCAAAATAAAAGAAGAAAGAAAAGAAAGAGAACAAGAAGAAATAAATTGAAAATACATAAAATTTACTATCTTTAATTCTGATACAAACATTGTTACAATTCAAAGACCTTAGAATGAGTCAAAGAAGGGGAACCTTGTATTGGTTAACACAAGAGAACTTGATGGAGTTTCTAGATATAATGTATCTATCTTGTATACACTTTGCTTATAGTCTGTATTATACTAACCTAGCCTACCCTAAAGAGATATATGTAAAACATGCTGTAATAACACCATTGCTTCTAGAACCTTCTACCACATTCCATTGTGAGATGTGATCATATGACTTTGTAACTGTGACATATATTATCATATTAACTCTTTTTTTTTAAATCAACAATTTATTATACAGAGTATGAGAGCAGACTATGGTAGACACAATGTATCTACTTACATGGAGACAGGACCTACATGTGAACAGAAAAGAAGGGAGAAAGAGAAAAGAAAAAAGAAAAGAAGAAAAGAAAAGAGAAAAGAGTACTAGAAAAAGAAAGAAAGATATGAGAGACTTATAGTTACAAACAATTATGTAGAGCTATTACTAAATATAAAAGCACTACTGTTAAATATGAGAAAGGAAACAAAATAACCTATAGAATCCCTTCTTGGATTCTAGTATTTGTTGAACCTTCAATACTTGTGAAGAATGTGTCTTCTTAACTCAATAGAATAGTTACCACAAGAGCAACTGGAGTGTTCATTAGGGAAGAATCTGAGACAATATTCTCCCATAGGCATATAATTGACAATAGCTCTTGATGCTTGGATGCAGAGTGAGTTAGAGTAACTGAAGTATTGTAGCCAAGTACTGTCTTTGGAATAAGACAGCTCCAAAGGATTGTTTTTATCATCAACTAGATCCAGGAAGTTCCTTTCTTTATTGTCTGAAGATTGAAAAATCATTTTCCATTTGTTAATGATATCATTGTACTCTCTTTTTTTACTCAAGTTCCACAAAGTTTTTCATGGGAAAGATAGATTTTGCTAATATTTTCTGGTTTCAGAATCAACCACACTGTGAAGAAGCCATTTGCAGTGACTCAAAAACTTCCAGAATTCAATGGTGTTGGTGTTATTAATACTAAAAAATTCTTGTAATTCATGAGAAATAGCAGCACTGTGAACTTAGTAAGAATACAGTGAATAATCAAAGATTCTTTAACAGAGTGAATGGAATAAGTGATGATTATTATTTTATTTAACTCTTGGAGCTGCATAGCTTAATTAATGCTATATCTGATGGTAAACAGCTCAGCTTCTGTAAACATGAAATTGATTGCATAATGAATAGTTTTTATGATAGGGCAGTTCTAGCAATGGATATGTGTGATTGATGTGGCTACTTGATTTTTAATACTTACATCTGTAACAACAAGAGCTATTAAGAAATCTAGTGAAGAAGTTAGAGCGAAATTGTCAAGAGATAGACAATGTGCTTTAAGGCTATTGTTGTTGTTGTTTTTCACTGTGTGAAATGAGAAATGATCTTCAAAGAGGTCCATGATTCTATGTCCTGGATTAAATTCTTTGTTAAGAGAGTCAAATGACAGAACTATTTTATTGTATCTATTTTTGATATCTACAATATGACTCTTGATTTTTTGTCACTGTCTGGGTTTGAGGTGCATCAGTAAAAGAGGATGAGAAGAAGTAGTATAGGATAGTGAGCTGTTCAATAACAACCTAATAATATAATTTGTAGGAAGAGAGTGAGCTCTGAGCTAGGATCTGCTACAGAGCTTTTGGAGATAAAATTTGACAGATATAAGGCCTGCAATGGTCTTAATACTAAATGATAGAGATGTGCAAAAAGCACCAAGTATTCATATTACTACACAGCATTGCATTTTGTTAAGCTTTCTAATGAGATATCAAAGAGAAACTTTGTTGTAAAATTATAACTGATGGCTATATAAAGCAACTTCTATATAATAGACATTTTTGCTAAGGGGCTAAACCATAAGTAGAATTTCCAAGCAATTTCATACTCTTGACCATTAACATGGCTTTATTGGTATAAAAGTCAATGTGGCTTTGGAAAGACAATTTCCTGTTGAATATGAATCCAAGATATTTCTATGTATTTCTTGGTTGGAGGATAGGACTGTTTAAGGGAGAGAGGTTGAGAGAGGGAAGTTAAAAGAACCTGTTGAATACAAAAAATAGAAAATTTCAATCTTGCTATGTTCCAGCTTGAAACCAACTTTTTGGAGAAGAGACAAGATGATTTGGTAATTACAAATTAAAAATAAGTTGGAAATGGAAATAGATTTGTTCTGAGCAATAAGGAAGCCATCATCAACAAAAAATAAAAAGGAAATAGGAATTTTTAGATTTTTTAATTGTTTTTCAAAAATATGAAGAATAGGAAAAATATAGAGAGCAGAAAGAATAGAAGAGAGATCTGGACCTTAACCCACTCCCACATCTACACTAAATAACTGAGAAGAAAAATTATTCCAAATATATTTAGTCTATCAACTTACAAGATAATTACCAAAGAACTTTGATACTTTTAGGTCAAAACCTGCTTTATTAAACAAATTTGGTAGAAGATGATGATTTAGGAATGGGAAAAACTGGAGAATGTCAAAGGCAAGCATGTTTGTGTTAATATTCTTAACACACCCCATATAAATGAAGTGAGTAAGAGCGATACTGGCATCAATAGTCAATTGTTTTTTAAGACCACTTAATTGGCTGAAATAGATAAATCATTTATGATTGCATAGAATTGCAGTCTCTCCCCAATGACCTTCTCAATTAGTTTACCAATCATATTTAGGAGCATAATTGGTTTGAAAGATTTAGAAGAGTTATAAGACTTTTTGTTGGGTTTTGGGATAACAATAGACATTGAAGTTTTGAAGTGAGAAGGCTAAAAGCCTATATCAAAACATGTATTAGCTATGTCTATAATCTTTAACAGATAAACTGAGTTGTTAATGATGATTTTGAGATAATGCCATGAAAGTTTATCAGGTTCAGGCATGGAAGAATTATTGCAATTACAAATCACATTCCTAAATTCTACTTTTGAAAAAAGAATCTAGGCTTCTGATTTCTTGTCTTGAAGTCTGTTTAGTAGGCTAAAATCAACTTGCCTATCCTGAGCCTTGTTGAAGATAGAATAAAGTGTGTTCCAAAGATTATCTATTTCTAAACATGGTTAGTTATTGAACTTGATCACTTCAACTGCTGGGAGTTTGCACTTGTTGACCCAATTCATAAGGTCCTATGAGCCTGCTTTTCTGTTAGTAATTTCTTGAATTTTCTGATTAAAGAAATTGTATTTAGTTTTCTTGATCATGTTTTTGAATGCTTTCTAGTCCTCAATCTTTTTCATACTCCTGTACCTTTTGAGGGTGTTGCTACAACTTGTATCCCACAAAATTATGGAATGCTTGGTAATATTGATAGTTCTTGAATGATGATTCCAAAAACTGTTGGCAGATTGGGCTATAGTTTGAACAATGTTTTCCAGAAAGTTTTCATTATGTATATCTGAAGTGTCAATAGCACATATTGAAGTGATGAAGTTGTTAATGAAGTTCTTTTCTTCTTCACTATTCTTGATTAAAACTCACTTTTTGGTTGAAAAATATTCTTCAAAAATTGGAATGCACATTGGAAGTGGAGCATGATCAGAAATGAATTGCTAGTCTGGGTGGATGTGATGATTGTTGAAAGAACAGAGGTTTGAGTCCACTTGATGATCCTCTTTGCAATTTATACATTTGAGTGAATAGGAACATAGTTCACCTACTTTAGTTTCTAACCTGGGCAGATTAGATTTAGTGTTAGCTTTGTAGCACCACAAGAATTCTTTATGATGCTCAGTAAGATGTGGCCTATTACACTTGACACACTTCAATTTTTGAACTCTGCAAACATAAGTCAAATGACCCCACTTCCAGCATTTCTTACACTGTAGGATGCCTGGGTTCATGTTGGCCTCACAAATAGTAGCAATATACTTCCCAATATTGAAGCAACAATTGATTAGCCTTTTTGCATTCATTCCATTTTGAGAATCTCACACATCCAACCAGATTATGGCCATATCTGATTTTGGCAAGACTTTTATAATCCTAGATCTTGATACAATGTTGATATTGTTAAATATATGATTATTCTTAATGATATCTTTGATGATATCTGACAATACTGGTGTCTTGGAGTTGTTCATGAAGTAGGATAAGCTGATGATTTTCAAGTATAACTTAGATTGTGGAAGACACAGAGTCTTGACTTTATCAGCATTAATCTTGTTTGAACTCTTGACATATTATTCGCTAATCTAAAGATCTAAAGCTAATACAATTTTGTCAGTGACAATGATAACACTTGA
>Ga0157359_1000254_pt1 | contig 18210 bp, 10 predicted proteins | sample AttcapACBM3_FD_111482 | JGI IMG/M metagenome (GOLD analysis project Ga0157359, IMG submission 111482) | Fungus gardens microbial communities from leaf cutter ant in Botucatu, State of São Paulo, Brazil - Atta capiguara ACBM3 | ecosystem: Host-associated > Fungi > Mycelium > Unclassified ...
ACACTATATCATATTCTTTTTTCCATAGCAACTTTGTGATAAAGTCTGCAATTGTGTATGCTCTATAGTTTCTCTGAGATTGTATTGGATATCAACTTCCTCACTGGCAACTCTATTTTGTGTTTATTTCTCTGACATTTATTACACTCCTCTATATTATATTATTTGATCACCTTAGTTATCTCCAGCTACTAGAAGTTTCTAGTAGCCAATTCTATTGCTTTTTACTGTTTTCCATGTCCTCCTACTAATATATTATGGTGTAGCTAAATTACTGCTCTCAGTCTTTTGTTTCTCAGAACATACACCTTGCCTTTCTATTATGACTTAAACTTAAGTACTAGAGTGAAAACATACTTGTATATTGAGTGACACAAGAGAACTCAATAGAGTTTCTACTATATAGTAGTCTACTTTATATATCTTAAGTGGTTGATTTATACATATCTAATCTTTTCTAAAGTTATAACTAAGTTCTTCTAGTAGTTTCTACAATGTTTCATCAAGTTACATAACAGTGTGATAGTGACAGTAATTTATATGTGATATAACATCACACTCTTATCTAAATTTAAAGAAGAAAATAAGAAAACTAAACTATAAAGAAAAAGAGAAATTGGAAAAGGAGTAATAAAAGACAAGAAAAATATAAAATGTTTAAGTCCACTTTGGTGAATTTTCTTAGCATAATAATATCTTCTTTTCTCTATTCTTTGCCCCTTAGAACTTTTACTCCTGTCTTTTTTTATTTCTTTAACTACCTTAATTACTTTATCATCTTTTGCTTTTGATATTTTTATATTTTATAATATATCTACCTTGTCTATCAATATCTCTTCTTTCTCTAATACTCTTGCCTCTTATTAAGCAGTGGTAATAGGCAGTGTGTAATAATCTAAGGGTAATAGATACAATCTCAGTAATATAAACAGCACTGAGATGTGGCAGATAAAAGAAACAAAATATAAAGTCTTATATATGTTATATAATCATCCAAATAAAGAATTGTGAGCTGTCTGATCTATTTCTAACACTCTCCTCAAGAAGTAATCCTAATAATATCTAATTAAGTTTAAGAAGAGTGCAAAATTTAACAAGTTTGAAACAAAAAAGAGATTTTGTAAAAATATCAGCAATCATGTCATCTATAGAAATATACTCTAATTGGAGTTGATTCAAGGAAATATTTTGATAAATAAAATGGAAATGAATGTCAATATGCTTGGTACAAGCATGAAAAGTAGAATTCTTTGAAAGATGAATAACACCTTGATTATTACAAAAAAAATAGAAGAATTAAAGCAATAAGGGAATATAGAAGATAATTTATTCAAAAGTTTTTGAATCCAGATAGTGTCTTTAGCAACATATGTTATGACTTAGACTCAGTGTTGAGTAAAAGACACACTCTTGTATTGAGTAACACAAGAGAACTCAATAAAGAATTTCATACAGAAATGTCTACCTTATATACTAAACTATGATGGTCCATGCTACTACTTTCTTAGCCTACCCTAAAGACTATGTGTTTACCTTAAGGCCAATATGTGTTCCACATGTTGTTATGATATTATCTTTTCAGAATCTTCTACATTGTTCCCTCATATCACATGAGCATGTGACTTCTGTGACAGTGTCACACTTTGTCTTCTACTTTTTAATAAAAATAAGAGAAAATAAAATAAAATAGAAACTAAGTCTATTATTTTTAATTATGACAACATGAGTAAGAGTGACATACTCAGACTTAGTACTCAAGAGAGTAACAATATATTGTTTCTTTGAGCTCTAGGAGATAATATCAGTTCCCATATAGAAAACAAAACCAGAAATAGAATAGCAGTGAAGATGGGAAGCTCAGTTGGTATCAGAGTATTTAAATAAGCTATCTCTGAGAACAAGTTGTAGGTGTTTGGTACTTATAAGATATTAAATTATACACTTTGTAAAATTAAGATGAGTTGTCAAAGAAGACTCTAAGTGTTGAGATAAAGAAGTAATTGTAAATATAATGTTAGGTTAAGTTATGACTGACAAATATATAAGTAATCCAATTATTTCTCAAAAGAGAGTTTTGTCAATTTGAGTGAGCTTACTCGATAATATATGAGATTGGCCCAAAGTGAGGTTAATTTGTGGTAGAAGAGGGATATCAACAGAATAGGCATCTTATAAATGAAAGTGATCAATTATTGTGTTAATAAAAGCTTCCTGACCTAGTGAAATAGTACATTTCTCAATATTACACTCGACTATCATTTCTAGTAATCAGCTAATACTTCTGAGATGAACTAATTTAATATAATGTTTGAGTCTAATTAGAAATGAATTAGCAGTCACTTTAGAATCAGTGATGATTGTAAAATCATCAGTTGCAGCTACTATAATGATATAATTGTCACCTTTGATCTTTGAAAAGTCATAAAAGACTGTCTTATCAAATTGAGTAACTGTGAAATCCAACTCTACCATTGTTTCTACCAGAATTTTATTCAAGTGGTGTGCTCCTTGTTTACTTCCATATAATAGCCTCCAAACTCAACCACAGAGCTTGTTCCAAGGTAGATGAGTATATTTGGATAGAATAGGAAATATGTTGGTCTAACCAGATAGGATAGACATGTAGAATACCTCATCGGTATTATTGTAGCTATGAAGATAAGTGTTCCTTGCATCAGCTTGAGCTACTGTGGAATATTTCTGTGTAGGAATAGATAAAAGAAGTCTAAGAGTTAAGGAATGGACTTTTGGTACAAAGATTTCAGTATAATCAATGCTGAATTTTTGCTTAAAACCTTGAATGATATATCTGGCTTTGTAACATGCAAGGTTCTCTTCTTCATCACATTTCTTATACAAGATGTTCTTTCTATCAATCAAAATGATACCTGGAGGAGTAGAAACAACAGTGAAAGTGCTAAAGTCATTTAGATTGTGATATTCTTCATAAATTGCTTTCTTTCACTCTTCTTTTTCCAGACCATTCATTGCTTCCTCAAAGCTCAGTGAGTCTCCCTCTTATACTGTGAATGCATATTCTATCATCAAATCCAACCAACTAACTTTCTCTGATTCAATATCAATTATATTTACTCTTCCTGGTTCCAAAATACCCTTAATGTCTACTATATGAGCTTCTTCACCAATTTTCTCCAAATTCATCTCATTGTAGAAGCCTATGTCTTTCTGGGTCACATACCACATTCTAGGTTTAAGTTTGGCATTAACTGTCCATGTGAGAATGAATTGTTTGAGGTTTTGGGAGTTATAAAGAGTGAAGAATTTGATGAGAATGGTGTAGATAGATTATTTTGTAGTACATTTAATTTTAAATTGTTTTTATTGTTGTTATTCATTGAATTTGGTTTCACATTATTTTTTTCAGTATTCATGTTGCTATGACCAAAGGAATTAGCTAGATTGGAAGATGTTGATTTATCATTCTCCCTCTCAATCCTGATATTGTCCAGTAATAAACTTTATCCTTGTTTAAGTATACATCCCTATCAGCTATTCCTAAACATTTAGTTGGCCAATAAATTTGAGATCCTTTTGATTCATCATCATAACCCATAAAATTGCCTTCTACAGCTCTAGTCTCTAATTTTGATACATTTAACACTCTAACCCAAATCTTTGATTTCCATTTGACTAAATTTGAGAGATCTGGACATTCTCCAGTTACTGACTCATGGAGAGTCTTGGGAATGGAGATGGAACATGTAAGAGAGTGGTTTCTGAGCCAAACACTATGTCACACAGCCTCTGTTTATACATAGCCAGATATGCCAGATTGAATAAGCATAGTATGGGCAAGGTTTGCATACATGTGATTTGCATGTTCTACACCACCATTTGAGGCAGGAGAGTCATGTATAGTGAGATGAAGAATAGTGCTTTGAGATTTGAGGTAAGCTAAGAAATCCTTTTCAGTAAACTCACCTCTGTGATCATATCCAAATATTCAGATTCTAGTATTATGTTGAACTTGTACCCATACTTCATATTTTCTATAGATATTGAAACATTTAGACTTGTTTCTCAGGAAATAAATATGTTTTTTATGAGTAGACTTATTCTGGAGTAAGAAGTAGTAATGACTATAACTTAGCAATTCAACTGTAGCAGGTCTCCATATACCTCCAGTTACTTTGTTACCATAAGATATAAACTTGTTTTTATTGCTTTCTTTTGGAAAAAGTTTGCAAGTGACCTTTGCTTTTATATATACTTTACAAAATTCTGGCTTCAAATTAATATTGACATTAATTTCTCTAATAAGACCATCTCAGATCATTTGGACTAAGTTCTTGTAATTGATATAATCTATGAGGCAATGAGATTTGGAGATAGTAAGAGCATGAGTGGCTATGTTGGCAAATGAAGATATTGAGGTAAGGATAAAGTCATAGATGTGGTATAGTCTGTGGATTTCTAGAACATAATTAATAATTTTTAAAGAAGGGGATTAGATAATATATAAATGGCTATTCATCTGGACTGAGAATTCTGCTTGAGTCATACAAGTGATAGAGATAAGTATAAATAACATTGAAGATGAGTGATAGACATTTTTGAAAGTGATTGGAGTAAGTGAGGTTTTATTGTTCATTGAAAGTAGAACCTTCATATCACCTTTTATAATAGCACTGAATATGTGACTGTCAGCTATTTGAATTGGGTCAGGAGTTAGCTCAACATAATTGATAAGACTATTGCAATTGGGAATAAAATGACTGGTAGCACCACATTTGATTATAATACCAGGTAGGAAAGATAGGCTCTGGAGATGGAGTGTTTCTTTGAATGTATTAGCAGTTGTTACAGTGAGGGCAATATCATCTTTGGATGATAAGAAACTGTACTTGTCTTCTATACTATCAGCTATATTAACATGTTTTTGATTCTTCTCACTTGACAACTTGTTTGCAAATTTCATCTTCCACCAATCAGATACCTCTCCTTCTTTTTTACAACTCTTTGCAAAACATTTCTCTTTTTTCTTCTCACAATTCTCACATTTCAATTTTAACTTCTTTGTTTTTGCTTTCTGTTTCTTATTGGACTGATACAAGTGAGCAGCTATCATAACAATATTCTCATCTGTCATGTCAGCATTTTTATCAACAGCTTTTGCATCAGCTTCTTGATAAATATATGCAATCAAATCTTCTATGGAAGTACAGATATATGCTAAAGATTGATCATCTGATAGAGGTCCATCTATTTTGGCCAATTGTTCTCAAAGTTCTTTCATTGTAGACAGATAAACATATATTTTAATGTTATTAGTATAATGCATTCCTGTAAGTTTAGTGAGTGTGTCATTATATACCATTGAACCCAAAGCATCATGCATTCTGATAAGCTTTAGCTGCACAGCAGCAGTAGAGAGCTCATTCTTAATGTCTAAGAATACTAATCAGCTTATAGTTTCATATATAGCCTCTCTGATCTGTGCTTCTTTTTGATCATACAAATCCAGGATTGTCTAGTGTACCTCAACTTCAGCATCAGTCAGTAGCACAGTTGAGTTTGGAATAAAATAGGTTTCATTGCTCTTATGCAAATCTTATAGTTGTTTGGCAAGACTATAAAGATAAAGACTATAAAGATATTGCATAAGTCTTTTTGCTATGAGATGATTTTTGAGTCTGGCCTTGTATGTGATCTAGTTTGATTCATTATCAGATAAGCATAGGATACTAACAACTTTGAGAGAGAATGTTGAAGATACTATTGTTTCAGAGCCCATAACCTGTTAAATAGTAATAATAGGCAATATGTGATAATCTAAGGGTAATAGATACAATCTCAGTAATATGGACAGCACTAAGATGTTATAAGTGTACCTAAGGTCAACAGATACACTATAGATAGTGACAATAATAAAAGGAGGAAATAACATATACTCATATCTTAGTAATATGAACAGCACTAAGATGTGGCAGATAAAAGAAACAAAATATAAAGTCTTATATATGTTATATAATCATCCAAATAAAGAATTGTGAGTCATCTAATCTATCTCTAACACCTCTAACCACTTCAATTTCAATAGTATTTGTTCTTTGTTACTATTTTCTATATCTTTCTACTAGTCTGGTCATTTACTTAAACTATTTGCTTTTTCCATACTATTTTCTAAAATATACTTTATTTCAAAGTTGAATCTAGATATATAAAGAGCCTATCTTACTTATCTTTAATTTAACTTCTGGTTCTTCATAAAACACTCTAGATTTTTATAGTCTGTTAAGATTTTGAACTGATTTTTTATTTCTTTCATGAGTGTTAGACACAGTTCACACCTTGTTATCTGAGAACTAGAAGAGCATCTCAGAAGTCCAAAACAGTTATATGTTATCTAAGAATATAAAAGATAAGCCAGAACAACCTTTGGCTTTAGCTTATGTGCTGTAACTCTACAAGTTACACAGATTGTATATTTCAGATTAGAGACTTGGAGACTTAGAAAGTGGAAAACCACTGAAAGGTAGTAAGATATGTTGTCACTAACACTGGAAAAGGTATGTTAGTTTTAGTTGATTTTCAGGATGACTACCACAGTGTATACTACTAGATTATATACTAGTGTTAGATACAGTCTACATCTCATTATCTGAGATACCTTTCCAAATCTCAGATATTAAGAATCAAGTAAAATGTATTATCTGAGAACACAGAAGTTGGAGCAAAATAACCTTTGACTTGAGCATATATGCTATATCTCTATAAGTTACACTGGTCACATATTTTGAATCAGAACTGGGGACTTTTAGGAGGTAGACAACTATCAGAAGGTGGTAAGGCATGTCATTGCTAACACTGGAAAAGTAGTGCTAGTTTTAGTCAATTTTCAGGATAAGGAATTACAGAGTATCTAATCATCTTAAATACTGGTATTCTATAACTAAGACTATATCCAAGAATCCATAGAGACAAGTATCTACTCTGTATATACACAAGTTCTTGAAATAGTGTTTGGAGTTCCATAGAGAGCAAGAAAAAGCCATATGCTTGATTATAGAATGATTGACCATGAATAAAGCCAGATTTATTCATACTAAAAGAGTGGTGCAAACCAGAAGAGAGATATCTATTTCTATGGATGTTTTGAGTGAAGTGGATATTGGTGAGTGTTATCTATGATGAGATCAGATGGGGTTGGATGAATTTGGTAGTATGTGACAACTAGTTAGTATACCTAGAGTAGCTATCTAGAATGTGACTGTTAAGCAAGTTATCCTGATCTCTAGTGATCCTCAGATATCAGAGGATGGAAATATATGGAGTTAACTTAGATTAGCTAGGACATCTGAGATGGCATAGACAGGTATGATTCACACTGGAAGAGGTTAGGGAGTATGGATGAGAGATAAGAGTTATCTGTGAATCAGAACAGATGTGGTTGGAACACAGGATGTGACAATGAGATATCTTCAAGCTTTTAAATATTTAATCACCAATATCTTTTTATTGTAAATTTTATAATTTCTTTCTACTTTATTTAATAATTTAGAGATAAAAGCCATCAGTCTCCATTTGTTGTTCTTACACTTCATTGACAAAATTCCTCCTATTACATAATCTGATACATCTGCTCTAATTCTTAAACTCTTTGTTTAAGTCTGGCATCACCAGTACTGGTTTAGTTGTAAATATTCACTTCAACCCATCAAATACTTCTGCTCTCTTTCTCATTCCCACTTCTGATCTTTCTGAACCATTATGTGTAATAGTTTTGCAATCTTTGAAAAAAACTATTAATGATAGTCTACTAGATACAGTAGTTTCTGAACCTGCTTTTGTCTAGATCTGGTGTTATTAATACTAGTTCCATTATAAATATCCACTTCAGCTCATCAAATGCTTTTTACTGCTCCTTTCTCTATTCCCACTTTTGATCTTTCTAAACCACTGCATACAAGTATTTTGTAATTTTAGCAAAGTTTTTTACAAACTGTTGATATTAGTTTGTTAAACATAGAAACTTCTAAATGTCCTGAATGTTCTTGGACTGTCAGGTGTGGTTCACACTGGAGTGGAAGTCTACAGAATAGACTCAGAGTGGAGCAGACTTGTGGAATGACCTTGGCTTCAGCTTATATGCTGTGCTGTCTGTCTGCTGCATGGTCACAACTTCAGATGATAGGAAGAAGTCTGAGGTAAGAGTGAGTGCTGATTGGTATGTTGCTGTTGAACACCAGAGATCGAGTTCAATAAGAGTTATCTTCATCAATTATCAGATTAGTGAATTACAGTGTAACTACTAGTCTTATATACAAATGAATAGTATAGGAGATACTTAGGGTTTCAGTGGTAAAACCCCTATTTCCCCAAGCAGAGGTTTCAGTGTTGAGACACTGACAGAAGTAACTCCATCATGGAAGATTGAGTTGAATAGGAGTATCTCTGCCATGGAAAATGGAATACCCGGATAGTTGCAGCACCACCATAAGACATGTTGCAAGAAAGGTGGGCTTGTATGTTTTGGAGATGATTTCACCATAGGGATGTTATTTCCGGACAGGTAGACTTACATATAACAATGAGAGAGAAAAGATTATCTATAGGTTGGAATGGGATGTGACAAGGTGTCATTTAAGAGAACAAGTAATTATGGGTGAGAGTAAGCATCCTTTGAGTTTTTAGTACTGAGTAAAGATATCAGTATATATTGTGAAGAAAGAGCAATAGTTCTGAGATAAGACTGCTGAACTAGCTTCTTGAGATAAAGTTGAATTAAAATAAGGCCTGCTAGAGCCTTATTTCTACTAGTGTATGAAGTGTGAAATACATCCAAGGCCCAAAGAGTAGTCTTGCATTATATGGCTGCTAAAAGTAACATCTAAGCATTAATAGATGCCCTAGAAAAGAACCAGAGTTAAAAAGCATAGATAATAATAGAAATGATACAAGAGCAATATAGAAGCTATTTGTTAGATAAGGAACATGTCTGGAAGAAAAAAGATTTGTAGAAAAATTATGAAAGATGCTGGATAAGGCATAAAAACATTATCTGTGATGTGTGAATCAGATCTTAGATGACCTTAGCTTTAGCAGATATGCTATGCCTCTGTATATTATGGTAGTCATATTTGGAAAGAAAGTATTAATAGAAAGTGGAACATGAGGGAAGTTGGAGTTCTGAGCATGTATATTTAGAACAGTACACTATACTAGTTGATTTTCAAGATGAGGAACTACAGAGTACCTATGCATATTAAATACTAGTACTCAATAACTAAGATTATATCTAAGGATTGGAGAATACAAATAACTACTCTAGGTACATTCAAGTCCCTAGAATAGAGTCTGAAATTCTATAGAGATTATGAGGGAGTTGTGTGATTAGTTATGGAGTAATTGGACATGAAATGGAATTAGGTAGATTTGCACTGAAAAAGTATGTACTAACTAGAGAAAATATATTCTCTTCCACAGATATTTTCAGCAGATTAGATGTTAGGAAAGCATTATCTATGATGGAGTTAGATGGATCAGATGTGTTTGGATAGACAGTACTTTGGTAGAGTAGTAACAAACATGTTCTTTGAAGGACAGATATTGATCAAAGTAGAAGCCCAAGTATCTCTAGTATATGTTGGGCTTGAGAGTAGGGGCACTGATTACTGAGAGGTCTAGCTCTAGGTTAGAGCTATTATGTATTTTAGAAAAATAAAAGATTTCTGACTTGTTATGTGCCATGACCAAGCTAAGTAATACCATCAAGTTTGTAACTACTCTATAGCTACTATAAAGCTCTATCAGAGTTGTATTATATGTTTTTCCCTGAGAGATTAGAAGACTATCATCAACAGATAAGAGAATAAAAGTATTTAAGTTAAGAGCTTAAGCTTCAAGTTCAAAAATGCAAATAAGAGGTATAATATAGAGTGCTAAAAGAATAGAAGAGAGTGCAGAACCTTGCCCCATGTCTACATTTGCATCATAAGCACCAGAAATAAATGACTTCCAAGAGTACTGAGTTGATCTATCTACAAGATAGTTGAAAAAGATGTCCATAGTACAGTTTGGAAATCCAAAGTGTCTAAAAATCAAAGCAAGCATACTGTGGTTCAAAAAAAAAGAATTGTGCAATATCAAATGCTACCACACTATTTTTGAATCTCTTTTTCCAGCCAGCTCAAACCAAGTGTATTAGAAATACACTAGTATCTTCAGTGGACTATTGGGTCATATTTTCAAGCTAGTTAGGATGAAGGATACTGTACTTGACAGCATTAAACTGAAGTCATATAGCAATCATCTTCTCAATAAGCTTGCCAAGCATGTTAAGCAGAAACAGTAGGATTGAAAGCTTTGGAAGTATCATAAGCAGATTTACCTAACTTAAGTATAATAACAGAAACCAACTCCTTGAAGTGTTTGGGCCAATATCATAGTGATAAATGCATTGGCCAAAGAAAGAATACATATAATGTAGGTATTATTGGCAAGAATGAGCTTGAGATACTACCAAGTAATATAGTCAGAACCTGGAGCAGAAACATTAGAGAAGGCTTGAAGTGCCTCCTGCATCTCCAACATTGAAAATAGCATCCAAGAGTGAGTAGCCTAGCTAAAGAACTCATTTACAGAAAGATCAATAAAGCAATTAGCTGCAGCATTATAGAACTGATGGAGAGTGCTCTACAAGTTTGAAAGGTCATTGCAGAATTGTTTTTAGAAGTAAATGGCCTCTATTACAGGAAACTTACACTGTTTGACCCAACTTATTAGATTTTAAGGTTGTTTGTTGGTAGATATAATTTTAGCAATTCTGTTATTAAAAAAGTATCACTTGGCCAGTCTAGTTGTAGTATAAAAGAAAAACCAGTCAGTGAAGCTTAGGGCTCTCTTTGTAGAGAGAACTATTGAACTCACAGAAAATATTCAGTAAAAGCTAACTCCCACCTACTAATTCCTTTGTGCTGTTATATCCAATAGTCTCTTGTTGTCAAAGACCTCTCTATTTGGTCTGTAGATTAGTCTGTTCAATAGTCAATGGCAGACTATGCCTTTAACCAACAACCTCCTTATTATGGATATATCTAGAACTAGTACTGACTTAATGACCAGAACCTCTAAGTAAGTCAGTATGAAGTTGTACCCATGCAGCACTTTAGGTAGAATTTCTTGCATTCTGGTAATTCCAACACTCTGGATTCAACTTAAGTTTGAACTGGTTATTATTATACTAGCAGACTAACAGTAGATATAGTTCTTTTAAGCCAGAGAAGGAGAATTACTCTATTTTGCTATGGTCCAGCTAAGGTAGGAATACTACATCCTACTGTATCTTTCTATTCTCTTGTAGGTTGTTTGCTTATACCAATAGGTATAGATTTCCAACCTATCCAAAGTCACTGTCTTACTACCTACTAACTTAGTGAGTGCCCTAAAACAAACCTGGACTAGTGCTATATACTAAGTCCATGCAATTAAAGCTTGGTCTTTATGGTGGTATTTATCCATTCTCAATTCCAATAAAGGCCTATCTTTTATCATAGCCTTATTTTCATAATACATCTCTCACAGCAGTATTATACTCAATTCCAAACTCCCTGTCTTACATGGTAGAGGTACTTCTATCCAACTCAGTCTTCTATAGCAGAGTTTTCCTATTTAATCTCTTTTAGCATTTCATTACTGAAATCTTTATTTAGGCTGTACTCTAAAATCTTTAAGTTTTTCCTTACTATACTACTTGTATATAAGACTAGTAGGTACATTATATTTCACTAGTCTAATAATTGACTATTTCAGTTGAACTCTATTCTTAGTATTCTTCAGCAACATACCACTATCAGTACTTACTAGTCCTAACCACAACTAGGTATACTTCTATATCTATAATCATTTGCATATGGATCAGTCTCTTACATTTTATCTCCTAGCAACTCATCAACTAAACTTCCAGTTGTCTTATATTTTAGAAACTGTCTTTGTAACATCTCCTTAAATATTCCCTATACTATTATTTCTCAGCTATAGTTCTAACTATAGATCTAGTATATAAGAGAAAGCATATACTCTATAGTTTTTAGTCTGAGAATCAACTAAGACCTGACCAGATACCTACCAAGAATCTGATAACACTTTTTCTCACTTCTTCATATCTCATTATTCAAAATTACAACTACATAACAGACAATAGGCATAATACATAAGTTAAGACCAAGGTTGTTATCTGAGATCATGTTGTTAATCCACAGATAAGCTTCCAAACTTGATCTGCAACCTGGATACTTATCTAATCTCATGGGTTTCCATATATATTCTCCAGGTAAGTTTTCATACTTAATCTAACTCCCTTCCTGTGTGATGGATTGTAAATATCCACTCAAAGTAAGTTTCCTCCATCTTAACACACTTTTTGACAGCACTCTTGACAGCAGGAGAAGCTTAGTTGTTTATATTGTATTAAAGCCTGCTGGTATCTTGTGAATATATATCATTAAAACCTTGTTTAGAGTAGAACAATTTTCTCAGGTCAAAATTATTCTTAAAGTAGTAGTTAGTTGAGTAATTAGTAAATAGTGTGAGGTGGAACAAGAAAAAGGCCTACTAGTACTTATAGAGATTCAGTCCAGTTCAGAATACAACTCTAAGGACAAGGCCAGTACTAGTTTCTCTCCATTATTATTATATACCTCTTCACTCTCTATACTACTACTACTACCATTATTACTCTTACCAATTAACTCACTCCTCATTACAACATGAGCTAGAAAGTAAGTTCTCTTGAACTTTGCTTTACTTTTGAAGTTACAACTATGTGGTAGATAGATAGCACAGTATATAAGCTAAAACAAAGGTTGTTCTGAGAAGCCAACATCACTGTGTACTTTATATAGGGTTTCTACACCTAGTACAACTCCAAGCTAGCCCTACAGGCTTTTGCCTTTTAATGTGAACTTGTCACATCCTGTTCTAGCTATATCTGTCCCAACTTATGGATAATACTTCTCTTTCATCTGCATCTCCTAATCTCTTCCAGTATGAATCATTTGTCTTTATTCCATCTCAGATGTTTTTGCTAGACTCTTGCAAACTTTATGGATTTTCATTCCCAATATCCAAGAATTATTAAAAACCAGGGTAACTTACTTAGTGGTCTCTATTCCTAAATAACTACTCAGAATACTTATACAAGTGCACTCACTAAGTCTTCAGTGATTAAAACTACTAAGTTACTAAAATCTAATATAAGAAAACTTAATAGAGTTTCTAATGTCATATGCCAAGTCTACTTATTCCAAAAGCCTATTCTTTACAAAAGTAATATCTCATTCAAATCTCAAACAAAAGTCCATCTTCCACAATATATCTTCAGTCATAGTATTGTAATCAATCCCAAATCTCTCAAGTACTCATTCTTCCATAAAAAAGGTACTCCTATCCAACTTGGCCTTTCATAGTAGAGTTTACCTGTCACAAACTTCATTCAGCTTGTATCTTCACAACTAGTAGACTGATTTTCACAAACTAAGTTGCACTGGAAAGCCTCAAATAAGGACTATCTGTACATATGTGAGATGTACAAAAGCAACAACAAACAACTGAGATATCAAGCCATTAGTAACTGTAAAAGCTTTGTTGACTAATATATCATAAATAGCTAGACAGATTTGCATGATTAAACTCACATTGAAAAGTGCTCATCTAATGATATATCATATATTATATAGAGATTAGTATTTATAGAGATATAAGCATATCAATATAGTAACATAATTAGTTATCTTATAAAATTAGCCTAATATCTACTATGACAGATGATAGCTTCACCAGGTATAAGTTTTGATCATGTGATGAAAACAGCTTGTGCATAGACTATCACTATTTTGTATAAATACTTCTATATCTAAGAATTAGATCTCAGACTTAACAATATCAGTTTTTATCAATAATTATCAGTCATTATTCCTTATTATTATTGACATCTATATTGATCTTAATCATCATTGAACTTCTGAATCACTCCTAAACCTTTGAGAGTGTACCTAAGGTTTAGATATCACAAATAAGTGAGTAGTTTATTTTGTAATATTACTTATCAACTTCTTTTAGTATCTTACTACTAAAACTTTTGCTTGGAGCTGTACTTTGAAACCCTTGGGTTTCTTCTTTCTAAAGTACTTATATATAAGGCTAGTAGTGTTAGAAACAGACTAGTTACTGAACCAGTTATGCTAAAAGTGTGCAATATCAAGCTTAGCTTTGATATCTAGCTGGTACTATATATATACTTCATACTATACTCCTGACAAGTAGATATATTGTATTTTGCTAGTCTGATAATAAACTATTTTTTGGCAATATATTATTATCAGCACTTACTCTCTTTGGACTTCATTCTATCTCCTGAAGTTGTGACTATATAGTAGACAGATAGTATAGTATACAAGCTAAAGCCAAGGTTATTTTGGAAAGCCTGTATCATCACACACTTTATATAAAGTTTTCATACTTAGTATATTTTTGAACCAACTCTGCAGGTTTCATCTTCTATTGTAAACTATGCCTAATATCTAGTACAGATGTGTCTACTTTATATCTTTAGAGTATAGCTTGTACATACTAACATCTAGAATATTCTATATTCTTTTCTATGTTATAACTATGATTATAGTATGTGTGACCAATTTGTGACTGTAACTATAATATTACACCATTATCTCTTTGCTAAGTCCAAATAAAGATAAGAAAAATAAAAAAACTGAAAAGTAAAGAGAAAGATAAAATAAAACTAAGTTCATTGTCTTCAGATCTGATATTTATGTCCTTTTCTATATTATGACTGTAACAGTAACATACATAACCAATATATGTCAGTTATCATACTTTTATCATAATTTGTGATAACTGCGATCATTATATATAATACTATTCTTAACAAGTTAAAATAAGAAAATAAAATAAAAGAAAAATAAAATAAACCAATTGAAATTCTGACAGTTTAGGTCTTCTATTAGTTCCTCTTATTACTTAGTAGTTAATTGCCTAACATTTAGCTATAGAAAGCATTCATAAACAATATGGTTTAGATTTCTACATTCTCTGGTTAACATAGAGTAAAGTCTATGTGTAACATTTATATTTATAGAAACATCTAAACGAAGTGCTAGTATAAGCTGATATTAGAATACAAAAAGACTAGAAGATTGTAATTAAGAAGTGGGTATAACAAATAAACCTTAGTTAGATAGAGTATAGAAGTTCATAAGTGGGACTATGTCAGACACAGTTCATACTAGAGATAAAAGTCTGTAAAGTTGGCTTAGAGATAAACAAACTTGTGAAACAACCTTGGATTTAGCTTATATGTTATGCTGTTTGACTACCATGTGATTGTAACTTTAGATAAAAGAGAGAAGTTCAAGATAGGAGTGAGTACTAATTGGTGTATTGCTATTAAACACTGGAGATTGAGTTCAATAAGAGCTATCTTTGTCGATTATCAGACTATCAAATTATAGTGTTACTATTAGTCTTATATATAAGTTAGAACTATAGGAGATGCTTGGAGTTTCAGTGGTATAACCCCTATTGCTCTGAGTAGAGATTTCAGTGATGAGACTCTGACAGGAGTAAAGACTCTGCTATAGGAAACTGAGTTGGATAGGAGTATCCCCATTATGAAAGACAGAATAGCTGGATTATTGCATCATTGCTGTAAGAGTATGTTGTGAGAAAGGTGGCCATTGTAAAAGATGGGATTGTATAATAGAGGTTGAAAAAGCAGTATCACCATGGAAATGTATTTTCTGGATAGGTGGACTTGACATATAATAGGCTGTGACTACTTGTTAATTGGACTGAAATATTTTGTTTACTTGTCAAACTTAGTCTATGTACTGTACTACTTCAAACCATACTAGAGAGTCCATGTCATTAGAATAATCTATAGATAGAATAACAATCTGACTTTGAATTATATGTTAGAGGCCTCATCTAAATTTGAAAATAATAATATATAGGTTAATGTATCTATGCTCAGAAATCAGAGTCTGAAATTTATCAATTTAATCTCTCACTATATAACTTCCTTGATAATAGACTGTCCCTTTGAGTTTATTAATGAGTTCTACCTTAGCATTAATGAAAAAGAAGTAAGTGGAAAAGAGATTCTTGAACTCTGGCCAAGTTATAATGGAAAAAAAACCTTAGTACTAGACTCCTTTCTAAATAGGTTCTCTGATTACTTTGCAGCCTGATCAATTCTAATGACAGTATCTAGAAAATCTTGTTCTAGTTATCATTAGGTAAAATCTATAGAGAGCAGGATGTTAGATTATGAACAGCATAATAAGTTTCTTGTTGTGAAGACATTGGTAGAAAAGTAGAATACATCTATAAATACAAAGATAGGGTTAAATATTAGAATCTACAGATCATAGAGTTAACTCACAAGACTGGCAAAAATATTATTGATAGAAATTTCCAAGGCATTTTAGCACTCAGCTACTTCTCTCAAATAATACTAGAGGAGCTCCAGAACCTCATCAGCATTAATAGATTTTCTAGAATGTTTATTTGAAGTGAACATCATTTAAGAAGCAAGAAAAGAGAAGAGAGGTCAAAATATTGGGTAGATGGTTCTAAATCATCAAAACATTAAGTGGGTAGTTTTAGATTATTGTGGGTGAATAGTTCTAAATTATTAAAATCTTAGATATACAGTTTTAGATTATTGAGCCAAAATATTTTGAGATTTCTGAGTAGAGATTCTGTTTTGCTATTAGAGTAGCTGAATTTGAGGTATGAAGTTTGTACTTCAAGTTTTAGGAGAAATATAAGTCATATTGTTCAAGTAAAGTATAGATAGAGCTTATCTCCAAAAGAAACCTAAGAGAACAGAATAGGATCTCTGGAAGGCAGTAGCTATTCTAAATACTCTAGAATATATTCTAATCTGATAGAACAATACTAATATAACCAAGAAATGATTGTATTCAGATGGTCAGAAACTCTAATGGAAGTATTTAGAATATTAGCTAGAAATAGTAGAAACTTATCAGATGATAATAGAGATACAAAACAATAATTATCTAGATAATAGCACTTAATGGGATTTGAAAGTAGAAATAGAATAAATGACTTGATAAGCTTGACAACAGTGTTTATGATTAGTAGTTTGAGAGATAAAAAACTCTATGAGTTTAACAACAGATATTAGTAGTATTTATATTTTGAAATTTTACAAGGTACTAAGTCTTCTTATATACACTTTTTGTTAGAGTTGTAATAATAGACTTAGTTTTGTTTTATTTTTCTATTTTATTTTAATTTTATTTTTGAGTTTTATTCTTATTTTCTTTATTTGGACTTAAACAGAGAGGTATAATATAATATTATACTGACAGTCATCATATGTCACAAAGCATAATGAATATATGATACCTGTTACAGGATAATTATATATATCATATGATCATATGACACAGAAAAAGTTGTAGAAGATTTTAGAGCAAATGATGTCATGTAACATGATTACAACATGTATTGGTTTTATGAAAAGCACATAGACTTTAGAATAGGTTATATTAGAATGTTTGGTCAAGGTTCATGAGATTATATAGAGTTTGTAATCTCTAAAAAGTCCTAAGAGAACAAAATAAGAATTCTTAGAGGTAGTAACTATTATAAATACTACTATAGTCTATTCCAATCTGGTAGAACAATGTTAACATAAGTGAAGAATAATGGTAGCCAGATAGTCAAGAACTCTAGTAAAAATATTTAGAAATTTACTATAAAAGGAAATAAGAGAGCTTACAGTAGAAATACTAGAGAAGTTTGATGATGGAGGCTAGTGACATACTTGCAAGAGTCTATAGGATTTGATAAAGTTGGAAAATTGATAGGTTGGTCTAAGAAAGACTATAGAGTTTGATAAGAACACAGAAGTACTAACTGATGAGAAACAAGAATACTATATAGTTTAGCAGAACTAGAGATAAGAGTTTAAGATGCAAAGGCAGGTCTCTTTACAGGTTAGTTGTAGTAATAGATCACAGTGTTATAAACTTAAGACCTTAGAGTTGGTCAAAAGAATGAACCTTGTATTGGGTTAACACAAGAGAACTCGATAGAGAGCTCTGTACAGGATTGTCTACCTTATATACAAATACCTAATGGTCTGTGCGAGCTATTTCTAGCCTACCCTAAATAACCATGTATATGCCTTAAGGTCAACAT
>Ga0157359_1000255_pt1 | contig 18195 bp, 6 predicted proteins | sample AttcapACBM3_FD_111482 | JGI IMG/M metagenome (GOLD analysis project Ga0157359, IMG submission 111482) | Fungus gardens microbial communities from leaf cutter ant in Botucatu, State of São Paulo, Brazil - Atta capiguara ACBM3 | ecosystem: Host-associated > Fungi > Mycelium > Unclassified ...
TACCCCTTAAGGTCAACATGTGTATCATATATTATATGACATCATCTCTTCCAGAATGTTCTACATCCTTCTATGTGTCATGTGACTTGTGACCATGTCATCTGATATGACCTGCTGTATAACAGCATGATCTTGTCACTCTAACCCTAGTTCTAAAAATAGAATAAAGAAAAATAAATCTAAAATAAAATAAAAATAAGAAAATAAAATAAGAAAAGCTAAGTTTACTTCTTGCGATCTTGACACTTACTAGTTCAAAACAACTCTATGGATCTCCTTCTCTTAATATCCAAGAATCACCAGTAATTAGAGTAACTTGCTTAGCAGTTATATTTGAAATAGCTATCCTAAATATACTAACTAGTATGTAATCTAGTAGTTTATACTATAGTAGTCATTCTGAAAATCAACTGAAACTAACATCCAAATCTACAGTGTTGACAATATGTATCATTACCACTCTCTGATGGTTTTTCCACCTATTAAGTCTCTGATTTCCATCCTAAAATATGTGACCAGTATAGCTAGTAAAGGCATAGTACACAAGCTAAAGCCAAAGGTTATTCCAACCTATCTTCTATGTTCTTGGACAATATATAACTTACTTATCTGGACTTCTGAGATGTCTTACCAGATCTCAAATGATGAGGTGTGAACTGCATCTAACAAAGAATTAAAACATGGTTGTTAACAGAATTTTATCCACAAACAGATAGGCAGATAAAATAAATAAACTAAGAGTTATAATAGTATCTGAGGTTTTTTATAGATTATAGACAAAATGTAAGGAAACATAGCTTTCCTTTACATAGCATATTCAATTCCAATCTTGATGAACTTTGCAATAGACTTCTCAGCTCTCTAATATCACCAAATTTTATCATAGAACTTATAGACTTTATTATAATTGACTTCAAATACTGAGCTTATATTCAGCTCTGTTGAAAGATCTCTTAGATCATCACTGTCACATCCTGTCTTCCAACCATATCTATTCCAACCCATAGATAACCTCTTTCTCTTATTTACACTCCTCAACCTCTTTTAGTACAGATCATATCTGTCTATTTTATCTTAGATATCCTCACTAGTCTTAACTAACCTCCATTCCCTGACATCCAAGAATTACCATATCAGAGTTAAAGAAGGCAGACTTTATTTATTTTTCTTTTCTTTTCTCATTTTCATTTATTTTATTTTTAGACTTAAGATTAGTATTTAGTATAACATCACACATGACTATCACAAACTGTCACACATTGGTCACATGTCACAGAATGATATAGAAGGTTCTGGAACAATGGTATTATTCCATATATTAACAGCATATAATACTCATACAAAAAAAAATCAAAACAAAATGAAAAACAAAATAGAATTTAAGTATATATTGTGGAATCTAATCAAATACAACCTATTAGAGTTATGAACAATGGACTTGGTTCTGTGTACTTTATAGACTTTGCTTGGTCATAAAAGGATTAGCTGGAGTAGTTGGCTATAACAAAGTTTGTAGCAAACAACAAAGTTCATATGGCAATAAAGGGATTTTTATTTACAGTGAACTATGGTAGAAAGTTAAAAATAGGAGTAAATATTGGAAGAAAAGAAAAAGTAATAGAGTTTGTAAAAAGAATAAAATAATTTTAGAAAGAAGCAGAAGTAACAATAAGAAGAGCACAGGAAGAAGTACAGAAATAAGCAGATAGAAGATAGAAAAGAGTAAAGGTATGGAAGAAAAGAAGTAATACTGAGTACAAAAAACTTAGTGTTTAAGGAGAGATCAGTAAAAAAATTAATATAAAGAGAATTTATCTGATAGTAAATGTTAGTCAGTATCAGAGTTGTGAATAATGGAGTTGGTTCTTATTTTAGACTTAGATAGTAAAGTATATTACAATATTACAATATTATATAAGATTGTTATATATATCATAAGTATGAAACCTGTTACAGGGTGGTCATATATGTCACAGTCACACAATTATGTAATACAGAGAATGTCATAAAAAATTCTGATACAAATGATATTATATAATATAATTATAGCACATTAACCTTATTATTATGATTTAACTCTTAGTGATAAGATAAAAGCACACTCTTGTATTAAGTAACACAAGAAAACTCAATAGAGTTCCAAGTACAAGATAGTCTACCTTATCTACTTTAGACTGTGGTCTATGTGTACACTACAACTAACCTATCCTAAAGTACATATACTTTCTATAAGGTTAACATGTTATTGCTATACTATATAATATTATTTGTTTCAGAATGTTCTATATTCTTTTTTGTGTCACATGATTGTGTTACTGTGACATGTGACATCACATTACACCTTCCACCTAAGTTCAAAATAAAGAAAAAGAAAAGAAACTTAAAAATAAAATAAAGAAAAATAAGAAAAATAAAATAAAATGAAAATGAAAATAGAATAAAGTTAAGTCCATCATTTACCACTCTGATACTTATGTATACTACATAGTCTTTAGATATAATTATACATAGGCTACAGTTCTAAATATATAAAGTAAACTAGCTTATAATAAGAACTTTATCAAGTTCTCTTGTGTTACTCAATATAAGAGTTGTCTTTTGTCCAATTTCTAGGACCTAAGTCATAAAATAGACTGATCTATGATAAGTGAATGTAGAACTCTAAGCTTTAACTTATAGTAACAAAAGTTAGTATATTACTATTGATATCAGAATTTGGTTGAATAACTAGAGATTGATTTAAAACAAGGTAGAACTTGAGTAGAAATAGAATAATACTACTGGAGATGTCTCTATAATGAGTGATATTAATGTCTCTGTCTAGTTTTAACAAGTAACTAGATATAGATTGGATTAATCTGTATTTTTACAGAGATAGAAATCAGATATGGTTAGAAGTAAACTCTGCCATAGGAGACATATTAATTACAAAGTTTTTATATGAGTGATCTACCATGAAAAATGTCAACACTTGGAGACTAGACTTTGACAATAGAGTAAAATTTGTTATTGAAAATGATGTGCTTGAGTACAGCTCATAAATAACAAGTGCTATCTTTAACAAAAAAGAATGCAGCTCAGAAATAAGATGAGTACCATTTGTGTTGGAGATAGATATAACTCAGAGCTTGATCTATGATAATTTTTCCAGCATTTTTATAAATCTCTCTTCATATATCCAAGAACACTTTATACCAAGAATAATTGCTTATAGTTTCTATTTCATAAGCATAGTACATATATAAGTCAGATAGTTGTATTGTAATTTCTTATCCTGAAAATTTACTAAAACCACTACCAATTCATAATGTTAACAGCAGCATACCTCATTCCTTAGAGAATCTACTTATGTTCTGACACTGTAGTCTTCCTCTGAAATAATATACTTAACACTACTATAAGTCTTCTCAGTTATTAGATTGTTAGCTAGAGTGTTACTCTTTCTGTGTTTATTAAGATGATATAACTTATCTCCAAAAAACCTAAGAGAATAAAATGAGGTTTCTAAAGATAACTACTATCCTATATATCCTAAAAGTTCATTGCAATCTACTAGATTACTCTTATTTAAGCATAGAATGATAGCACTATTATGACCAGATATTACTAGAATAGAGAAATGAGATGGCAGATAACAAGTGGATAAGTGAATAAATAGACAAATAAGCTTAAATATTCATTGATAATAGAACAGGATAATGGATAGAAGAAAAGAAAGATGATTGTCACATCTCAATCTGGTCATATCCATTTCAATCTACAAATAATGTCTACCTCCTTATCCACACTCACAAACCTCTTCTAATGCAAATCAACTCTATCTATTTCTTATTAATCACTCCTTGGGCATCCTTATTAGATACTCTAACAACTTGATAGATTTCTATCTCTCTATTTCAGAGCTATCCAAATCTAGGGTAACTCTTCATTCTATAAATGAATATCTTAGGTAAAGTACTTAGTATATAAGCCAGTAATTACAATATAAACCTTTATCCTGAAAATCAACTAACAATAACACTCTCTTCTAGTGTTGGCAATAGCATATCTCTCTATCTTCTGGTAGACTAACTATTCCCAACCTTCTAAGTATGACCTTCAAAATATGCAACTAGTATGATAAGTAAAGAAACAGCATATAAGCTGAAGCCAAAGGTTATTTGATATACACATTCTACACATTCTGGATAAAGTATACTACTCATCTACATTCTGAGTGTGCTTGTTTGAAGAGCTCTCTTTTGGATACTGAAGTATTACTTTTCAATCTCACTGAACACTTCAATTCTTTTGATGCTCAAACTATCTAAGGTTGTAGATTACTTGACAGCTCCCCTAGTTGCATCTCCTCCTATTCTTGTAATCACTCAAGTCTCAGTGGTTGTAAATCCTATTTGGAATCTCTTGACTGTCTACATCTTGAGGCTTCTCTACTCTCATTGTTATCACTGATGTAAGTGCTACATCTTCCAGAAACATGTAATCTATTTCTACTGCATATTTTTAGAGACTAGTGTTACATACCATCCAATATCCATACTCTTTTCACCCTCTTCCAGTATAGATCATACTCTATTTCAATCATCTATCAACCTAAAAACCAAACCCTTTATTCCTCATCAATCTCATGGTGTTCTGAATAACAACTCCTATGGTGTTCAACAATTCAAAGTATGCATAGTGGTAGAATATTATTATATTAATACTTCTGTATTTAAGAATAATGGCCATCATATATAGTTCTTTAGTTTGATAATTAACTTGAACTTATACCATACTCATCTTATTTCCTTCCAAACTTCCATCATCTGAAATACAACTATGCAACAAATATGCTAGGTACAATGTTATCCATTAAAGCTAAGGTTATCATCTACATAGCTGTTAGATGTAGTTTACACCTCATTATCCAAGATTCAATAAGAGTCTCTCAGAAGTTCATATAGTTAAGTAAGCATTATTCAAAAATGTAGAAGTAGGAGCCAGAACAATCTTTGGCTTCAGCTTATGTACTGCATTTTTATGAGTTGCACTGGTCACATATTTTGGGAGAGTACTTAGGAAACTAAGAAGATAAAACTACTGGAAGGTGGTGAGATGTGTCATTGCCAACACTAGAAAATAGTATTAGTTTTGGTTGATTTTCAAGATAAGGCTATTACAGTATAAATTACTGGTATATATACTAAGTAAGCTATCTAGAGTAGTTATCTAGAATGGAGACTACTAAGCATTACTCTATTTACTAGTAATCCTTGGTTGTCAAGAAATGGAGATTTATGGAGTTAACAAGAGCCTAGCAAGGACATCTAAGATAGAATAAAGACAAATAATTTGCACTGGAAGAGATTGGAAAGTGCAGATAAGGGAGAGGCATTATCTATAAGTTGGAGTAAATGTGGCCAGAACATAATGTAACAATAGCAATACTTCTGGCCTCTTCTTTTCTCCAAAATTGCTAAGTCTATTCTTCTTTTTTATATTTTGTGCTATATTTGTGGATACTTTTGGCAAGTGTGAATTGTCTCTAATAACTAGGACAACAAATATCATTCTTTAAAGCCCCAGGTAGTTAGACAATAGCTCCTGATACTAAGCTGTTTACACTACTAGTATGGATATTAAACATATTATTGTTAGGCACAGTTCATACTGGAGGGAAAAAGTTCATGAGGTTCACTCAGAGTTTATACTGAGTATGGAAACCTGTACAAAAAGCATAGTACTATAGACTTCCCAGAATAACCTTGGCTTCAGCTTATGTGCTATACTATCTGTCTGCTATGAGGTTATAACTTCAGAAGAGGATCAGAGTCCAAGAGAAGTAAGTTCTGATAAAAGATGTATAATCAAAGAATACTAGAGGTTATGTTCAACTATTGTTGTTAATTATTAAACCAGAGAATACAGTGTATTTACTAATCCTTATATACAAGTAAATCTAAAGAAGAACTCAGGGAATTTAGAGTATAGCCCTGAGCAAAGGTTTCATTAGTGAAATACTGATAGGGGTTAAAATAGAAGAACTCTAATATAGAAGGCCAAGTTGAAAAGTCATGAAATAATACTATTGTAGAAGACAGGCTATTATTGGATTTTAGACTAAGATAATACCACTGCAGAAGATGGGCTATTTTTAGGATTGAACTTAGCATATGACAATTATCTTTATCAATAACTCTCAGAGCTTTGCTAGAAAGATAGTAAATGTTAGAACAACTGAACAAAGTCTGCAGAATTATAGCATAATTTATGTTTTTAGGAGAATCTAAGTATTTATTGTCTACAAGAATAACAGAATAAGGTATACTTTCAGGAGAACCTAAGAGGACACAATAAGGTCTTTTAAAAGTAGTGACTACTATAAGTACTTCTACCTTCTATTCCAATCTAGTAGAACAGTCCTAAGATAAGTAGAAAATAATGATAACTAGGTGGCTAAGAACTCTGATGGAAACATCTTATCATATGTCAAGTCCACTCATTCCAAAAACATGTTCCTATAATAGTGATGCAACAATTTTGGTATCTAGTCTTCCATAACAAAGATACTCTTATTAAACTCAGTCTTTCATAGTAGCATTCCCCTATCTGACCTCTTTCAGTGTTTTATCACTAAAATATTTGCTCAAGGCTATCTACTGAAACCTTCTAGTATCTTTTATATATCTGACTTGTATATAAGACTAGTAGTTATACTATAATTTGTTAGTCTGATAATCAACAAAGATAAACTTCTATTGAACTTAATTCCTAGTATTCAATAGCAATATACCAACATCAGCACTCACTCTTACTTCAGACTCCATTCATTTCTCTGAAGTTGTGACTATGTGACAGACAGATAACATAGCATATAAGCTAAAGCCAATATCATTTTGACAAGTCTATATTATTAAGCTCATAGCACAGAGTTTTTATACTCTATACATTCCCAAGATAATCCCACAAGCTTTCACTTTCTGATGTGAACTGTGCATGATAGTATTATCAGACTTGCCAATTCTGCTATTGTTCTGAGTAGTTCCATATACTAAATCCTCTATCACAGTTCTATCTGAAAATCTCTTCAAAAATTGCACTTCAAAGTCTAATGGCTTTCTCTCACCATAACTCTTCAATCCACTCAGGATCAACTCTAGTTCTACCACTTGGGACACTCTTCAATATGATTTCATGTTTTAGTGATAATCTTACTAGGGCATATTCTTCAAACACCCACAACACTCAAGACATATCTATCAAAGAGGCTGATTATCTCCAAGGTCTCCAATTTGTACTATTCAATCTGCCTATACAGTTTCACCTATTCTCAGCCCAAGTATTGTTTCTGTGGACAATAATCTTAATTAAGAGGATACTCCTACTACTAACCCAGTTACTAATAAACCTAACTCTTCTACTCACTTACAGTCAAAACCTTGGTATAGTGACAATTTAACTAATGAGAAATTGGCCAACATACTTAGTTGTATTTAAAATACACTTACTGCTAATCAAACTCCTGGTTTTAATTCTAATCAAAGGGAAACTATCACAAAATGAGCTACTCACTGATTGTGATACTTAAACTTAGATATCTTGATAGTAATTCAGAGGTTCAGTATAGGAAGATAGTGATAATAGTAGTATCAACAAGAATAATTAATGAAGATTAATATTGCTAAGTCTCAAGTCTAATCCTCAGACACAGAGGTATATATACAAAATAGTAATGGTCTGTGTGCAAGCTATTTTCATCACATGATCAAAACTTGTACCTGATGAGAGCTATCATCTATCATAGCAGATGTTAGGCTAATTTTAAAAGGTAACTAATTATGTCACTATATTGATATGCTTATATCTCTATGAATACTGATCTCTATATAATATATCATATATCATTAAAAACTGTTTGATGAGCATATGCAAATCTGTCCAGCTATTCATAAGATATTAGCCAATAAAGCTTTTGCAGTTACTGATGGCCTAATATCTCAGTTATTTGTTGTTGCTTTCATACATTCCACATATGTGCAGATAGCCATTATTTGGAGCTTTCTAGCACAACTTAGTTTGTGAAAATTGATCTACTAGTTGTAGAAATATAAGCTGAATAAAGTTTTTAACAGAAACTAAAGCCTGTATTTCTAACACCTTCAGCAGTACTGAGCTTGACAAGCTCAATAATTTTTTATTTCAATGTCATCTTTATTTTCATGCAAATCTCATGCAATTCAATATAGACATTGCAAAAATTAGCTTTGCAATAACCTATCTTACTAGAGTTGGTTTAAGATAGGTCTCAACCAGGAAGACTAGAACATTCTGCAAGACTAGCTCTCTAACTGAAACCATTTTGTTGACAAATTACATCAGCACTTTGGTCTTTTGATTTTTCAGACCCTATTAATAAAGCAGCTACTATACTAGATAATTTCTGTATAAAGCCCAGTAATAAGATCTCTACTTACAATATGGATTTCATGCACTATGCCTCCCAATTAGATTAGAGAAATAGTGTTCTGTGCCACCACTATTACCAGGGGCTCCCCAATCAAATCTAGGATCCTATCTTTACCTAGAAACAAGATAAACCCATCTCATTTTAGAACATATATGCTTTAGCAATAAAAATTGATCACTACTACTGGCAACATAACTGCAAATGTCACCATGCAAAGTAGGCAAAAAAGGAGTCTCACTCCCAGAAGCAAGATAAGGTTTTCTCTACTGGCAACATCATGGCCTCCTAGAACAAGTAGAACATATCTCTAGTGGTTTTATCTACCAAACTATTCCCTTCCAACATATTGTCTTCCACTCCCAAGCAATCTAATTTCCCACAGGTGGACCTCTCCTTCAAGTTGGCCAACAATGGCAAGTTAATCAGTGATGAGTACAAGAAGTGTCTCAAAAACAACCTATGCCTCTATTATGATGCAGAAGACCACAAGTTAGACTTTTGCTCTAAAAAGTAAACCATGGTCACTCCCAAAAGCTGCAGTACTTCAGTGGTTACTAATCCTCCTATAGCTACTTCTGAGAAACCCTTGGAAAAATAGAGAGCTGTTACAACTCAAAGATTTTAGAGTAGATTAATGAATAGAACCTTGTATTAGGATTAACACAAGAGAACTCAATAGAGAACTTTATACAGGATTGTTTACCTAAAACTAATAGTCTATGCTCTACTATGTTAGCCTATCCTAAATGACCATGTGTTTGTCTTAAGATCAATATGTATTAAACATGTTGTATGACATCATTCTTTCAAAACCTTCTATGTCCTTCTGTGACATATGATTGTGTGACCATGACTATGACTGCATCATGCAACCTATAACAGATATGTGACAGTGAAGTCCAAAAATAAAAAATAAAATGAGAAAGAAATTGACAATAAATAGAGTCTACCATCTTTGATTCTAACAAGAGTGATCCTCAGGACTCTACACAGAATGAGGGCTATATTGAACTTTCTTGTGTAGTAACAAGTTTCATCCAACTTAACATATCTGCTCTTTCTGATCCTTACTCCCTCTTTGTTTCTCTTACTTCTCTTTTGATCTATTATGGTATGCTTAAACTCTTATATTTTATTTTGATTTTCCTTTTATCTATTTTCTTTGATCTTAGGATTTCCTGGAGGTTTGAAGTGCTAGGCTCTTTTACCCAGTTGCTCTAACACTATTTTTAAGTCCTAAAATAAAAAATAAAAGGAAAATAAAATAAAAATAAGAAAGAAAATAAAAATAAAATAGAGTCCATCATTCATGATTCTAACAATGATCATAATAAGCACTTTTACCCTACAGACATGTACGCCTAATGTCTGTATGATTATTGTTGGGTGAAAAAATGTCAATATATCTTTGCAAAATATCCCATATTTGCTTACAGTCTCTTAATTGATCTATTTCTATTTGTTGACTTCTTGAAGGAGTATCCAATTACCTTAATCTTCTCTCCTCAAGAATAACCTCTTTTTTTCTGTAAACCTCTATAAGTGCTAAAATAGTTTGCTTTCTGTTTCTATAGATATTGTTCCTAATCTCATCACTCTCAGTTTCTTTTTACTCTGTATTCTTGGTCTGTTTGTAGACTTGGGCACATAATTGGTAAGTTAGTTATAAGTAATCTTTATTTTTTCAATTTCTATTAACTCTGTTAGTGTTTCTATCTACTTATGAGAGATTTTTCTGTCTTCTAAGACAAAAATTATAAGCTACTTGTTGTAGATAGTCTGTTATGGCATTAGACATAATTCACACCTTGTTATCCAAGATCCAGAAGAATATCTTAGAAGTTCAAATTAAGTAACTATGTATTTATTTGAGAATGTGAAAGATAAATCAGAATGATCTTTGGCTTTAGCTTATGTGCTACATTTCTATGAGTCACATAGATAGTATGTTTTGGATCAGAGGCTTGGGGACTTAAAGAGAAGAAAATTACTAGAAGGTGGTAAGGTATGTTATTACTGATACCAGAGAAGAAGTGCTAGTTTTAGTTGATTTTCAGAATAACTACTATAGTGTAGACTATTAGATTATATACTAGTTAGTATACCTAGGGTAGCTATTGTTGTGGCAACCACTAAACACAAAGTCCAATGATAACACAAGTGGTAAAGCTCTCAGTTAAGCAATCAAGTAGGGAAAAGCACAAGAGAACTCAACAAGAAGCCTCTGCTAAATTAGAGTCCTATTTATACTGTTACAGGTTGGTCCATACTACCACCTCATGTCTACCTCACATCTTACTCAAGGCTACTATGTGTACACTATGTGCCCTGACATTATCTTCCAGATTCTTCTACCATGTTCTAGGCCTATGACATCACATCATGTGACCTTTCATGTGACTGCAATGTCATGTGTCTCTTCATCGTCAATAAAAAGAAAAAGAAAAAGAAATTCAAAAGAAAAGAAATATAAAATCAAGAAAAATAGATAAAAGAAAAAGAAAAATATTAGTGTTCAAAGTGTTCTATAACAGCTATCTCAAATGTAACTACTAAGCAAGTTACCCTGATCACTAGTGATCCTTGGATGTTAAGGGATAGAGATTTATGAAGTTGTCTTGAATTAGTAAGAACATCCAAGGTGGAATAGATAGGTGTGATCTGTACTAGAAGAGGTTTGGAAGTGTGGATGAGGGGTAAGTGGTTATTCATGGGTTGGGAGGAATGAGGTCAAAACATGGAATGTGATACATGGACTGCAATTAAGCACTATGTAGTAAAATGTTGACCAAAAACTATCTTCTAAGAGTCTATTACAAATTTTGGATGCTAAGGTGTAAACTGTGTCTAACAGATATGAGTAATATAAGACAAGTAATATATAATTTGAACTTGTTAATGATAGTTATAACAATCACAAGTCAAGATGACTCAAGACTAAAACTCAAGTAGTAATCTTAAGGTAGCTTTAGTAGAAATTACAAGAGGAACTCAACATGGAGTTCTTACTTTATTACTGTGTTATTTATACAAGTACATCATGATCTGTGCTAATAATAAATAACCCTACTCTAATATTTATATATTCTCTATAAGTCTTACTATTAGAGTTTTCAATATTGAGCTTGGCTTTCTTTTCTTTTTATTTAGTTTTTTATTTTCTTATCTAGACTTGGTTAAGGGAATATGACATAATATCATGTGTGACAGTCACACAGTCATAAAGTATGATATATTTCACACAAAAATGTATTATATCTATTACAGGCATAGTCATATAGTTATTTGACAAAGAGAATATTGTAAAAACTACTAGAAAGACTTAGATAATACTTTAGGGTAGATTAGTATAAAATACATACAGACCAGGACTGAGTAGTATATAAAATAGACAACTTTGTAGTAGAAACTTCATGTTAGATACAGTTCATATCTTAGTATCTAAGATCTATGGTAAACTCTTCTTGAAAGATAGATAAGTAATATACTTTTTCTGGAATGTATAAAACACAGATATCAAATAACCTTTGGCTTCAGCTTATTTACTGTGCTTCTACTTGTCATACTAATTATATATTATATTTTAAAGACCATACCAAAGATATTAGAGATAGTTAGTCTATCAAATGTTATGACTTAGGTTTAAGTGTCAAGAAAAAGGTGTACTTATGTATTGAGTGATACAAGAGAGCTCAATGGAGTTACTACTATAGAGTAGTCTACTTTATACTTCTAAAAGCTGATCTGTATACCTCCAACTTACTCTAAAGTTATGACTAAGCTATTTTAGTAGTTTTAATAGTATTTTAACAAGTCACATGAATGTTTGACTGTGACTGTGACTGTTGTGATATCATGTCACACTCCCTAGCCAAGTCCAAAAAAGAAAATAAAAGGGCTAAACTATAAAAGAAAAGAGAAATGATAAAAAACTAAGTCTATCCTAAGAATTTTTAACACCAGAAGGTAGAGAGATGTGCTATTACCAATACTGGAAGAGAGTATTAGTTTTAGTCAATTTTCAGGATAAGAGTTTACAGTATAACTACTGGCTTATATACTAAGTACTCTATCTAAGGTAGTTATCTCAATGGAGATTGTGAGTTACTGTAAGGGAACAGTCAACTCCAATTGTCAACTCTGATTTTGGGTTACAAAAACCCAAACATTCCTCCTGATATTTCCATCATTCTAGCCTTATGTCAGTACTGTTCCATCTGATTGCTATGAACTAGTAGAGTACTTAGGATAGCAGTTACCTCCAGAAAACCTCATTCTATTCTCTTAGGTTTCTCTAGAGGTAAGTCATGTATTAGGTATTACTTGTCAATGGACTTAAATTTTTCTAGAGCTTAAAGCACCATCTCTATACTTCCACCCTCAGTTGTCCTAACAGTTACTTTAGATTTAGATAGTTCTTGGATAGAGAAATATAAATTCATGGAGTTGTTAGGGCATCTAGCAAGGATGTCCAAGGAGTGATTGATATAAAATAAATAGAGTTAATCTACACTGAAAGAGGTTTGTGAGTATAAATAAGAAGGTAGGTGTTATCTGTGGATTGGAATGTGATACTTTATTAAGTTCTCTTGTGTTAATCCTAATATAAGATTTCTCTTTTGTCTTAAACTCTTTAAAGCTTAAGTTGTTATTATATAAGAACAATATACTATTGTCATATTTATTATCATTATTATTCTATATTATCCTAACTCCTATATTATATGATTGTGGTCTAGTAACATCATTCCATGTCAATATCCAATCCCTTCTTTCTCTCTCTTTAACCACCATCTTGCATGGTAGTGCCTATTAGAGACATTGGGAATAAATTTCTTTCTACTTCAGCTACTTGTACTTCAATATCCAACATGACTCTTTCTGGTGATATAGATATAGTTATTGACATTGTTAATGATCTATTCAAGAAAAATTGTGACAATTATGACAAAGTGAGAGGCCACTTGATGACTTCTGATGTACAAAGTTCTAAAACTTTGTCTATGTCCTCAAGTGAATATGATGAGGAATATTTAGCTAGATTTCAGTGCAAAAGTGGTAATATAGTAGAAAATGACCAGATTATCCCATCTGACAGCCCACAGCTGAAATATGCTACTCCAAATATCCAAGGTAATCAGGTTAGTAAGGCGACTGACTATACTACTAACATGAGGCAACAACATGTAAAATGTGATGCACCTGCCCTCAACAACAACATGTTCAACATACAATTGCAATATTCAGGTTCTTGACCCAGAGTCTTGGAACAGCAACTTTCAGGCTATTTTGCTTCATGGGTTTATGGAATACTTAGCCTCCAATATCAAAAATATTAAAGAATCTCTTAGAAGAATGTAGAAATATATTCATAGTAAGACAATTGAAAGCAATAAGGCTAACAATATCAAAGATCTTGAAGGTGTTGGTAAAGTGGCATGGAGGTTCATTTCTTCCCTTTATGAAGCTCATTGGGACAACCTCTTCATTGACAATCTGAATACTTCATTAAGGAACAAAGTCAAATCAAAATTTAGTCCACAGGCTATCAAAGGATCAAATATCAACAAAGGAAAAAACACGGTAAAACCCTCTTATGTTTCTACTCTTCCACCTCCTATTTCAGCTAAATCACCTAAAGAGGTAAACAAAATTTCTAAATATTTTAAGAAAAATTTCTCTTCTACACAAAAAAAATCTTATACTCAAATACTATCTAACAGTTCTAACACAGCTAGAGAAACATTGAAGATTAAAGAAGCTTTTTCTAATCTTCAAAACAAAAAAATCAAACTCATCTAGAAAATCATTAGCAGTAAAGGCAAACCAAAGCCTCACATCAACATGACTACAAAGGGGCCTTCACACAAACAGGTCATAGTCACCATAAGTATTGACAATACTAACAAATTTGTCAAAGAATCTAGCATTTATATCGTTAATATCAATAGAACTCTTAAGAATATCAAGTTGGATATAATGGCTGACTTTATTTGTGTCAAGAACAAGGGTGTGGTTATCTCCACCAACATAGTAACAAGTCCTCTGGATCTTCAATCTATCAAATAATATGTCAAAAATACACACTGTATTGAAGTGGATCAAATAGAATCTCCAAGACTTCTCCAGTCAAAATCTTACTCAAGATCATTGGTATTCTGTATCTTTCTGAACAAACCAACACTCATATCACCTCTGACAATATAGGAAAAATCTTGAAAAAAAATTATATCTTCAACAACATTATTTTAGCCTCTAAACCAAGAGTTATCAAAGTGTCTTCCAAACCCAACATGGCCATTGTCTAGATTGACATTTGGGATGCTCAAAGTAGTACAAAAGTGAAGAGCCTCATTAACAGGAGGTTCAATGTTGGAAGCTTTATTACCACAATTCATAGTACTAATATGAACCTAGGAGTACTACAGTGTAAAAACTGTTCGAAATGAGGTTATATATCAGATATGTGCAGAATCCAAGAGATGAAGTGTGTCAAATGCAACAGCCCTCACCAAACCATCTATTATTGCCAATTTGCATGGTGTTGTAAAGCTAACAAAAAGACTAACCTTCCTAGGCTTGAAACCAAACAGAGCAAACTTTGTCCCCATTCTTTCAAATGTTCAAACTGCAAGTGTGAACATCAAGTAGACTCCACTGACTATCCTTTCTGGAAACACAGATTTAACAGAGAATAACATACTAAAGAATATGCTAGAATTCAAGAAAATCAAAAACAATCAATTTGTTCATCTATAAATGGTAACATGATATGATTATTAGAGATTTAAGAATTTTTTCACAGAATGTTTGAAAAAATAATCTCATCATGAATACTATTCTTGAACTCAAAGCAGAATTTGATATCATCTTCATTCAAGAACTGTCCTGGTCAACCATTTATTCTATACCTAGCTCTAGAAATCATGAAGGAGAATCATTAGTAGAAGTTATTAATTATTCTGATTGATTAACTTTCTCTAGATCTTTGGAAACTGAAAGTGACTATCCTAGAGTGGTCACTTATGTCAATATCAGACTTATTTCCCTTTGTTTTACTCTTTGCAAAGATGTTATTAACCATAGAGACATTCTTCTGATTTTGTTCTTTAACAATGATGATGTTTTCTGGCTGATGAATGTTTATTCTGATTCTTTGCATTCAGCTTTGAAGTATCTCAAGGATACTGAAGTTAATATTCAAAATCTCCTTATTATGATGGGAGACTTCAATATTCACAACAATTTATGGGACCCTTTGTTTCCCCATCATTCCTCTATTAGTGATAATCTTCTTATTATTGCAAACTCATTTAACTTAGAATTGTCAAATCCTACTACCCAAGTTCCAACTAGGTACTCAGACGATGAGCATGATTCAAATTCAGTCATCAATCTCATGTTTCTTTGTAATAGTTCAAGTGAAATGGACAATCATTCAATTCATCCTGACTGGAGGCTCTTGTCTGATCATACACCTCTAACTATTGTCATTCCCATTGTTGAAGAACATATCAACTCAAGAAAATACTTAATCATCAAAGATAGTGAATAAGAATTGACATTTATCAAAGATCTCACAACATCCATTAGGAATATCAACACATCTAATATGTTGGATGTCACCAGTCTTAATAGAGCTGTCAATGAGTTTGCTAACACAATAGAAAATGCATGGGAGAAAAACTCAAAATTTATCAATATCAGGGTTGGTAGAATGAAAGCTGTAGTAGAGACTTAGAGAGTTATAGGTTATCAAAGAGTTTAGAGAATTGAAAACAATTTTGAAGAACAGTCAAGAATACAAAACGTCAATTCTTTGATCTCAAAATCCAGGAGATTTCAAACAAAAAGTGAGGCCCTTGGAGGCTCATGAATTAGGTTAACAAGCGCAAGTTACTGACAATTGAGGTGGTCAAATATAATGGTCAGCCATGCCTAGAAATAAATGATCTTTGGTATACATTGCATTCATTCTTCAGATGAAGACATTCTTAAAGAAATTGATTTGTTTGTGACATCTACCTGTAATCCTTTCTCAGAAGAAGAATTTACTAGTGCAATGGTCAAGTGCAATATTTCATCTATTCCTGGTCCTGATAAACTTGGATGGAAGTACCTCAAGTATATACTCAAAGACAAAGTGTGCTTGAAGAATATAATCAACATTGCTAATACATGCTTAGAAATTAGTTATTGGCCAACCTACTTCAAAACATTGACAACTATTGTAATTCTAAAACCCAACAAAGTATCATATGATACCCTCAAGTCGTTCAGATCCATTGTTTTCTTAAACACATTGGGAAAACTTGTTGAAAAAGTTATTGGTGATAGACTTCAATCTCACACGATTTCTAACAACTTCATCCATTGGAGCCAACTTGGTGGTCTCAAGTCCAAGTCCACTTCTGATGCTAGCATCACTTTGATACACTTTATTTGTATGGGGTGGGTTAGAAATTTATCAACAAGCACCCTCATCTTTGACATCCCCCAATTCTTCCCTTTGCTAAACTACTGGTTATTAATCCTCATTCTTGGAAAAGTAGAATTTGACTCAAGAGTTGTAAAATTATTTTCAAACTATCTCGTTGGTAGGAAAACACAATATTTCTAGAACAGCTTTTCTTCTCTGTTCTTTAATGTTGATGTTGGAGTTGAACAGAGCTCAGCTCTTTCTCCTATCCTTTCAGCTCTATATCTTGTCTCTTTTCTTCACATTCTAGAAAATCACTTCAAAAATCTAAAAATTCCAGTTTCTATTTTATCCTTTGTAGATGATGGACTCCTTGTCACTTAAAGCAAATCCTTTTCATTCTCTAATTCTCTACTTTTTTGTAGTTATAATATCATTTCAAATCTTCTTTTGAAATTTGGTCTCATAGTCAAACATTTAAAAACTGAAGTCTTTTATTTTTCAAGGTCATATAGTCTCTTCAACTCTCCTCCACTCAATCTTTCTTTCGTTGGTGGCCCTGTACTGTACCCCAAAGAGTCCTGGAAATATCTAGGTTTTATCTTTGATAGAAAACTTTCTTTCCATCAACATATTGATTTTTATTCCAGCAAGATGATCTCAACATCAAGTATATGAAAATCCTTGGAAATTCAGTCAGAGGTTTGATTCCTCATCAAAAGCATCTCCTCTATAGAAGTTATATACTCCTAATTGCCCTTTACAGTTTCCAACTGTGGTATTACAACAGAGCTCCTTTATCATATCCATTGAAGATGTTGAGTAAAATGCAGAGAAGAGCTACTATCTGGATACTAGAGGCTTTCAAAATGTCCCTATTGTTCAGCTTAGAAGCCATTGCAGGGCTTATTCCCATTAATCTCCATCTCCAAAGACTTGGTGGGAGATCACAACTCAGAGCACATGCTCTCTCAAACAACCACATTCTTCAATCCCTTATGAAACCTTAAACAAATACATTATTCAAGCCCCACTCATTATTTCTTGGCTTTTTTTTAAAAACACCAACATGAACTGATTAAAGGTCCAGTTGTTGACATGGACAATTGTTTCAATGAAGTATTTTCTTCCTTTAACCCTCTTAATCCTAAGTTTGCACCTGGATGTAGAATTATTGACACTTTATCTAGTTGTTTTTCATTTCATTCTTTTAACAAACGCAATGAAGACAACCTTAAATCCTGAGTTCAATAACTTGATCATATGGCTATTGAGTTTTTGAGCAACCTCTCCCATACTCTTGTTATCACAGATGCTAGCATCAAGA
>Ga0157359_1000257_pt1 | contig 18157 bp, 17 predicted proteins | sample AttcapACBM3_FD_111482 | JGI IMG/M metagenome (GOLD analysis project Ga0157359, IMG submission 111482) | Fungus gardens microbial communities from leaf cutter ant in Botucatu, State of São Paulo, Brazil - Atta capiguara ACBM3 | ecosystem: Host-associated > Fungi > Mycelium > Unclassified ...
CGATAAGCCTAACGACAGAAAGCAGCATAAAGGACACATTCCCTTAGTTGGCGGCGTTTCGGTCTACTTATCACTATGGATTTTATACATCATGCAGCCAGGTTGGCTGCCTGATTTCACCATCTACATGTTCTGTGCCACGGTACTGCTGGTCGTCGGCGTCCTTGATGACCGCTTTGATCTTCCGGTAATGCCACGCATCATGATTCAGGCATTGATGGCTTGTATCATGATGTGGAATGGTTATTACTTGTATTCATTAGGAAATGTGCTTTTCGGCTTTCAGTTAGTATTGGGTATTTTTGGTTATGCGGTGACGCTTTTTGCTGTCATCGGCGCGGTAAACGCATTCAATATGGTAGATGGTATAGATGGACTATTAGGAGCTTTGTCGTGCGTCACATTTGGTGCCTTAGGAATCGTGTTTGAAATCGGCGGAAACACGCCTCTTGCCCTATGGTGTACATGCTTGATGGCGGCATGTTTACCATACATATTACTCAATCTGGGCATTCCCTGGGGCAATAAATTTAAGGTCTTTATGGGTGATGCAGGAAGTACCTTAATAGGTTTTACAGTAATTTGGCTATTAATGTTGGCGACACAAGGCACAGAAGCCGTGATTCGTCCAGTGACTGCGTTATGGCTAATCGCCGTTCCGCTCATGGATATGGCACGTGTTATGGCTGCTCGTCTCCGTCGAGGCTATAGCCCTTTCAAACCCGATCGGGAACATTTGCATCATCTGCTCATGAGGGCAGGATTGACTGGACGCGGGACACTTGTCGTTATGGTCATATTCGCAGCTATACTGGCAGCAGCAGGCGTTGCATTTGATTCTTTGGGCGTAAGCGACAGCTGGCAATTGCTGCTTTTTATTGCTGCATTCCTTTCATTTAATGGAATAATATACCGTTCAGCGCGATTTCATAGAGTTAATCAAATTAGTTTAGCTAAACAAAATGATACGAATGCATTGGCTGATAAATTTTAAAATCTAATGATGTGAAATTTATATAGTTCGGAAAACTTTATTAGATGTAATTTTCTCCTAACATAACTTTCATGAAATTTAGAAATGGATAGTCATTATCTTTTCTGAATGTTTAAAAGAATAAATTCTGGATAGCGATTGTGAATATTCTAGTTACTGGTGGTGCCGGTTTTATTGGATCTGCGGTAGTTCGACACATTATTGAACATACGCAAGACAGCGTAGTTAATGTTGATAAACTAACCTATGCAGGTAATCTTGAGTCTCTTAAAGATGTTGGCAAGCATCAACGCTATAATTTTGAACATGCTGATATATGCAATGCCGATCAAATGGATACTATCCTTAAACGTTACCAACCAGATGCAATTATGCACTTAGCAGCAGAAAGTCATGTTGATCGTTCAATTACCGGCCCCGCAGCCTTTATAGAAACGAATATTGTGGGGACTTATACAATTCTTGATGCTGCCAGAAAATACTGGATGCAACTGGATGAATCCCGTAAGGCTAATTTCCGCTTCCACCATATCTCTACGGATGAAGTCTACGGAGACCTACCACATCCAGATGAGGTGCAAGATATTTCAACTTTGCCCCTTTTTACCGAACATTCTGCATATGCACCGAGCAGTCCTTATTCTGCTTCAAAAGCATCCAGCGATCATTTAGTCAGAGCCTGGTCACGGACATATGGTTTACCTGTGATTGTGACAAACTGCTCAAATAACTATGGCCCGTACCATTTTCCAGAGAAACTTATTCCTCTGGTGATTTTAAATGCACTTGAGGGCAAACCTTTGCCCGTTTATGGGAAAGGCGATCAGATTCGTGACTGGTTATATGTGGAGGATCATGCACGAGCACTTTTAACCGTCGTTAAAACGGGTAAAATTGGCGAAACTTATAATATCGGTGGGCACAATGAGAAGAAAAATATAGATGTTGTGCATACTATATGTGATTTATTGGACGAAATCGTACCTAAAAAAACATCATATCGTGAACAAATAATTTTTGTCAAAGATCGACCTGGTCACGATCGCCGCTACGCAATCGATTCAGGGAAAATAGCCCGTGAATTAGGTTGGAAGCCATTAGAAACCTTTGAAAGCGGTATACGTAAAACGGTGAACTGGTATCTGGCAAATACGCAATGGGTTGATAATATTAAAAGCGGTGCCTACAAAACTTGGATTTTAGAGAATTATGGAGACCGCCAGTAATGAATATCCTGTTGTTTGGGAAATCGGGGCAGGTTGGCTGGGAACTTCAGCGCGCTCTGGCACCTTTAGGCAATGTAATAGCATTGGACAGACACAGCAAAAATTATTGTGGTGATTTAAGTCAGCCAGATGAAATAGCAAAGACAATTCAGCAAATCCAGCCCGAGATTATTGTGAATGCAGCTGCATATACTGCTGTTGACAAAGCAGAGTCTGAATCCAGTCTGGCATATCTAATCAATGCTCATTGCGTTGAGACAATTGCTAAAGAAGCGAAAAAAATAAATGCCTGGGTTGTTCATTATTCAACTGACTATGTATTCTCAGGTGAAGGTGATTGTGCCTGGACCGAGACTGATTTGACCAGTCCAGTAAACACCTATGGTGCCAGTAAGCTTGCTGGTGAACATGCACTAGCTGCATATTGCCAGAAGTTTTTGATCTTACGTACAAGTTGGGTCTATGCGGCAAATGGTAACAATTTTGCTAAAACGATGCTGAAGTTAGCCAGTGAGAGAAAAGAGCTTTCTGTTATAAACGATCAGTTTGGCGCCCCCACAGGCTCAGAACTGCTGGCGGACTGCACTGCCCATGCCCTTCAGACGGCATTACGTAAACCTGAAGTCGCAGGCATTTATCATTTGGCTGCAAGTGGTACAACAACCTGGTATGAGTACGCTTCATTTGTTTTTAATGAAGCCCGAAACAAAGGTATCATGCTTTCTCTCGAAAAGTTAAATGCCATCCCAAGCAGCGCCTATCCTACACCGGCTCGTCGCCCCTATAATTCTCGACTCAATAACTCCCATTTCCAACATATATTTGGATTAAATTTACCTGAATGGTACTCAGGTGTTGAGCGTATGTTAAACGAAGTTTTAATGCAGCAAAAAGATAAATAATTAATTTAATGCCTGATATCAGGCATTTTATGCTTAAAGAGATAAAAGAATGGCAAAGCGGAAAGGAATTATTCTGGCGGGCGGTTCAGGAACACGCCTCTATCCAGTCACAATGGCTGTTAGTAAACAGCTTCTGCCTATTTACGACAAACCTATGATCTATTACCCGCTTTCAACACTTATGTTAGCAGGTATAAATGATATTTTGATTATCAGCACATCACAGGACACACCTCGTTTTGAGCAACTTTTAGGCGATGGTAGTCAATGGGGAGTGAACTTGCAATATAAAGTGCAGCCAAGCCCAGATGGTCTTGCCCAGGCTTTCATTCTTGGTGAGGCGTTTATTGGCAATGATAACTGTGCATTAATTTTAGGCGATAATATATTCTACGGGCATGATTTGCCAAAACTCATGGAAACAGCCATCGAGAAAGATGAGGGCGCTACCATTTTTGCTTATCATGTCAATGATCCCGAGCGATACGGTGTTGCTGAATTTAATAAAGATGGCAAAGCAATCAGCCTTGAAGAAAAACCAGCTAAACCGAAAAGCAATTATGCTGTCACCGGACTTTATTTTTACGATAACAGTGTCGTCGAAATGGCGAAAAATCTAAAACCGTCACCTCGTGGTGAGCTTGAAATCACAGATATTAACAGGCTTTACCTTGAGCGGGGAGATCTCTCTGTAGCGATGATGGGAAGAGGTTTCGCGTGGTTAGATACTGGAACGCATCAAAGTTTGATTGAAGCGAGTAATTTTATTCAGACCATTGAAGAACGACAGGGATTAAAAGTATCTTGTCCTGAGGAAATCGCATACCGAAAAGGTTTTATTGATCGTGAACAGGTTGCTAAGCTAGCTAAACCACTCGAAAAAAATCAATACGGTAAATACCTGATGAGAATGATCAGCTCATAACTTACGGTTAATAATCGCTGACTTTATAAGAAAAATCATTCTTTACTAAAATTCAATTCAGAAAGAAAAAATGAATATTATAGATACAGATATTAAAGATGTATTAGTAATTGAACCAAAAGTATTTGGCGATGATCGCGGTTTTTTTTTCGAAAGCTTTAATAAAAAAATTTTTGATGAAGCTGTTGGCTATGAAGTTAACTTCGTACAGGATAATCATTCTAAATCAAAGAAAAATGTATTACGCGGACTTCACTTTCAAAAATCACCCAAGGCTCAAGGTAAGCTCGTAAGGTGTGTTAGAGGTGAAGTTTATGATGTTGCTGTCGATATAAGGCCAGACTCTGCTTATTTTGGCAAGTGGTTTGGTATACGATTATCTGCGGAAAACAAAAAACAATTATGGATTCCGGAAGGCTTCGCACATGGGTTTTACACTCTTACAGATGATGTTGAGTTTGTTTATAAGACTACCGATTACTACTCACCAGAGTGCGAAAGATGCATTAAATGGAATGACGTAGATTTAAATATTTCCTGGCCCATCCCTGATAAAGTGTTGCCAGAACTTTCTGCTAAGGATGAAAAAGGTACACCTTTCGCATCTAATCTACATAATTTCATTACTGTGTAATTAAATGAGTTTAATCAAAAATAGCATACTCAATCTTTCTGGGTTCATGATACCTACAATTGTGGCCATACCAAGTTTGGGAATCCTGGCACGCGAACTCGGAACAGAACTTTTTGGCATTTTTACGTTGGCATTTGCGATTGTAGGATATGCAAGCATCTTTGATGCAGGATTAACGCGTGCCGTTATAAGAGAAATTTCTTTATTCAGAAATGACCATGAAGAGCAAATTAAAATAATATCTACAGCCTCAGTTTCAGTATTTTTATTGGGCTGTTTAGCAGGCAGTATACTCTATATTCTAATTCCTTTTATACCCGGTTTTTTACAAGTTTCAATATTTCATATTGATGATGTCAAATCTTCATTTAAAGTGCTTGCAATTACAATACCTGTATTTTTATTAAATCAAATATGGCTAGCGTATCTGGAAGGACACGAAAGATTTGCCATCATTAATATGCAACGTGCGCTCAGTAGTTCTTCTATCGCAGCGATACCTGCAATGTTGATGTTAATACAGCATACTTTATATTATGCCATTGTTGGACTGCTAATTGGGCGAGTAATTTCACTTATAATGAGCTTTTATTTTAGCCGCGAAATTATCCTTAGAAGGTTTCAGTTAAGTAAAGAAACTTATTTTCGACTTTTGAAATTTGGTGGTTGGATAACTATAAGTAACATCATCTCACCAGTCATGGTATATTTTGACCGCTTCGTAATTTCTCATCTTTTAGGTGCTAACAAAATAGCTTATTATACTGCGCCTTCAGAAGCTGTCTCCAGACTGTTGAACATTCCTACAGCGTTATCGAGAGCGCTTTTCCCAAAGTTAAGCGCTGGAAACGCTGACGGAAAAAAACTCGAGAAGCTTAGTTATTTGCTAATGGCTGGGTGTTGTTTACCCATAGTCTTTATTGGTATTTTTTTTGCAGAAAAAATCCTTGTTACATGGATGGGATCTGCGTATGCGGGAGAGCCAGCAAAAATATTACAGATTCTATTAATAGGATTTGTATTTAATGCAATGGCTCAAATCCCCTTTTCTAAAATACAGGCTATAGGTAAAGCACATATTACAGCAAGCCTTCATATGGCCGAGTTAATACCTTATCTACTTATGCTTTATTTTCTTACTGTAAACTATGCTTTAACAGGGGCAGCGGTAGCATGGAGTATAAGAGTGATGGTGGATTTTTTTGCTTTATTCTATCTTTCAAGGAAATTGGATGCAGAACGTTGATATTGCAATGGCAACCTATAATGGTGAAAAGTATATAGCAGAACAATTACGCTCTATTCAAAATCAAACTTACCCTTACTGGACCTTATATATCAGTGATGATGCGTCAACTGACAATACGAAAAAGATCATTGAAGAGTTTGCAAATCAGGATACCAGAATAAAATTAATTAATATTGAAAGGCAAGGTGGCGTAGTTAACAATTTCAATAAAGCTTTACTATGTACAAATGCAGAATTTGTTTTACTTTCAGATCAGGATGATTATTGGCCCGAGCATCGTATCAAAGATTTATTAGATTTTATTATGCAGAAACCTCAAGATAAGGTTGCAATGGTTTTTAGTGACCTTACACTTGTCGACGAAAATCTGAAAGTTATTTCTGAGAGTTTTTATAAATCACGCTCAATTGACCCATTAAAAAATAGCGATTATAAAACTTTAATTTGGCAATGTAGTGTATACGGTTGTTCAGTAATCATGAACAGAAAACTGCTCGATAAATGCTTGCCATTGCCAGAAGGAATTACGATGCATGATAACTGGTTAGCTTTAAACGCAGCAACTGAAAAGGGATTGTTTTTCTATGATCACCAGACTATTTTTTATCGTCAGCATAGCAATAATGTTGTAGGGGGTTCAGGAAAAACATTAACAACCAAGATAAAAAGTCTACCTAACACAATCGATAAAATAATAAAATACAGGAAAAAGATCACAAAGCTCATCGCAGAAACCAAGAAAATCAGAGGTAACGAGTCTCTTGGTTCGGTCGGAAACTCTTGGCTAACAGATGTTTTTTTTGCGTTAAGAAATATTACACCTGAAATTTTATTCGGTAGCAGAAGAGGGTATGCTTTTTTTATGCTCATTGCTTTTGTGGTAACCAGATGATTTATTTTACCTATTTCTTTATAACCCTTTTTATCTCCTTATTTAGACACCAAAAAAGTGAAAGAATAACTTGTCTAATTATTACTCTTTTTGTGTTTTGTTTCTCTTATCCATCCGGGGGTGATTGGATAGGATATTTTTTGAATTATGATTGCATTCAAAATGGTCAGTGTGACGAAAATACACCTAGCTTTGAGCCTGGCTTTAATTTAATAGTTTACATTTTTGGCAATTTAGGTTTCCTGGGATATAATATAATAATAGTTATATTTAATATTTATTGCCTTGATAAATTTTCTAAACAGTTTGAGAATAAAGCGTTTATATATTTTTCAATGCTGTCTTTCATGTATTGGATGTTATATGTAGAGGCCGTAAGGCAATCGATAGCAATCTCTTTATTATTGTTGGCTATACCATTCCTTTTTAAAAGAAAAATAATAAATTATATACTTCTGGTTTTGTTGGCAAGTACAGTGCATACAACGGCCATAATATGTATACTCTTTATCTTACCAGTGATATCCCCGAGAATATCACACTTAAGTTCAATGTCGACATTAATACTTTCTCTCGCATTCTTGTTTGTACCGTTCATTATTTTAAATATAGCTTTCTCGTTTTTACAACCAGGATCGCTTGCGTACGAAAAATTGAATTTCTATCTGACTTCTGAAGCTTATCGGCCACAGCTTTCAGCTGGCGTAGGTACTATCTTCGACTTAATCCTTATCGTTCTTGTCTATATTTGCTACAAGGGGCTGAAGCGTAAGAAAGATGAAAATGTTTTACATCATTTGAATTTAGTCTTACCAGGCGTAATTCTCTATATTAGTTTTTCAATAATAATTGGGAAAATGATGCCGGTGATGACAAGAATAGGTTGGTACGGATTACCCTTTATCATTATCTTACTCAATGCGAAAATTTCCGACTCTGTTTATTTTGAGAAAATAAAAAGCACTGCATCTTTTCCCGTTACTAAATTGATGATTTACTTATTTCTCATAGCGCAAGCAGCACGTCCCATGCTTTATGAACATTCACGTTATGGAATAATTAATCAGGAAACAATATTTCAGGCCGCTAATTACCTAAACGATGATGGGCTTTATATCAGAGCGAAGAAAAAATGTGCAGTTCTGCACACTATGGGTTTGGAGTTTTTATGTTCAATATAATGTATGATAACAGATAAAATATTATACTAAGGCGTATTGATGATTTATATTGATGGAATTATATACTCATTACAAAACTCAGGTGGAATATCTGTATATTTTGATGAGTATTTGAAATTTTTGGATAAAAGTAATGTTAAAAATAAACTGATAATTTATCCAAACAGCAATCCTTATGCAAAAAAATTGCAGGTAAATCGTAAGCCACGACTAAATATTAATATCGAGCGTTATATTGATGTTAGTATATCGCCAGAAAGTAAAAGCGACATTTTTCACTCAAGTTATTACCGGCTTCCCGTTAATAAAGATAATGTAAAAATAATTACCACGGTTCATGATTTTACCTATGAAGTATTCCCCAGGGGGGTAAAAACTAAAATTCATCATTGGCAAAAAAAACGAGCGATACTTAACAGTGATGGGATTATTTGTATTTCTGAATCCACCCGAAAGGATATGTTGAAATATATTCCCGAAGCTAAAAATATACCAACTAAAGTTATATATAATGGTGTAAGCGATTTTGTACCATTAAACACTAAAAGCGATAAAGGTAAATATGTTCTTTTTGTTGGCGCAAGAGAAGGATACAAAAACTTCGTTTCTTGTGTAAAAGCGCTTAAAGATCATAAAGACATAAAATTAATCGTCGTAGGTGGCGGCAGTTTTAATCCTGAAGAACTTATTTTATTGCGCAATACCATACCTGGGCGTTACAGTCATGCAGGGTTTGTAAATGAACAGGAACTTAATGCACTTTACTCAAATGCCTATTGCTTAATTTACCCGTCTTTATATGAAGGATTTGGAATCCCAGTTATAGAAGCGATGCGTTCAGGCTGTCCTGTTATTGCTTCAAATTCTTCCTCAGTAAAAGAAATAGCTACAGGTGCAGCGATTTTACTGGACAATATTACTGAAGTTGATATAAGTCAGGCGTTATATCAGCTCGATGATAAAAGAATACGAGAAAAGTTGGTCACTAACGGACTTACAAACTCTGAAAAATATTCCTGGACAAAAATGGCACAGGAAACATTAAATTTTTATGATGAAATAAGAGATTTAAAATGAAAAAAGCATTAATTACAGGCGTAACGGGTCAGGACGGTTCTTATCTTGCAGATTTTCTTTTGGAAAAGGGATATGAAGTCCATGGAATTATTCGACGCACATCATCGTTCAATACTGAACGGATCGATAATGCTTTAAGTAAAAATCGCAATATGTATCTTCATTATGGTGATTTGACTGATTCATCTAATTTAATAAGACTAATGAAAGATATCAGTCCGGATGAAGTTTATAATCTTGGTGCAATGTCTCACGTTGCGGTATCATTTGAATCACCTGAGTATACTGCTGACGTAGATGCAATTGGTACTCTTCGTTTGCTTGAAGCCATTCGTATTTGTGGTCTTGAGAAAAAAACCAGATTTTATCAGGCTTCAACTTCCGAATTATATGGTCAGGTAAGAGAAATTCCTCAGAAAGAAACTACGCCTTTTCATCCGAGATCACCTTACGCAGTAGCAAAAATGTACGCCTATTGGATCACTGTTAACTATCGTGAGTCTTATGGCATGTATGCTTGCAATGGTATCTTGTTTAATCATGAATCCCCGCGCCGTGGTGAGACCTTTGTTACGCGTAAAATTACGCGAACGCTTGCTAATATTGCACAGGGTCTTGAAAAACAGTTAGAACTAGGCAACATGGACTCGTTACGTGACTGGGGTCATGCCAAAGATTATGTACGTATGCAATGGATGATGTTGCAGCAAAACCAAGCAGATGATTTCGTTATTGCCACGGGTAAACAAATTTCAGTTCGTGAATTTGTCAGAATGTCGGCTCGTGAACTTGGCATTGAATTAACGTTTACTGGCACAGGCGTGGATGAAATCGCTACGGTAACTTCGGTTTCAGGTGACAATGCTCCGCAAGTGAAAGTTGGTGATGTCATTGTAAGAGTTAATCCTCGTTATTTTCGACCTGCGGAAGTTGAAACTCTCCTCGGTGATCCATCTAAAGCAAAAGAGTTACTTGGGTGGGAACCTCTAATTACCGTAGAAGAAATGTGTGCAGAAATGGTGGAACATGATTTAGGTAACGCCAAACAGTTCGCATTATTGAAAAGTCATGGCTTCAATGTTTCAATCTCTGTGGAAAGCTAATTATGACTAAAAAAGTTTTTGTAGCGGGACACCGAGGCATGGTGGGCTCTGCAATTGTTCGCCAACTTTCAAAGCGCAAAGATATTGAAATCATTACTAAAAGTAAAGAAGAGTTGAATCTACTTTCAAAAGATGATGTCGAAAATTTCTTTTGTAAAACTAAGATTGATGAGGTTTATCTTGCTGCTGCAAAGGTAGGGGGGATTCAGGCTAATAATCAGTTCCCCGCGAACTTCATTTATGAAAATATGCTAATTGAATGTAATGTCATTCATGCAGCGCATCTGGCAAATGTCCCAAAACTGCTTTTTTTAGGTTCTAGTTGCATATATCCTAAGTTTGCAGAGCAACCTATTAAAGAATCTGCTCTTCTTACTGGAGTACTTGAATCCACCAATGAGCCCTATGCGATTGCTAAGATAGCGGGCATCAAATTATGTGAATCGTACAACAGACAATTTTCTCGAGATTACCGCAGTGTAATGCCAACAAATTTGTATGGTATAAACGATAATTTTCATTCAGAAAACTCGCATGTTGTACCTGCTCTGATGCGTCGCTTCCATGAGGCGATGCTAAATAATGAGCCTACAGTGACAGTATGGGGAAGCGGTAACCCCATGCGTGAATTTTTATATGTTGATGACATGGCGGAAGCATCTGTCTACGTTATGGAGTTGGATTACGTCAGTTATGCTGCTAATACTATGCCTATGTTATCGCATATAAATGTTGGTACAGGTGTGGACTGTACTATAAGAGAACTGGCAAATACGCTCGCCGAAGTAGTTAGTTATAAAGGCAAAATAATTTTTGATAGTTCAAAGCCTGACGGAACACCGAGAAAATTACTCGATGTACAACGCTTGAAAGATATGGGATGGTCATTTTCAACTGACCTTCATACTGGCCTCAAAGAAACTTATAAGTGGTTTTTAATGAACCAGCATTCTTTTAGGAAGTAAAATGGTAAAGCGATTAAGTAGGGATTTATTCGAAAATATTCTGGCCAATACTCCATTGATATCAATAGACCTGATTCTCGAAAACTCAGATGGAAAGTTTTTATTAGGATACAGGAATAATAAACCTGCGCAGCATCATTGGTTTGTACCTGGCGGGAGAATTTTTAAATCTGAGTCAATTGCTGACGCGTTCAAGCGGATCGTCAGCGATGAATTAAATCTTCATTTAGAAATTGAATGCGCAAGTTTTAAAAGTGTGTATGAGCATTTCTACAACGATTCATATGTAAGTGATAGTGTCTCAACGCATTACATTGTCCTTGCTTATAATATTTCCTACAGATCTGATTTGGAAAGTTTTCCCGTAAACCAGCATTCAAAATTCAAGTGGTTCAGTAAAGAAGAAATTTTAGCTTCTGACTCTGTTCATTTTTATACCAAGAATTATTTTCAATAAAGGCATTGAAATTATGTCAGTTAATTTATTACCTGTTATTATGGCTGGAGGTTCAGGTAGTCGCTTATGGCCATTGTCAAGAACGTTATATCCTAAGCAATTTCTTGCACTTACTTCTGATTCAACAATGCTACAGGAAACGATTAAGCGTGTTGAGCCATTGCCTCATCTTCCGCCTTATATAATATGTAATGAATCACACAGATTTATTGTTGCTGAACAGTTACGCCAGCAGAATGTAAAACACGGAGGGATTTTCCTGGAACCTGTAGGCCGTAATACGGCGCCAGCAATAACTCTCGCTGCGCTACAGGCTGTAAAAGATTTTGGCGATCCCGTTTTGTTAGTGCTCGCTGCCGATCACGTTATCAAGGATGAAAAAGCGTTTTTAGCATCAGTTGAAAATGCTATTCCTTTGGCTGAAGCAGGTAAACTTGTTACTTTCGGTATCGTCCCGACCCATCCTGAAACTGGGTACGGTTATATCAAACAAGGCTCAAAACTCAATGACCACTCTTATAAAGTGGATTCATTTGTTGAAAAGCCCAATTTAGAAACTGCACAAGAATATTTGTCATCGGGTGAGTACTACTGGAATAGTGGGATGTTTTTATTCCGTGCGTCTGTGTTTCTTAATGAAATTCGCAAGTTTCATATAGATATTCTGGAGCGGTGTGAGCAAGCTCTATTAGGACAACACAACGATCTTGATTTTATACGTTTAGATGATAATGCATTTAAAAGTTGTCCTGATGAATCCGTTGATTATGCTGTAATGGAAAAAACACAGGATGCAGCTTTGGTTCCAATGAATGCTGCCTGGAGTGATGTTGGCTCATGGTCTGCTTTATGGGAGATAAATGCTAAAGACGGTAATGAAAACGCTATCAGAGGTGATGTCGTTACTTCCGATACTTACAATAGTTATATATATTCTCAAAACAAATTAGTTGCTACTGTAGGCATTAACAATTTAGTTGTCGTAGAGACAAAAGATGCTGTATTGATTGCACATAAGGATAAAGTACAGGGTGTTAAAGATATTGTACATCAGCTAAAAATTGATTCGCGTTGCGAACATTTGCAACATCGTGAAATATTCAGACCTTGGGGATCACACGATACAATAAGTGAAGGTGCTCGTTTTCACGTAAAAAAATTGACGATTAAGCAGGGGCAGCGTACAGCAACGCAAATACACCATCACCGTGCTGAACACTGGATTGTTGTTTCAGGAACCGCTAAAGTTCATAAAGGTGACCAAAGCTATCTCATTACGGAAAATGAATCTATTTATATTCCGATTGGGGAAGCCCACGCTATTGAAAATCCTGGCATTCTTCCGCTTGAAATTATTGAAGTACGTACCGGAACGTACTTGTCTGAAGATGATGTCATCCGTATTGGTGATGACGGGACAGGATATTAAGAATGAAAGTTTCTATTATAACAGCAACCTATAATAGTGAAAAAACAATTAAAGACACTGTTTTATCATTGCAATCACAAGATTATCCTAACATTGAATTTATTATTATCGATGGTGCTTCAAAAGATAATACATTAGCCGTGGCGCAAGAAAACTGTACACGTATTACCAAAATTATCAGTGAGCCTGATAGAGGCATTTATGACGCTTTAAATAAAGGTATTCTTAATGCTACAGGCGATATTATTGGTTTTTTACATTCAGATGATATTTTTTCTTATCCATCAGCCATTTCTGAAATTGTAAGTAGTTTTACAGATGATGACATAGATGCTGTTTACTCAGACCTTAATTATGTTTCTCAGAAAAATACGGATAAAGTCGTTCGTAAATGGTTGAGCGGCTTCTATGATGTGAAAAAAATTAAGCTTGGCTGGATGCCACCTCATCCAACCTTTTATATGAAAAAGAAAAGGTATGATGAATGGGGCGTTTTTGATTTAACGTATCGGATTTCTGCGGATTATGATTCGCTGTTACGTTATTTGTATGTTCATAAAGCTAATGTATCATATCTTCCTAAAGTTACCATTTCGATGCGGGTCGGCGGCGAAAGCAATCGTTCAATCAAAAACATCTTAAAAAAATCCCGTGAAGATATTGATGTTATAAAGAAAAATGGTTTGTTTTGGCCAACTGTTCTGCTGTGTAAAAATATCTCTAAACTTCCTCAATTTATAAAATAAAAATATGAAAAATTTAACCTGTTTCAAAGAATATGATATTCGCGGTAAACTTGGAGATGAGCTTAATAATGAGATTGCCTATAAAATTGGCCGTGCATTCGGTCAGTTCTTAAAACCTAAAACTGTCGTTGTAGGTGGTGATGCCAGGCTTACAAGCGAAGAGCTTAAGCTCTCTCTTGCCAATGGCCTTCAGGATTCAGGTGTTGACGTACTGGATTTAGGTATGGTCGGAACAGAGGAAATTTATTTTGCCACCTTTCATTTAGGTTGTGACGGTGGAATTGAAGTGACTGCCAGTCATAATCCTATTAATTATAATGGAATGAAATTAGTTCGCCATGGTGCTAAACCTATTAGCGGGGACAGTGGTTTAAGAGACATTCAGTACCTGGCTGAATCAGGTCATTTTAGTGCTGTTGAGGATAACGCAAAAGGGACATATTCGAAAGTTACCACACTAAATGAATACGTTTCAAATATCCTGAGTAGTATTAATTTAGAGTATTTAAAACCTCTTAAGCTTGTTATTAACAGTGGTAATGGTGTAGCGGGTCATGTAATTGATGCTATAGAGTGTCAATTTAAAAAGAATAATGTGCCCATTGAAATTATCAAAATTCACCATGTTGCTGACGGCACTTTTCCTAATGGAATCCCTAATCCGCTTTTGCCAGAATGTCGTGAAGATACACAAAAAGCGGTATTACAGCATGGTGCCGACTTTGGAATAGCTTTTGATGGCGATTTTGACCGTTGCTTTTTCTTTGATGAAAAAGGACAGTTTATTGAAGGTTATTACATCGTTGGGCTTCTTGCTGAGGCTTTCTTAAAGAAACATCCTGGTGAAAAAGTCATCTACGATCCTCGACTCACATGGAACACTATTGACATAGTGACTTCTAATGGAGGAGAAGCAATCATGTCTAAAACAGGACATGCCTTTATTAAAGAACGCATGCGTAAAGAAGATGCAGTATATGGCGGTGAAATGAGTGCGCATCATTATTTCCGCGATTTTGCTTATTGTGATAGTGGAATGATCCCATGGTTACTTATTGCTGAGCTGGTTAGTCTAAAAGGCATGTCTTTAGGCGATTTGGTTTCAGAAAGAATTGCCGCTTATCCTTCTTCTGGGGAAATTAACAGCAAGTTAACTGATCCAGATGCATCAATTAAAAGGGTGCTTGAGCACTATGAGGATCTCGCAGAGACTAAAGACTTTACTGACGGCATCAGTCTTGATTTTGGCTCCTGGCGCTTTAATTTAAGAAGATCGAACACCGAACCTGTAGTTCGTTTGAACGTCGAATCGCGAGGTGACATACAGCTGATGCAAGCCAAAACCTCAGAAGTACTAAGCCTGTTAGCCTGAGCCAGTTAATCTTGAAGCTACAAGTGATGTTGCCTCAATGCGGTTTTTATCGACAGTCATCCAAACCCATGATTTAGCGATATATGCTGAAACCATCAATTTCTTCCCTCATCTCATTATCATGAGATAACATGTCAGGACATTAATTGCAGTCGTGTACTGCTGATTTCACTTTAAGACAGGAGTAGATATGTCTAAGCAACAAATCGGTGTTGTAGGTATGGCAGTGATGGGCCGAAATTTGGCACTTAATATTGAGAGCCGCGGTTACACTGTTTCTGTCTTCAACCGGTCACGTGAAAAGACAGATGAAGTGATTGCTGAGAACCCCGGGAAGAAGCTGGCCCCGTTCTACACTGTTAAAGAATTTGTCGATTCACTGGAAAAACCACGTCGTATCCTCTTAATGGTGCAGGCGGGTGAAGCAACTGATAAGACTATTGCCTCTTTAACACCTCATCTTGATAAAGGCGATATCCTCATTGACGGTGGTAACACTTTCTATAAAGACACTATACGTCGTAATAAAGAGCTATCTGATCAGGGCTTTAACTTTATCGGCACCGGTGTTTCGGGTGGCGAAGAAGGGGCCTTAAAAGGTCCATCAATTATGCCTGGTGGTCAGAAAGAAGCGTATGAGCTGGTTGCGCCTATTCTTGATAAAATTGCTGCTCGAGCAGAAGATGGTGAGGCTTGCGTCTCATATATTGGCCCAGACGGTGCGGGCCACTATGTTAAAATGGTCCATAACGGTATTGAATATGGCGATATGCAGCTCATCGCAGAAGCTTACGCGCTGCTGAAAGGTGCTCTGGGTCTGAATAATGAAGAGCTGGCGAAGACGTTTACCGAGTGGAATAACGGCGAACTGAGCAGCTACTTGATTGATATCACTAAAGATATTTTCACTAAAAAAGATGAAGACGGTCATTATCTCATCGATGTTATTCTTGATGAAGCAGCCAATAAAGGCACCGGTAAATGGACCAGCCAGAGTTCACTGGATTTGGGTGAGCCTCTGTCACTGATCACCGAATCTGTTTTTGCTCGCTACCTGTCATCGCTTAAATCACAACGCGTTGCTGCCTCTAAAGTATTAAGTGGACCACAGGCTAAGGCCTTCGCTGGCGATCAAGCAGAGTTTGTGGAAAAAGTACGCCGTGCGCTCTATCTTGGCAAAATAGTATCTTATGCTCAGGGCTTCTCTCAGTTGCGTGCCGCATCAGATGAGAATAACTGGGATCTGCACTACGGTGAGATCGCTAAGATTTTCCGTGCGGGTTGTATCATTCGTGCCCAGTTTCTTCAGAAAATTACTGATGCGTATGCTGAAGACGCAGGTATTGCCAATCTCCTTCTGGCACCATACTTTAAAGATATTGCTGATCAATATCAGCAGGCGCTACGTGATGTTGTAGCCTATGCTGTTCAGAATGGCATCCCAACGCCAACCTTCTCAGCGGCGATTGCCTACTATGACAGCTATCGCTCAGAAGTATTGCCAGCTAATTTAATTCAGGCACAACGCGACTACTTTGGCGCTCATACTTATAAGCGTATCGATAAAGAAGGCGTGTTCCATACGGAATGGCTGGATTAATTGTTAATAAAACCTCCCAACTGGGAGGTTTATTTTTGGTTTCGTGCCTTTTTAACAAGGCAATTAGAAATAATTTTTCCTGAGTTGACTGTTTATGAATGAAAAGTTTTCTACAAGAGGGGAGCAGCCAAACGTCCCTAAAAATAGTGTTAGTTCGAAAGATGAACTTGACTTAATGGATATTTTTTTTCAATTATGGCAAGGTAAGAAATTTATTATTTTGGGGATGGTAATTGCACTTATCATAGCGGCAATTTACGTTAGCGTAGTTAAAGAAAAATGGACATCCCAGGCTACGGTAACCTTACCTGCCGCAGGTCAAGTTGCTAATTATAATGCAGCTCTTGCCATTGTATACGCTGATACTCCTCAGGATAAACCTTCGTTAAGTGGATTACAAAATCAATTATTTGGCCGTTTTAGCGCATCGTTAAGTGCATTATCAGGTGCATTGGCTAATCTGGAAGAGCCACTGACGCTGCGGATTGATTCTATAAAAGGTCGGGATGATGCGCTTAATGTCTCTTTTGTCGGTCATACAGCTAAAGAAGCGCAGTCGCAACTTTCAAAGTATATTGATAAAATAAATGCCGATGTTGTAAAAGATTACGGCGATGATATTAAACGTAACTTGAGCGTTAAAACAAGAGAATTGACAAATACACTTGACACCTACACTCAGGTTGCAATCAATCAAAAAGAGCACCGACTGGATGTCATTAAACAGGCTCTTAAAGTCGCTCAGGCATCTAATGTCGATAAATTGCAAGTCAAACAAGCTGATTTTCTTTCTGACGATACTTTGTATTTACTGGGTACTGATGCGCTTAATGCTATGGTAGCAAATGAAAACTCTAAACCTCTTGATTATGGCAAGGAGTATTATGAGGCACAGCGCGCTTTATTGGCTGTCACGCACCTTAAGATTGAGGTCGAGAACCTTCAGTCCTACAGATATATTTCTGAAGCTGACTTACCTTTCAGACGTGATAGCCCTAAAAAAGCCCTGATATTATTTCTTTCTCTTATTGGTGGCGCAATTTTAGGCGGTTTATTCGTTCTTACACGTAATGCTTTAATCAGTTATAAGAATAATTAACGTAGGAAGACCACTGGTTTTAAGCACGTTAATCCATATATTGTATTCATCAAAAAGCTCATTTAATAATGAGCTTTTTTCATTCTCATGCAAGGAAAGGAAGTGATTATTTTATTGATCCTATGATTGCAGAATCATCACGGCCTCCAATGAGGTCACAGCCTGTAGCGCTGAATTTATCATACCAACAACTCCCCACTCCTCACCGCCTTATCGCCCGCCAGCCTTAACACCAGCATGCCTGCCGTCGCAAATCTGGCCCAGTGCCGCGCGTATAGCACGCCTCCAAATTCTGCGACCAGCGGC
>Ga0157359_1000261_pt1 | contig 17992 bp, 22 predicted proteins | sample AttcapACBM3_FD_111482 | JGI IMG/M metagenome (GOLD analysis project Ga0157359, IMG submission 111482) | Fungus gardens microbial communities from leaf cutter ant in Botucatu, State of São Paulo, Brazil - Atta capiguara ACBM3 | ecosystem: Host-associated > Fungi > Mycelium > Unclassified ...
ATTTCATTAAGGCCTCTATAATTGCTAGTAGTTCCTTGTCATAAATTTTGTAGTTTCTCTATGCTGGTTGTATTGTTCTTGATAAGAATGCTATTAGTTTCCATTTTTCTTCTTGCTCTTGAGATAGTACTCCCTCAATAACATGTCCTGAAGTGCCCGTTTCCACTCTAAATTTTCCTTTTCTCTTTGAAAGAAAAAGTACTGGTTGACTCATTATCTTGTCCTTGAGTTCTTGTCAAAGACTCATGGATGTTCTTCTTTCCACTCCCATTCTTTTTTTCCTTTCAGTTTGTTTAATAGCTTCACTATGTGGTTGAAATTCTGAATGAATTGTCTGTAGAAGTTTGCAAATCCTAGGAAGCTTTCTACATCTTTGGTCTTTGTCAGTGTCTTCTATTCTTTTACTGCCTTGATTTTCTCCTGTTCCATTTTGACTTGTTCTTTTCCAACTATAACTCCTAGAATTGGGATTTCTTCCATATCCAAGTTGTATTTTGATCTTTTGAAACACAATTTGTGTTTTTTTACTATCTTCAAGAATCAAATCGTCCTTTCTTTTAGTTCCTTCTTTGTCTTGGCTAGTATGACAAAGTTGTTCATATAGTTTGCTAGCACTCCCTCATGGAGTAATTCTCTGAATATACTGTTCATCATTCTTTGGAATGTTTCTGGTGAGTTGTATAATCCAAAGTACATAACTTGTGGTTCAAATAACCCATTGTTTGTTAGAAACACTACTTTTTATTTGTCCTCTTTCTTAATTTGAACATTGTTGTACCTCCAAATGAGATCAAGTTTGTTGAAGTACTTTGCTTTCTTCAATTTGTCAATTACTTCTCCTATTAAGAATAGTGGTGTCTTGTCCTTTATTGTGACTTGGTTTAATTTCCTATAATCTTGAACTAGCCATAGTGATCCATCTTTCTTTGAGATGTAAAAATATGGTGCCATGTATCTTGACTTTGATTCCATGATTAATCCTACCTTGAGCTGTTCATCTAACCATTGGTTTAGCGCTTCTTCTTCTTTAATAGTCATTGCATATGCCTTTGCATTTAATTTCTTTGGTACTTCATCAGTCAAGTTTATTTTGTGGTTCCATTCACATTGTTCCAGTAATTTCTTGAATTTATTCTTGTTGAACAAGTGTGTGAAAGGTTGGATATATTCTGGTAGGTCCTCTGGATTTGTTTTATCTGGTTCTTTTCCAATTTATCTGTTATTCTGTTCTATAATTTCTGTTGCCTGTGTTTTCCTATGTTTCATTTTACAGTTTCCTGGACATCTCATGAATTTTATGATTCCATTCTTCCAGTTGACTTCTAGATTGTGCTTGACCAACCAGTTATGTCCTAAAAACATATCCATGCCATTTAGATTTGTTTCTTGTGTCTATTGATTTCAATTCCTAGAGGCACTATTTTAGTTACCTCTTCATTCTTTGTTTTATCTGCATTGAACACTTCAAATGAGAAATTGATTGGCCTTGTTTGAATTCTCTTGTCTTTGACCAATTGTTCATCAATCCCCATGTGTGTACATCTGGAGTTTACTAGTACTTTAACCTTAAGGTTCTTGCCATTCTTTGTCTTCACATTTGCTCACACATTTAGTTCTTTCTCAGCATTACTCTGTTAAATAGGAATAATATATTTACTCTGAGAATTTACAGGGGAGATCTCTTGTACTATGCCTACTCAAGATCTTCTCCAAAACTCTGTTTCTTGTCTTCTTTGTCATCCTCATCCTCTAATTCTTCTTGAATCTTTCATTTTTGCATTGACTGCTTTTCTCTATAGTCCTTGGCTATATGTTCTTTCTTGTTGTACTTGAAACATCTTCTTGTTTCTCTTTCTTTCTTCTTCGATCAGCATTTTCTTGCTATGTGTTTGTATTTGTTACAATTGAAACACTTTGATTTCCCATTTTTGAAATTATCGTTGGACTTTCCAATGTCCATGGGCTGTCCTCACCCTTTATAGGTTATTCCTGTGCTTGTCTTGTAGTCGTTTCATCCTTCTGTGGACTCATCCTTGTCCAACTAATGTAATCACCACCTTCCACTCCTTGAGTGTCTCTAGTGCTGCTATAGGTAAATAACCCAATATCATCTTGATTATATCTTGTTAGACATTCTTGTTCAACAGAAAGATGGTATGTAACTCATCCATATCAGCCTTTATGGCCAGTATCTCGAATTTAATCATGAAATCTGCAGTGTTTTGTTTCTCTTGTTTGAAGGATTCTATCCTACATTCAGCATCTGCTGCCTTCATCTTGTTACTGAACATTGTCTTGATTTTTTTAATGAAATCATTCCAATCCTAGGTATCTAGTTCTTTGTCTAGCTTATCAAGCTTCTTCTGTGTATATATGTCTGCTACACCTTCTCTGAGGTGAGCCAGGATTGCTGTGATTCTATTGTTAGTTTCTATAACCCTATTGTTCTTGAGGAATAATTGTATTCCTCTCCACTAGTCTTCAAATTTTGTTTAGTTACCATCAAACCATCCTGGGTCTGGTACCATGTTCTTTGGTATTCCTGCCTGTACATTCTCACTTATTGCTGCTGGTACTGGTGCTACTGACATCTCTGTGTCTGATCTTTTATCATTGCTTGAGACTTCTTCTGTGATCTGTGAAGATCCTAGTCATTCTGACAGTGCCTCAATATTGTTCATTCTTCTGGAACTTGTCTTGATTCCTCTTTGTAGTTTATACTACACATATTTTGTTCAACAGATACTCTACCTAGTTTCATCTATGGATTTTTACCACTACACCTCTCTTGCAAGGTAAGCTCATTGATGCTTTATCAAATGTTATGACCTTTACTCTTAGAGCTTAGGTTGTACTTAGGCAAAGACTTGAGATGAGAAGAAGAGTGATTGTATAAGTGGTAAAGTATAAAGATACAGGATAGTATCTATGCTATATATATGAATGAACATAAGGAAACTAGTTGTAGTCCATAAGGCAAAGTGAATCATAATACAGGAGGAGAACACAAGGATAGAGCACCTACTACATGAGGCACTGACTGAGACTACTTTGGTACAGCTGATCATGTTATCATTTACTCTTAGCCCTTCTCCATGTTGCATCCTTGAGGTACTGATTATAACAGAAGAGGGGACTCTGTTGTCTGTCTTCTGTTAGTATAGTGTTCTTATTTTTCTTTAATTAATTATTTCATTTTTTATGATCTAAATGTATGAGTAAGAAAATCAAGAAAGGAAATGAAAATAAAAGTCTGAAAGTTTGAAAAGAAACCCCAAAAAGTATATAGAAACTGGAGTTTAATGAGAATAAGTGGACCAAATATACTAAGAAATTAATGAAGAAATCTCCATTAGAAAGTGGGCAGAGGCAGGGGACAAGTATAACAGTGTAATCAAGACAAAGAGAGTAGACCAAGCTTGGTAGGATATATGATATGGAAATTAGATACCAATTTGAAGATATGAATGAGTTCCAATGTAGGGATCTACTTGGATTCATCTCCAGTGTCTTTATACACTAGCAAGATCACCTTGTACAAGAGTTTTCATGCCTATCAGCAATTAATTTTAGAGTCCACTATTTGAGAAATTTCATATTCAGGTTCTCCATCAATTATAACTGGAGTGGGAACTAGTTGTATTCTTTTGGAGAAAAAATTGAACATGGCAGGTTCAAGCATAGACACATAGAAAACTGAATGAACAGAGCACATGGACTCTAAAAGATGGAGGGTGAATGATAGAGTACCAGGCTAGACAATGATTTCATAGGATCCAAGGTATTTATTGGAGAGTTTCTTTAAAGGTTGAGTAGTATAGAATAACTGAGCCTTAACAAAGACTTTGTCACCTACTTTGAAATCAGAAGCAGGAAAATGTTGCATATCAGCAGATTTCTGATAATGCTGTTAGACTGCAGAGATTTCAGCTTTGAGGATACTCTGTAACTCATCGAGATCTATGGCAAAGTTGCAAACTCAGATGGAAGCAATATCACATTCAGGGTGAACAGTGATATTCAGATAATATCCCTTATTAGTGAAGAATGGGGAAATACCAGTAGTAGCACTTGGAGCATTATTGTAGGCAAACTTCACAAGAAATAGGAGTTTGGACCAGTTATCTTGCTGGTAATTATAATATACATGGAGGTATTGCTTGAGAGTCTGATTCATGCATTCAGTTTATCTATTACCTTTGGGGTAGAAGCCTGAAGTAAAGTGAAGCTGCATGTCTAGAGCAGTGCCTAAGGAATAGAAAAAATTAGACACAAACTCTAAACCTTTATTTGAGGTGATATGGAAAGGAACACTATGTTTAGAGAACACATGAAGATCAAATAGACATGCTAAGTCCACAGACATAATGGTGTTGTGGGCAGAAATAAAGATCACCTGCTTGGTGAGCTAGTCAACTATGACCAAGATAGTATCAAATCCAGAGAATGATGGAAGTTTTTCAATGAAGTCCATAAAAATGGAATTCTATGGTTGTTCAGAGATAGGGAGTTGTTTAAGAAATCTGTAGGGCTTGTAATGTTATAGCTTAGATTGCATACAAGTGATACAGGACTTGAAAAATTGTTGTACATTAGCATGGAGGCTGGGCCAGAAATATCCATGGTAAATTAATTCCAGTGTTTTGTTTTGACCATAATTTCTGGCAAGAATGTAATCATGATTATACTAGAAGATGCGTATATGGAGATTACCAGCAGATAGTACATAAATTTTGTTATCAAGAAGGAGAAGACTGTTTGGATCTGTAGATCACCAGCCATCTGTGGAGATGTGTTTTGTAGCAATTGGGTCACTAGGGAAGGCCAAAAGAATATCTTGATGTAATGTGTTCAGATCAACTATTGTAACTGCACAGAGAGAAGAAAAGAGCAAGACAATAGCTTGTACAGAGGCTGCTAATTGTTATTGAGTAAAGATGGGTTTGAAGTTGTGAAAATTGACTATGGTGTAGCTAGTATTCCTTCCTTTAGGATAGACATCCCATCATCTAATGAGAGCATCTGGTTTGGTACCAAGGTGGCTAGGATAGAACCTGATGACAAGGTTGAACTGAGAAAAGTACTTGAACCACTACACTTGTCTCTGGATCAATACCTTGGTAGTAGAAAAGTACTTAAAGTTTTTGTGATTCATGACAACATTGATGGGATAGGCCAAACCTTCTGAGTAGTGTTGCCAAATTTTGAAGGCTTCAAAAATAACAAGTAGTTCCTTGTCATATGTGTTGTAGTTCAACTCCACTGCAGTAAAAGTACGAGAGTGAAAGGCAACTGGATGGACTTCATTTTCTTCATTAATAATAGAAAGGATTGCAGTAAGAACATAGTCTAATGCATTAGTTTCCACAATGAGTTAAGCATTAAGAATCCAATGAGTGAGGATGGGAGTAGAAGTGAATGTCTTCTTAAGAGAATTGAAAGTATCATGACAGGAGGAGTTGAACTTCCAAAGGATGTTCTTCTAGATGAGGTATGTCAATAGAATAACAATGTCCAAATAGTTGAAGATGAACCAGTAATAGAAATTAGTGAAACCTCAGAAGAATTGAATATTCTTGACTTTTTTGGGCTTCAGCCAGTCTTGATTAATCTTTACTTTATTGTCAGACATGGTAAGGCTCAAAAGAGAAAAGATGCATCCTAGATACTCTACTGACTCAGAGTGCAATTCATATTTCTCTGCTTTGACATAAAGACCAGCCTTGCAGAGATACTTGAGTACTTCCTGAACATGCCAGTGATGTTTGGATATGTTATTTGAGTAGATGAGTATATCATCAAAATAGATTACAATGCAAATATCCAAAAGATCAGAGAAAATGTTGTTCATAAATCACTGAAAAGCTATAGGAGCATTGGTGAGATTCAAAGACATTACAGACTATTCAAATGATTCATAGTGTGTCCTAAAGGCAGTCTTCCATTCATCATCATTAGCAATGCAAAACAAGTGGTAAGCATAGTGAAGATCTATCTTTGAATAAACCTGAGCTTTGTAAGGTGTATCCAATAAATTGAAGATAAGTAGGAGTGGATAACAATTCTTTTTGGAGATGCAGTTAAGACTGTGGAAGTTAACACAGAAATGTAGTAAACCATCTTTCTTCTTAATAAATAAGACCAGTGCACCATATAGAGATGAGATTGGTTAGATGAAACCCATATTGAGGTTTTCCTCAATGAATTCCTTGAGAGCCTCTTGTTCAGATGCTGACAGAGAGTATATAGGGCTAACCAGAGGTTGAGTACCCTCTTCTAGATTGATTTTGAGGTCATAAGGACGATGAGGAGAGAGAGTTTCAGCTTTAGTTTTGCTGAAAATGTCAGTGAATTCATGATACTTAGAAGAAACATTGGAAAGGTCAGAAGCTTCTGCAAGTTTTGCAGAATTAGCCTAAATGTCCAAAGAGTAAAGATAGAGTTCAAAATTGCTAGAGCCTAGAAACTTTGATACTTGCAAGAATATTGCAGTACTAATAATAGTGATGTTAAGTCACTTGTAGTTAAATATAAAAGTCTCAGATGCAGGTATGGAAACTGCAGAATCTGATGATTGCAAAGAGATGTCAAGAAGTGACAGAGATGCCAATGAGGCATTGGCTGCAATGTGAGAAGAAGCAAGATTCCCCTGCAAAGATGAATGGAAATTTATTAACTTATTTACCTAGTCAATCAGTAGATTGTGTTGAGTGAGCCAGTTGTATCCAAGAACCAAAGAGCAGGAAAAATCTAGCAAAGTGACATAGAAGTCTAGATTTATACAATCACTAGTAGAAAAAATTATGGGTAAGTTAGCAATTTTGGAGATGGTGTTGTTTAATAAACTATCAAACAAGTAGAGAGCAACTAGAGGAGTTGCAGATGTTTTCAAATTGTGAGTATCCATGAATTTTGGGTCTACAAAACAATGAGTAGACCCAGAGTCAATGAGAGCTCAGAACAGGATTTTATTAAGGTAATCTTAACCAAGGGTTAAGAGAGAAATAAGAGAAATAAAGATTGAATGAGAATTAGAAAGAGCAGATATGTTGAGTCAAACAGGACTCATTACTACACAGAAAAGTTCAATGTGGCCCTTAGTCTGTGTGGAGTCCTAGGGGTTGTGTTATGGCAACCACTAGACCAGTGTCCAATAGTAGTACAAGCAGTAAATCTCAAAGGAGGATATCTAGTGGGAAATATGAGTTGTGTAATTCACAAGAGAACTCAATAGGGAACTACAACAGTATTTTACCAACTATTTATATAACTATCTATGGTCCGTACTATGACTACATATCTGCTATGTATTCTACCATAATATCCATGCCCTGTTCTCATATCCATTATTAATTTACCTCATGTCCTATTACTCATCTATCTTATATCTATCTTAAGGCTAGCATGCCATATACATGTGCCCTGATGTCATATCCTAAATCCTACTCTTCATCTCTGTTGTCTATACGTGTACCATATGTACACCATAAGAAAACCATGCTGTTAACATGTTCCTTGATGTCACTCTATCTCTAGACTCTTCTTGATCCTTTTAGACTATAGATCCTTCCAGACTGCTCTAGACCACTCTAGGCCCTATGATGTAATGTTATGTGACTTCCCAGTCATGTGCTTTCTCTCTCTCATTGTAGACTAATAATATAACTACTGTTCTATCTATATCTTATCTCACTAAAGTCTGTCCATACTTTCTCATCTTATAATAGGTTGTTCTTTATTTTTCCAAGGATTTCTCAGAAGCAGTTGCCAGAGAATCAGCAGTTGCTAAAGCACTGTAGCTTTTGAGAGTAACTATAGTCTACTTCTTGGAACAGGAGTCCAATTTGTGGTCTCTTGCACTATAGTAGAGGCACAGGTTATTTTTGAGATTCTTGCACTTGTCACTAGTCAACTTGATATTGCTAGCCAGCTTAGAAGAGAGGTTTACCCATAGAGAATTTGGTTGTTTCTTAGGAGCAGAGAACAGAAATGGTTTAGAGGGGGATGTCTTAGCAGATGAGGCCACTGGAGATAGGTTTGTTTTATTCTGGGAGGCTGTGGCATGATTAGAGGTGGAAGTTTTTCCTTGCTTTCAGGAGTGAGACTTAAAAACTTCTTTCTCTACCTGTTTTGCACAGTGACATTCATGGTCATGTTTCTAGTAGCAGTAATCAATAGTCATTGCCAAAACATATATATTCTAGAACAAAATAGGTTTTTCTTGTTCCCAGGTAGAGATAGGATCCTAGATCCAATTTGGAAGTTTCTGGTAATTAAGAGGCATAGCATATGAAATTCACATTATAAGTGGAAATATTGTTACTAGGCTTCATGCAGAGATTATCCAGCATGTTAGCCACTTCACCTATGGAGTCTGAGAGACTGAAATGTTAATTTAGCTTGTCAACAAACAAGTTCCAGTTAGAGAGCCAATCTTACAGAATACTCTAGTCTTTCTGGTTGAGGCCCATCTCAAACCAGTCCTGGGCTATTCCCATGAAATAAGTCATTGCAAAGTTGATTTTTGCAATGTCTATATTGAATTGTACTGGATTAGCACAGAAATAAAGATGATACTGAAACAAGAAATTATTGAGCTTATCAAGCTCAGTACTACTGAAGATATTAGGAATGTAGGCTTTAGTTCCCCTTGAATTAGTATTAGAACTAGGAATCTGATTAGCATTAAGAGTATTGGCAAGTCAACCAAGTACATCAGCCAACTATTCATTAGTATTATTGCTCTGACAGTGTTTTGACCATAAGTGAGTGGAAGATATAGGTCTATTAGCTGTTAAATTAGTAATAGAATTAGTGGTAGGAACATCCTTCCAGTTAAAATTATTGTTTATAGGGAAAATACTTGGGCCAGAAACAGGTGAAACTGTCTGGCCAGGTTGAACAGGACTAGATAGAGACCTCCGAGATAATTGGCCTCTTTAGTGAATTTGTCTTAAATATTGTGGAGTATTTGGCAGATAAGCCAAATGGTTACTAAAATGTAAAATAGTGTTGAAGGGTGTTCCAAGGGGTAGGACCTGAGTTGAATTATGGTGAGAAGAAGCCATTTTTGACTTTGAAGTGCAAAATATAAGAGTTGTTTTGCAGACAGAACTACTCAGAAGCAATAGCAGACTTGAGAGTCTGATAATTATGACAAATAAGCTACTCACTGGTTGTGATACTTGAATTGAATAGTGTTCCAGAGGTTCAGTATAAGAATGTGATGATGACAGATGATGAAAAGTATCAACAAGAATAATTGATATTATTAAGTCTGAGGTTTAGTCCTCAGATACAGAGGTATGTATACAAAAGAGTGATGGTCTGTGCACAAGTTGTTGCCATCACATGATAAAAACTTGTACCTGATGGAAGCTGTCATCTGTCATAGCAGCTGTCAGGCTAATTTTAGAAGGTAACTAATTATGTTACTACATTGATATGCTTGTATCTCTATAAATACTTATTGCTATGTAATATACCATATATCATTGGAAACGGTTTGATGAGCACTTTCCAACGCAAGTTTGATTGTGTGAATCCGTCTAGTTTTTCATGAGATATTAGCAAACAAAGATTTTAAAGTTACTAATAACCTGATATCTCAGTTTTTTGTTGTCTCTTTTGTACATCCAATATATATGCAGATAGCCCTCATTTGGGGCTATACAGAGCAACTTATTTTGTGAAAGTTAGTCCACTGGTTGTGGAGATATAAGCTGAATGAAGTTTGTGACACTCTTGTATTAACCTAATATATTAGATATAGTTCACACTTTGTTATCCAAGATCCAGTAGGATATCTTAAAAGTCCAGATAATTGATTAATGTGTTATCCAAGAACATGAAAGACAGGTTGGAACAATCTTTGGCTTTAGCTTATATACTGTGTCTTTACTAGCTGCACTAGTTGTATATTATAAAATGGGATTTGGAAACTTAGCAGGTGAAAAACTACTAGAAGATAGCAAGGTGTGTTATCACCAACACTGGAGATTTAGGTGTTAGTTTCAGTCAATTTTTTAGTATAGTGTAAACTACTAAATTATATATTAGATAGCATATCTAGAGTAACTATCTGGAATATAAACTGCTAAGCAAGTTATTCTGGATACTAGTGATTCTTGAATGTTAGTAGATGGAGTCCATAGAATTAACAAAGGCCCAGCAAGGACATCTGAGGTGAACTGGAGGTATGTGATCTGTACTAGAAGAGGGTAGAAAGTGCAGATGAAGAAGAAGAAGATATCTATAAATTGGGACAGATGTGGTTGGAATGAGATATAATACAATACAATCTTTCTCTTTTATCTTAACACTTTGAGGTTTAAGTCATAATATTAGAACTCGATATCCTTTTTGAGACTACCTAACTTAGGGCCTTCTTCATTTACTTCTCTTTATTTTCTCATTATTCTTGACTAGAAGTAACATTGTTCTTTGGTCTAAAGAAATAGCTAGACTCTAGGTTTAAGAGATATACTAGTCAAATAGAGGAAGCCTAGTCATTTATCTTATACTAAAACCCACTGATACTTGGTAGACATGTTAGATAGTCTTTTCATGTAGAAACTCTATACTGTAGCGTCCTCTTATGACCTATCTATACAGAAGAATAGCAAGTATTTTTCAGATCTTGTTTAGAGTAGAGATTATCTTTTTAGAGATATTAGTTCATATCTTCATTAGAGTAGTAGTTAGTAATCAAGGTAGTTAGTAGACAGTATGAGGTAAAATAAGAGAAGTGCTTACTAGCATCTACCAAGATAGCATTAAGTTCAGAGTATAATTCTGAGAGTGAGGTTAGTGCTAGCTCCTCCTCCTTACTCTTATACATATTTTCTTCTTCTACACCACTACCTTTGATGTTCTCACCAATCAATTTTCCTTCTTCTTATAACAACATGAGTCAGCATGACTTCAACCAACTTTTGATTCAGATGAGGCAACAGCAGGAGAAAATTGCAGTATTATAAGTATTACTGGTAAAAAGAGGAGAAGAAGCAAAAAGAAAGAAAGTAGCAGTGGTTTCTAGACTCAACACTGGGTCAAATATAGACATGGCTAAGCCACTCATGTTCAATGAAAACATAAGTAAAGTTTCAGGACTTTTGAGAGTATACAGACTTCATTTCAGAGTAAAAATAAGAGATATATCAGTGGAAGAATAAGTACAGTTTTATTGTACGTGCAGAGAGGATCAGTAGATATTTGAAAGAAAAATGTGATGGAATATTTGGAGAATAGGAGTTTGGAATATGCAATAATAGAAGAATTCCTCATTAATCTGAAAAAAGAATTTAGTAGTGAGAATGATGAGTTAGTAAAGATAGCAGAATTAAAGAAGATGAATCAAGGATCAAGAACAATGGAGAAATTTGTGCAGAAGTTTAGGAAAGCAGCAAGAAGTAGTGATAAGAAAACCATTAATTGTAGAGTTCAAAAGAGGGATGAATGGAGTTATTTGGAGGAAATTAATGAAAGTATAATGTTCTTTCAGAAGTATTAAACAATGGTATAAGAGGGCAACAAATTTAAACAAGTATTAGAAAGAAAGTAGGAGAGAGAAGAAAAAGTTGAGAGATAAAAAGAAGGAAGAAAGTTTAGCACTAAGGTCAAACATCTCAGAAAAAATTAGAGAGGTATAACAGCAATGATTGCCACAACTTCAAGTCTGGCCAAGTAGATAGAAGATCTAAAAAGTGCTAGCAGAGCCTGCTCAAATAATCTATATATGATAAAGGTAAACTAAGAAAGGAATTATTACAGCTGTGAAGGTTTTAGACATTTGACAAGAAACTGTAGGGATTGAATAATTATAAGATAAGGAAGAAGGATTAAATATAGGAACAATCACAATAATAGGGACAATTTAAAAGGGAAGGAGAGTCTAGTAGTCCTCAACTAGGCTCTAGTAACTGCAATAGGCTTGTTATGCTCAGTAGAGTAATAGAAAATATATCCTGCTGCAACATAAATAATAGAGATATGTTAAGAGAAGTGATAGTGAAAATTGGACTAGAAATGATTGACATATAGAATGGAGTAATAGTAGAGGTTTTGTTAAATAGTAGCACAACAGGTTTAGTTATGAGTTTGGAGTTTGCTAAAAGTAAGAATTTAAGTTGAAAAAGATAGAAAGACCAATATATATAAGAATTGTCAATGAAACATTCAACAAGAAGAGACTAATAAAAAATACTGTAGAAATAAATATTTATTACAAGAGACATAGAGAAAGAATAGAAATTGATATAATTAGTAGTTAGTAGTAAAGTATGATTTTAGGAATGCTATGGCCAGTTAACCACAATTCTGAGATTAACTAGAGAACAGAAGAAGTAAAGATGACAAGGTATCCAGAGAAATGTGGAAAGTAGTGGAGGCCAAAGCAGAAAAAATTGGAATGGTAAAAGCAAGAAGAAGAAAAGAAGCAAGAGAAAAAGATACAGAAGAAAGAAGAAAAGAAGAAAAAAAAACCAAAGAAGGAAAGGACAGTGGAAGTGAAGAGAATAGCAAAAGAATAGAAAATCTGGAACAAAAAGAAGGAAGTAGTGAAGTTGGAAAAAGAAGCCAAGAAATTGGTTCCTTTAAGATTCTATAAATAGATCTATCTTTGGGAAAAAAATCAGTAAGAGGGTGCTGACAAAGAAAGTGTGAGATCATGCAATAGAAGTAAAGGAAGTGTTTGTATCAAAGAAGGGAAAGATGTATCCATTATCAAGAGAAGAGAGAGGAGAAGTACATGAGTTTATTGAAGAGCAACTGAGGAAAGAGTATATTAAACCCTCAAAGTCACCTCAAATAGTACCAGTGTTTTTTGTAGGAAAAGAACAGTAAAAAGTGAATGGTACAGAACTATTAGTATCTAAATGAATGGAATATTAAGACTTATAATAGGGCTATAATAATGTATGGATAAAAGAGAGAAATAAGTAACAGGCAGTGTTTACCACTCTAGAAAGGTTACTTGAACCTATTTATCAAGATTCAACTTCATCTTGAAACATATACCTGGAGTAAAGATGGAAAAAGCAGATAGACTAAGTAGGAGACCATACTGGAAAGTAGAAGTATAAAAGAATAAAATTCATAAAAGAGAAATGGATTTGTAGTCTAGTAATAGTAGTAGAGGGACTAGAGGTAGACATACTGAAAAAAATAAAAATAACTAGAGAGGAAATTGATAGTGAATGAGGTACTAAAAAAGCTGTGAACATATTTGATGGTAGATTTCATCACAAAGTTGACATTAGTAGCTAAAAAAAGATGCAATTTTAGTGGTGTGTAACAGATTGTCTAAGATAATATATTTTGTGACAATAACATTGATGGAGGGATTGGTGTGATTATTCAAAGATAATTTATAGAAGTTATAGTTATATAAGTTACCAGAGAATATGATTTCAAATAAGAGACTACAGCTTGCAGCAGAGTTAACCAAGAAGTTGAATAAAATATTAGAAATTGAGATGAAGTTGTTAATATTCTTTCATCTACAAACAAATAGGTAGACCAAATGAATGAATTAGGAGTTAGAGCAATATTGTTGTGGCAATCACTAGATACAAAGTCCAATAATCACACAAGCAAGTAAAGCTCTCAGTAGGCTATCAATGTGGGGATCACAAGAGAACTCAACAAGGAGTCTTTGCTGAATTGCTATCCTATATATACTACTACATCATGGTCCATGCTATGACTATGCTTCTACTGTGCATCCTACCCTAAAGTTCATGTGTCATTTATGAGGTAGCAATATGGTTAACATACTCCTTGACATTATTGTCTAGACTCTTCCTGACTTCTCTTGACTCTTCTAGACCATAGACTCTTCTAGGCCCTTCTAGACTGCTCTAGGCCCTATGATGTAATGTTATGTAAATTTCATGTCACATGCCTTCTCTTGCTGTAGACTAATAATATACTACTGTCCTATCTATATCTTATCAAAGTCTGTTCACACTTTATCATATTATAACAAATATCCTTAGTTCTTTGTAAATCATAAACAAAAAGACTAGCCAGAATAGCTAGCAACAGCTAAGTTTGCAATTAATAATATATTCAGCAACAAAGATATTACTGTTTATGGCAAATTATGATAGAGAACTGAAAATAGAGATAGATATTAGAAGAAAAGGAAAAGTAGAAAAAGTGACAGAGTTTATAGAAAAGATAAAAATGGTATAAAAGGAAGTTGAGGTAGTATTAAGGAAGACACAGGAGAAGATGAAGTGACAAACAGATAAGGGGAGAAGACAAGATAAGAAATGGAAGAAAGAAGATAAGATGATACTAAGCACAAAAAATCTAATGTTCAACATACCATCTGACATGCACACACTTTCTACTCTTCTAGTATAAATCACACTACATTATCAACCTAAATACTAAACCCTACACTCCTTATCAATTTCATGGAGTTCTGAATGATATCTTCTATGGTACTCAACAACCTAGAGTACACATAGTAGTAGAGTATTATTAGGTTTCTAGTTCCATATTTAAGAACATTGTTTACCATGTACTATTTTCTTAGTCTGATTATTAGCTTAGAATTAAGCTGTACTCATGTTGAGTCTATCTGCATTCTTCTCTAACAAATATGACTATACAACAAAGTTGACTAGATATAACAATCATCTATTGAAGCCAAGATCATTCTATCCATATAAGTACTTTTCTGACCCCTCATCTAACCCAATCTATCTTCTATGCTACTCATAGATAATTCCAGTGAGTATGAATTGCTCTTAACAGAAAGACAGACAAAGAAATTAGTAGATTGATATATGGATTTATATATCATTCACAAGATAGTATTTATTAATACAGTCAAATTATGACTGCCAACTAGTTATAAATGTTAGTCAAGTACTAAGATATAGAGAGCAAGTGGAGAAACAGAAAGTAAAATAGTAAATATTATGATTTAAGACTAAAAGTTAAGTCAAAAGAGAAAACTGATATTGCTTAGTACAAAAGAACTTGGTAAGGTTTTTAGTACAGATGTGTTTACTTTATATACTTCTGGTACATGATCTGTGTACATCTATATCTAGCTTATTTTAAATATTATAAGTCTATGTAGATAAAGTCATTATATCTTTTATGATGTATGATACTACCCTTCTGCTGTATCACATGACATTGTGACTATGACTGTGACATTCATGACCCACTGGTGACAGTTGTCACACCTTGTTATATCATCTTGTCTCTTCTATACTAAGTTCTAAATAAGAGATAAAGAAGGAAAGAGATAAAAGAGTCCAAGTACAAAATAAAAAAGACTTTAAATAAGAGACTAGAACTAAAAAGGAGCAAATCCACCATATTTAATTCTGATAGTAGAAGTGATAGAGTCAAAGGGTAAAAGGTAGAAAAATACTAAATAAAATAAAAATAAGAGAAGCTATGAAGTACTTGATGTGTTGGAAAATATTTACAGCAAGACATAATATATAGAAGAGAGAGAAAGACTTGAAGAATGCAAAAGAAGCAGTAGCAGAGTTTAAGAGAAAGCTTAGCACAGAAGTAAGAAGACAAGAGAAGCTGGATTTGGCAGAAAAAAAAGACTTTAGAAAAGAAGAGTTATTAGAGAAGTATATGGCAAAGAGGTTATATGAATGGAATGATAAGAAATTTGAAGAGGATTATTTGAAAAAGTTAGAGAAAAACTGGTGAAAATAGGAGTTAGTTTTTATAGAAGAGAAACCTTGAAGGGAAGATGATGTTAGAGTTGAAAATAGTAGACTTTGCTTTTCCTTTATTCTTTTTCTTTTTATATACTTTCTTATTTTAGATACATGATATTACACATGATTGTCACAAACTGTCATACATGCCATGGTCATAGTCACATGATCATGTGTCATACAGAAGAACATAAAAGATTTTAGAACAATAATATTATATAGTATATTCACTATATATTAATCTTATAGATAATATATGGCCTTGAAAATAAGTTAGTACTAGTCTTGCACAGACTAACTAGCTAGTGTATATAAAGTAAACACTTTGTCCTAGAAACTATATTAAGTTCTCTTATGTTAACCTAATACAAGATTTCTTTCTAAGTTTTACTCTTAGTCTTGAATTGTAACATATATAGTAAATATATAATATCATTTATTCTAGAATATTTTATATTTTTTCTTTCTCTGTATGTCACATGAGCATGTGACAGTGACATGTGACATCACACTATAACCTTTTTTTTATATTAACAATTTATTACATAGAGTATGTAGGCAGACTGTGGTAGCTACTTCATAACTACATACAAAAGAGACAAAGATACATAGAACTAAAAAGAAGAAGAAAAAGAGACAAAACCAAAACAAGAGATACAAAATAAGTCTGTAAAAATAATTACACTAAAGAGACTGAAAAAGTGAATGTACTTGGATTAGTTTCTAAGAACATGACGAAATTGACCTAAGGAATCTCTTCTCAGATTCCAGTAACCATTAAATCTACCACACTCATAAAGGATGTGGTGTCTTGATTCAATAGGATATAGGCCACATAGACACTTAAATTCCTCCCTAGAAAAGAACCTAAGTCTGTATTCACTGATGGGAGTATGATTAATAATTGCTCTTGTAACATATGTACATAAGAAGTTTGAATAGCCAAACACTTTGAGCCACAATCCCCCTTTGACATAAGATGGCTTGATGATATTATTGTTGTCATCAAGTAAGTCCAAGAATTGGTTCCTTTTGAAGTCAGAAGCTTAGAAGATCATTTTCCAAACTTTTAGGATGTCATTGCTTTTTCTTTTCTTGCTAAAATCCCATGATGTTTTGCATGGATAAAGTGGAGTTAGATTGAATGTCTTAGTTTCTTTATCAACCTCGTTGTGGAGATGCCATTTAAGACAGCTTGAACACTCCCAAAATTCAATGGAATTGTTTTCATGATGATTGAAGAAGTTGCAAAGGTCAGATAGGATGGCTGCTGACTGAACTTGATAGGGATGGACTAATGGGTTGAAAATCTTTCTAGCCACATGGATGGAATTGGTGACAATAATAATCTTAGATATGTTGTTGAAATTCATAGCTTGGTTGATATCACATCTGATAGCAAAGAGTTCTGCTTCAGTGCTTGTGATGTGAACTATGTGATGGATCGGCTTTGTTATAGGTTTGTTATATATACGCATATGTATGATAGAAGTTGCGACATTGTTCTTAATGCTCACATCAAATGTTATAATGGCAATGGAAGAGGATAAGAAGGGCTCCAAAACCATTTTGTCAAGTTGATGGACACAAGATTTATCATCTTTTTCTTTGTTATGGATATTGAATGAAATATGGTCTGAAAAATTGTCAATTACTCTAAGTCCAAGAGAAAATTCTAAATCAAGAGGAACAAAAGATGGAAAACATTCATTAGACCTGTTAGCCATGTCAACTAAATAGCCTTTGACAAGCAAACACTATTGATTGGTGAGAGAATCAAGAGCAATGGCATTATAATTTGAAGGAGTGTTGTGTTGCAAGTCTATGAGAGAGCATACAAGATAGTTAGGAAGTAACTTGTGAGCTCATAATTGTGATCTACTGCCAAGTTTTTGGAAGTGAAGTTTAATGGGAATTGATTCTGCAATGGCTTTAATACTGTACAAAGAGGAGGTTTTGAAGGCTCCTAATATCCATATTGCTGCTCTTCTCTATATCTTTCCTAGAGCTTTCAAGTGATATGCCATTGGAGTGCAGTTATAGAACCACAGCTGAAATCTATAGAGTGCAATAGGAAGAATACAGGACTTGTATAGGAGACATTTTTGGAAGGGATTGATACCACGATTTGAATTACCAAGGATTTTCATGCACTTGATAGTAGAGATCGATTTGTTTGTATAGAAGTTGACATGTTGATGGAATATTAACTTTCTATCAAAGATGAATCCAAGGTACTTCTATAAGTCATTGGGTCATAATACATCTCCTCCTAGTGGAGAGAGGTC
>Ga0157359_1000262_pt1 | contig 17959 bp, 10 predicted proteins | sample AttcapACBM3_FD_111482 | JGI IMG/M metagenome (GOLD analysis project Ga0157359, IMG submission 111482) | Fungus gardens microbial communities from leaf cutter ant in Botucatu, State of São Paulo, Brazil - Atta capiguara ACBM3 | ecosystem: Host-associated > Fungi > Mycelium > Unclassified ...
AGGAGCAATGCAGCGAGGGCTCCTTGTTGAGTTCTCTTGTAATCCCCACTACTAGATAGCCATCTGAGAGCTTTGCTGAAGTCAGTATACTACAAGTGCTGTTCCAGCAAGTGGTTACTACAACACTTTAGTTCTTCTTAAATTAGTATTAGGTCCAGGAGTCTAATTAGCATTAAGTATGTTGGCCAACTATTCATTAGTACTATTGCACTGACAGAGTTTTGATCATGAGTAAGTAGAGGAAGTAGGTCTATTAGCTGTTAGATTAGTGGTGGAAGTATCCTCCTAGTTAGGATTATTGTCTGCAGAGACAATACTTGGGCCAGGAACAGGCAAAACTGTTTGGCCAGGATGGACAGTACTTGATAGAGATCTTGAAGATGAGTGGTCTCTTTAATGAATTCATCTTGATCATCATGGAGCATTTAGCAGATAAGCCAAATAGTTACTAAAACAAGAAATAGTGTTGAAAGGTGTTCCAAGCAGTGAAACCAGAGTTGAAGTTGAGGAGTTATGGCAAGAGGAAGCTATTTTGGACTTGAAGTGTGAAATGTAAAACTGATTTGCAGACAAAACTGTAACAGAGAATTTAGCAGACAGAACTGCTCAGAAGTAATAGCAAACTTGGTAGTCTAATAATACTGTCAGGCACAGTTCACACTGGGGGTAAAAGTTCACAATATAAACTCAAAGATGTGCAGACTTATTAAATGTCCTTGGCTTCAGCTTATGTGCTGTGCTACCTATTTGCTATGTGGTCACAACTTTAGATGATAGGAAGAAGTCTGAGATAGGAGTGAGTACTGATTTGGTGTGTCACTATTGAACACTAGGGATCAAGTTCAATAAGAGTTTATCTTTGTCAATTATCAGACTAGCAAATTATAGTGCAACTACTAGTCTTTTATATGAGTTCCTACTATAGAAGATACTCGGAGGTTTAGTGGGATAGCTCCTATTACCCCAAGCAGAGGTTTTAGTGTTGAGACACTGACAGGAGCAACTCTATCATGAAAGACCAAGTCAAAAGGAGTATCTCTACTGTGGAAGATGAACTTTAATTGTTGGCAAGGAATGTACTGTGGAAATGTGTTTTCTGAATGAGTGGACTTAGCATATGACATATTTAGAGATTTTGAAAGAAATGCTACTAGCCTTTACTTTTTATCTTCATACTCTATAAATAATACTCTTCTGATTACATAGTCTGATGCATCAACTTCTATTCTTATTTTTTTCTAAGTCTAGTATTGCTAATACTGGTTCTTTTGTAAACTTCTTCTTTAACTCCTAAAATGCTTTCTTCTGCCTCTCTGTCCAATCCTACTTTTGATTCTTTTCACTAGATCATACAATAGTCTAGCTATAAATGTGAAATCTTTAATGAATTGCTGATAGTAGTTAGTGACTCCCAAAACTTCTATATATCCTTAATCTTTTAGAAGTCAGTCAATTCAATACTCTCTGTACTTTTTCTTCCTCTATCTTTATTCTCTTAAGTCCAATTACTACTCCCAAAAATTTTACCTCCCTGACTTTCCACTTGTATTTTTCTAGTTTTATTTACAAATAATTTTCTGCCAATTGTTTCACTACTTCCTCCACTACTTTATTGTATCCTTCTTCTTTCTTCATTCCTATTATGATGTTGTAAATGAAACTTACTACTTCTCCAATGTTAATTAAGTCCTAAAAGATCTTGTTCATTATAGTTTGGAATATTGCTGGTAAATTTGTAAGTCCAAAGAACACTACTGTTAGTTCAAATGACTCTTCTGAAGTTGTAAACACTGCCCTCCACTCATTCCTCTACTTTACTCCATAAATACTTTCTTAGTACTTATATTTTCTACAATATCTGAAATAAGAGATAGAGAGTAATTGTTCTCAATAGTTTATTCATTTAAATAATGATAGTCCTGTACTATATATTTCTTACCATTCTTTTTTCCTACAAAAAACACAAATGCCATTTAAGGCAAATTTAAGAGTCTGATATGCTCTTTCCTCAATTGTTCTTTAATGAACTTGTATACTTCCTCTTTCTCTTTTCTTGACAACAGATACACTTTCCTCTTTCTTGGTACAAACTTTTCCTTTACTTCTATCACATGATCTCACATCTTTCTCATCAGTATTCTCTCACTCACTTTCTTCCCAAACATATGGATTCACTTATGAAACTTTTCTAGCACCAACTTTTCCATCTTCTCTGACTTTGTTACTTCTTCTTTCTGATCCCAGATCTTCCATCCTTTTACCATCTTCTGATTTCTCTTGTTTTGGTTTCTACTGTTTACCACACTTCTCTGGACATCTTGTTATTTTTACTTTTCCTGTTCTCCAGTCAATTTCAGAGTTGTGGTATACAAGCCATAGCATTTCCAAAATTCCATTCTATTTCTAACCTTCAATCATATTAATCTCTATTTTTACCTTATACTCTTGATAATAAATATTGACTTCAACCATATACTCAATAGGTCCCTCCTTCTTGAAGGAACCATTCACATTTCTTACATATATCAGTCTTTTTATTTTCTTCAATTTAAACTTTTGCTTTCTTACAAACTCCAAACTTATTACCAGTTTCATCATTCTACTATCTAACAACACCTCTACTGTCACTTCTTCTTGTATGTCAATTATTTCAAGTGCAGTCTTCACTGTGACTTTTCTCAATATATCCTCATTATCTAGGTTATAGCAGGATTTAATTTTTATTACTTTATGGAGCATTGTAAACCTATTATAGTTAGAACCTAATTAAATACTATTAGATTTCCTTTCCCATTCAAATTATGATTGTTCCCATTATTCAAGTTGTCTCTGTACTTATCCTCATTTCTTATTTTACAAATCTCTGATTCCTATAGTTTCTCACAAATTCTCTGCAACTATAATAGTTTCTTCCATGATCTACATCTATAATGTATAGGTTGTACAGAGGGACAAATACTGTCCATTGATTCAGATTCACTATAACTGTATTTGTTCTTTCCACTTCCTCCATTATAGCAGGCTCTATTAGTATCTGCTACTAAATCTTCTGTCTTCTAAGCCATACCTGGAGCTGAGGTAATCATTATGTTATGATTCAAAGCTCAAGGTGTTAAGCAATGAACTAACTCTTGTATTGAGTGACACAAGAGAACTCGATAGAGTTCCTAGTACAAAGTAGTCTATCTTATATACTAGTCCCCATGGTCCATGCTAACTACTGTGCACCCTACCCTAAATAACCATGAGTATTACATGAGGTTTAGCATGTGTTGTCCATGCTGTATGATGTCACTTTGTTCTAAAACCTTCTACTTCATTCTTCTAAGTCCTGTGATCAGTCTTGTGACTACGCCATCAATTTGTGACTGATGTGACAGCGTGACTGATAACCCCTAACCCGAGTTATTCTAAAAATAGAAAATAGAAAATAAAAGACAAAGAAAAATAAAATGAAAGAAAGAAAATAAAAATGAATGAAGTCCACCATCAACGATCTTGACACATTACTCTTGTGTCTCACTAGCAGTTGCTGGTGTATCTACCCTTTGAGCTGAAGCTTTTGTTTCTCTTCTACTTTTCAATCTCTTTTCTCATTTACTCTTTCTTTAATATCTATCCAGATTTATTGCTCTCTCATACTATGCTCAATTGTTTGGAGCTGATATTCTGATTCCATAAGTTTTTATCAAATTATCTTGTTCATGCTCTGCTTAAACTCTTCTATTAATAGTTTTCCCTCATAACTATTCTTTCTCACTACTCTTCTAAACTCCTATACAAATTCTTTTATGGTCTAATTTTCTTACTCCAATCTTTTTAGCTTTGCTATCTTTATTGCTTCTTTATCTTTTCTACCAAATTTCTTTTTTAAATCTATAAAAAAACTATTCTCCTATTTCATATTCCAAATTTTCCAATTCTAAATCTTCTAAGATGTTTTCTTTCTATATATTTGTTAATCTTCCTTGCACATATGATAGCACTCACTAAATTTGTTCTTCTATTGCTACTTCTCTTATTCTTATCCTTAAAAACAACTTGCATATCATAATAAACCCTGAAAATTTCCCCAAAGTCCTATCAAACACTTAAAGCTTAGCTACTTCTGTATTGGATCCTATGTTAGGTCTGGGACTACTAATCCTGCTTTTACTTCTTCTGCTACTAGTAATACTTGGATCTATGTCTGTATTATTGTAAGCTACTTTTATTGTTGCTAAATAATTTGTTCACAATTGATTGAGCTGTGCTGACTCATGTTGTAAGATAGTAGTGAAAATAATGAGAGTAATGGTGATGGTGGTGATAATATAAGAGGTGATGAGATATAAAGTAGTAGGTCAGAACTAGTATTGGTTTTACTCTTGAACTTGTATTCTGAACTTGACTCAATCTCTATAAGTGCTAGCAGGCCCTTTTTAAGTCTCACCTTATACTATTTACTAACTATCTATTCAACTGACTACTACCTTAATCAAATTGTAAACTATTTTGACTTAAGAACATTACAGCATGAGTATTACAACCTTAGCTCAGAGTTCAGGTTGCACTTAGGTAAAGACTTGAGAAGAGATAAGGGTAGATATATAAGTGGTAAAGTGTAAGAATACAGGGTAGTATATATACTATATATATAAGTCAGACATGAGAATATTGTCCATTGTACATAAAGAAAGATGAGTTATAATACATGAAGATCAAGCAAGGATATGGCACCTACTACATGAGGTGCTGACTAAGACTCTTGTGGCACAGCCAATCATGTTGTCATTATTCTTGACCCAAGTCCATGCTACATCCTTAAGGTATTGATCATAACAATAAGACTTCTACTACAAAAATATAACTATTATATCTACAAAAGATGATACATCTGAAATGAACTAGTGGACTTTGGTACAAATGAATGGTGAGGCTTTTCCTATCTGACTAATATTTCTTTTATGCCTAGAGCTTAGCAATTTTTCTTGATTTAGGAGTGGTACTGTTCCTTGGTTGAGGATGATAAAAGAGTCAAGTTTGAGAGAGTCTAGTACTAGATAGTCTTGGATAGTAGAAATCAAGTTTTAATGTTACAAACTCAATACTTTAGAGTTAGTCAAGAATAAAAACCTTATATTATATTAACATAAGAGAACTCAATGGAGTGTTTAGTATAAAGTCATTTACCTTATATACTAGACTACTGGTCTATACTACACTACTATTAGCCTACTCTAAATGCTATGTATACTATATACCATTGATATGTAGGCTAACATTGTTGTTCTAGAATCCTTTTATAATATTTTTTGTCATATGTGATTATGTAACATGTGATATTAACAGTGTTCTGTGATATGTGACAGTTACATATAATATCATGTTAACTCCTAACTCTGAGTCTAGAATAAAAATAAAATAGAGTTCATTATCTTTGATTTTGATATTAGTTCTTTTACTCTTTGTTCTTTCACTGGTTTTTTATACTTTACTACTTTGCTAACCATGATAGCTACTTTGTAACTACTTTATATAAGAAAGAAGTAATATGAAAATATATGAAATGAAATGAAAGAAAAGAAAAAAGCAAACAATACAACTGCTATATGAGTGAAGGCCAGTATGTTATGTAATGTCTGTTCCTTTAGAGAAGACATTCAGGTTGAATTCAAGAAAGGAGACAAACTGATTAATTGTATTTCTCATTGGGTTCTAATAATTGTTGAACCTTCTGCAATTATAGAGAATATAGTGTCTTGATTCTATTAGATAGATTCTATATGGGCAGTTAAAATCTTCATTTGAAAAGCATTATTCTCCTGTAGAAGCATGGTTGGGAATAGCTTTTATAGCTCTCATGCATAATAAGTTGAAATGCCTGAAATGTTTAATCCATGGACCTCTATTAATATACAAAGATTCTATGGAAAGGAGTTTATTATTTAAAATATTGAGGAATTGTTTGTCTTTGAAGTCAGATGCTTAAAAAGTCATTTGCTAATTTTGAATGATATTATTGCATTTATTCTTCTTGGGATTTTTTATCAAAATCCCAAGATGTTTTGTATAGGTATAATGGTGTAAAATTGAAATTTTTAGTTTCTTTGTTAACTATTAAGTGAAGGGGTCATTTGTTATTACTTGGACAATCCCATAATGGAGTTTGAGGGGTACTTGTTGAAGAAACACCTTAGGTCTTTTGAAATAACAATTGATTGTTGTTGATATGAATGGACAGATAAATTGAAAATTTGGTATACCATATAAATTGCATCAGTGATGACAATGATGTGAGAGACCTTTGGAACTTAGATGGCTTGGTTTATACCATATCTGATAGCAAAGAGTTCAGCTTCAGTAGAAGTAATACTGACTGCATAATATAATATCTTCTTAATAGGATTCAAGTGTAAATAAATATATGCTATAGATATAGCAACATTATTTTTAATACTAGCATCTAAGATAATGATTGTTGATTTGAAATTGGATATAGTACAAAGAATAATATTATTAAGATATCAATTAGTTTAGAACCAGAAGAGAGTTCACTATTGAGCAAATTGAATGCAGAAAAAATTCCATTGAAATGATTGTTTGCATCAACAACAGAACTCTTGATTTTTAATTATTGCTTAGAAGTCATATTTTTTAGCAATAGATGATAATGATTGGAATTTTTATTGTGTCTGCTTTTAAGAAGGAACTTGATAGCATGATTGTTCAGAAGAGTGGACATTCTAAGTTGTTGTTGTCCACTGAGTTTCTAAAGATGAAGATAAATGGGAATTAAACCAGTGATAAGAAAAGTGTGAAAGACATCTAAGACCTACAAAGCAGCTTTTCTTTGTATCTTTTTGAGCTTTTTGAGAGAGTATGCAAGTGGTATTTTATTAAAGTACCAAAGAGAAAATCCATAGAGAATAATAGAAAGAACATGTATTCTGCAGAGAAGACATTTTTGATAGGAGAGTAGACCACTAGTGAAGTTTCCAAGCATTTTCATGTACTTGACTGTTAACAGAGCCTTGTTTGAGTAGAATTTGACATGTTGTCAAAATAAAAGCTTTCTGTCAAAAATAAGGCTAAGATAATACCAAGGTTCTTTGGGGTGAAGTATAGTGCCTCTAAGACAGCTAAGATTAAGTAGAGGGGGAATAAAAAACCATATGATCTAGAAAAATGGAAAATCTCCAATTTCCCATATTTAACAACAAGTCCAAACTGTTCAAGTAAAGAGGAAGTGATGTTGTAGCTACAAAAGAGATATAGGTTTGTTTTTTTGAAAGATTTTTCTTATAATATGAAAAGACTATTATTTACAAATAAGAGAAATAAGACTAAATTTTTCAAATTTTTAGCTTTTTTTTCAAAAATTGAAAAATAAGTGAAAGATAAAGAGCAGATAAAATTAGTAATAGAGCAAAGTCTTGTCCTACATTAATATCAACATTAAAAGAAGAAGAGAAAGTGTTCTAAAGATATCAAGTTTTTCTACTGAATAAATAGTCAGAAAAGAAAGAAGAAATTCTTTGATCAAACCTGGCTTTGTCTAATATAAGAGAAAGAAGTTGGTAGTTGAGTGACAGGAAGAATTGGGTAATATCAAATGCCAAAATACTTATACAAAGGTTTTTAGTTTATTTTGATTGAATTAGATAAGTTAGAAAATTGTTTGCATCTGTAGTTGAGCATTGTTTAAGTCTTTTGAGTTGATTAAAATGAACAAAATTTTGATATTGATTAAATTCAAAATATTTCACCAATGACCTTTTTAATTAATTTTCCTAGTATATTCAAGAGAACAATAAGGTAAAAGAATTTAGAAGAGCTATAAGACACCTTATTAGGCTTAGAGATAATGATCAAAGATGACAACTTGAAATGTGATGGCCAGTAACCCAGGTTGGTATATGTTATTAGCAATATTGATAATATTCTTTAAAAATTCAGCATCTTTAACAACTGTTTTGAAATGCTTCCACAAAACCCTGTCAGGACTAGAGGTAGATGAATTGTTGCACTTGTCAATGACATTTGTAAATGTCTCATTCAAAAAGGAAGGTCATACTGAAAGAGGTTTTAACAGAATTTTTTTTAAGATGTTTATATTAATTTATTAATTCTGAGCAGAATTGAATGTATAATACAAAGCTTGCTAGAGATTGTTGATCTCAATACATGGTTGGCTATTATATTGCAGGACTTCTATAGCTGGTAGTTTGTGTTTTTTGACCCAATTCATGAGATTTCAGGGTTTTCAATTTTTTGACATAATTTCCTGAATTTTGTTGTCAAAGAATGATCATTTTATCTTCTTGACTGTTTTTTTAAATGTCTTCCAATCTTTGACATTTTCCAATGACCTATGAGTAGAGAGTTTTGTCTGATACTCCTCATTTCACCAATTCTTGGATTGTCTTGTTATATTAACACACTGTGAATGTTCATATCATGTTTATATGTTGTGGCAACCACTTATCACAATGACAAATGATCACACAAGCGAGTAAATCTCAAAGGTGGATATAATGTGGGTAGTTCACAAGAGAACTTGACAAGGAGTCTCTGCTAAATTAGAGTCTTATATATACAGAATATACATGGTCCATGCTACATCCTCATATCCGCCTCATTTTCTACTCAAGGCCACCATGTTGTATACATGTGTCCTGACGTCATCTTCCAGATCCTTCTACTATGTTCTAGGCCTATGACGTCACATCATGTGACATGTCATGTGACTGCAATGTCACATGCCTCTTCATCATCACTAAAAAGAAAAAGAAATTCAAAAGAAATTCAAAAGAAAAGAAATATAAAATCAAGAAAAATAGATAAAGAAAAAAGAAAAAAGTTAGTGTCCAAAGCATTCCATAACATTATACTTCTAAAGCTTTTGATAAGATCAGATGTGAATTTTTCTTCTTCACTATTTTTAATGTTAGTATACCTTTTGTCTTGAACAAATTTTTTAGTGATAGAAATATTGATAGTAAGAGGAGTATGATCCAAAGGATATTACAATTCTGATAGAACAAAGTAGTTATTGATTTTGATTGAATTAAGTTAAAGAAAAAAAAGATCAATGACCAAATTTAAGTCACTGTCATTGTTGGAGTAATGAGTGGGAATCTGTTGGTTAGTACAAGATAGTTTTAGATTGAATGAGTCCATGACATCAAGTAAAGAGTTACTATGAAAAGAATGGAAAGAATAAGAAGGGTCCCAGTTACTATCCCTAATATTGAAATCACCTGTTATGATAAGAACACTATAAATGTTAACTTTAGTATTCTTTAGATACTTTAAAGCTGACTGGTGATCATTAGAATAAATGTCAATCATGAAAAAAATATCACTGTTGTTAAAGAAAGAGAAATAGCAAATATTTTTGTGATTTAAAATGTCCTTTCTAAGAGAAAAACACATGTGTAAGAGTCTAACATTGATATACAGAATAACCTGTGGATAATCATTATCACTTTTAGAGAAAGTAATCCAGTTGGGATAGTTTGGAGCACTTACTACTCTATCTCTGTCTTCACTAGAGAAACTTAGTATAATATAGATAAATACCTATGGAGTTCTTGGATAAAAATGATATCAAAGTCTTTATATGTTTTCAGTATAAAATCCATGAGATTTCTGTCTTTTTGAACATTTTGCAAAAAAATTCTAAGATTTTTCAAATATGTTCACTGCTTACAGCTGAGCAAATTTATTTGTTCCTGAAATCATAGAGTTTTTAATACTTCTTGAAATGCTATTCCTTATTGAAACAATATCTTTAGAAGGGGCATATATTGAAGTCAGCTTGATGTTCTCCTTTATAGTTCAAATATTTAAATGTGTAAGAGCAGGGTTTATCCTGTTTAGTTTTAAGACATGGAGAATTAGTGTTTGACCTTGTGTGGACTATTGTATTTGATACAGTGAGATTCTTGGACTCAACACATGAAGATAGTATGTTCCTACTTCTTCTAACAGTTCTTATATTAGAGGACACTGGGGTTTATATTTGCTCCATGAACAGTTTCGATATAGCTTCTTATATTGAGACATCAGTTAATTAGAGTTTGAGTAGAAGTACTACTTTGTAAATCCTATATATCAATCTAAACAATAGATATGTCTGATTTGGAAGAGACTTTGATAATATACAGTTTTGAAGCAATGCAAATGTTGTTAAAAATATGAGTAGACTTGATAATTTATTTCACTATACTTGAGCTGGTAGATATGTTTGTACTCTGGATGATGTATGAGATACCAAGAATTTTGAGATATGATTTAGATTGCAGAAGTCTGGCAGATTAGATGTTATTTAAGTTCAGAGAGTTGGAGTTTTTGATGTAGTTCTTAACTATATTGAGATTAGAAGAGAACATAACTTTGTTAGATATAACAATGAAGCTGTGATGGTTGACCTAGATAAAATCAATGATTTTGTCAGATTTGATGCTTTTAAAAGTGTAGTTGAGACTAGTGACATATTTACTTGAGAAAACCATGAACTTGTTTATATCACTACTTATAAAAATAATGATTTGTTTGCATAATAAACTCTTGGTAGTCATGTTGATACAGAACTTCAGTTTATTAGTCTTGTTGATCATGTTATGAACATTCTTTATCTTTTTGGCTGAGAGGTTAGAGAAGTTTTCTTGAGTCTGAGAATATCCTTGATATTTCTAGTTAAAGCTTATATATAGATATATATATATTTTCTATCTGACCTACTTTGAAAAGACTGTTTTACTATGATATTTCAATTTGTTAAGATGGTCTAGAAGGAAGGTCTAAAAATTCAACATGTTTTGGTATTGGAATTTCTTTTACTTTATTATTGTTCTTAATAGTAATAGGAGATTTTCCAAACTGCATGAAAACTTTTTGATGAAACAAGATACTAATGTCATTCATTTTTAACTTGTCCTACTTGTTACTATAAATTGCTGATAAGAAGATCTAGGCTGTTTGTTCAAAATCTAATAAACTAGGAATATCTTTCTCTTTATTGTTTTTAAGATACCTTTCACTAATGAACATAATAAACATAATAATGTGTTGTAGTGATAACTTGATATTCTTCAAGTTATTATCTGTTTTTTCTCAAGTTCCAAATAAGAAAATGAGATTGGCTAGTTGCAAACTTGAATAGGAAATAGAAGATGACTTAAGGCCATAAGGTTGAGTTGTGCTGATACTGTTGTTAGTGTTATTTTTGACACATGTAGGAAATATGTCATTTACACCATTAGCCTTTGTCTGATTGTTGAGCATCTCTTCATTAATATTGGTATAATAGTTGAAAGTTCTGGGATTCTACTTGTTTGTCCTAAGAGATTTTCTCATTTTTTGCTTCCATTCTGTCAGTGTATAGTTGAGATTATAAATCTAAATAGATTGACAATCCTCTTGACAAGTTCAAGCTTGGCATAATAGATCTACCTCTTGGTATATTCATCTTGACATCTTTAGAGACTGTGTTTATCTCCATTGAGTAGGACATAGCTGATTTATAAAGAAAAGAATTTTTATTTTCAATTTTTCTAATAGGTGCTACTATATAAGATGGTAGTAAAAAAGAGAGAAGCAATGTTGTTTCATCATTAACATCTGTATTAACCTTCATTATCATTAATATAATTATCAAACTTCTAAATCACTTCTAAATTTCTGAAAGTATATCTAAGGTTTAAATATTACAAATAAGTAAGTAGTTTATTTTGTAATACCTGCTACTACTTTCTTTACATTCTCTAAATTCTTCTTCTTCTCCTATATATTATGTTCCATTGTAAGTTCCTTCTATCTCACTAAATATTTTACAACTTTCTTTACTTTTTTTCTATTTAATATTTTTTTTCACTTTTTACCCTTCAACTCCTTCTATTTCTACTGGTTTCACATTTTTTTACCTTTTGTTTCTCCACTTGTTTCCTATGTCATACTACTCCACTAACATTTACAACTAAATGAATTCTCATCAATAGTATATAGACTAATATATTAATTTTGTTTCTTGACTTCTTTTCTTTCTCTATCTACTTGTTGCTTTATTTTCTCTTATACTTTTCTCAGTACTGCCTTAGTTTCTTTCTGAACTCTCTTTATTCTTTCTACAAATTTTGTTGCCTTCTCTACTTTTCTTTTTTTCCTAATGTCAGCTCTTATCTTCAATTATTTATTATAATTTGCTATAAATGAAGATATCTTAGTTGCTGAGTATATCTTGTTGTTTACTACAAACTCTACTTTTACTAACTATTCTAGCCAATTTTTCTGTCTATGATTTACAAAAAATAGCAGGTATTGTTCTAATTCCTAGTTCATATGTTCAATTTATCTGTCTGTTTATAGATGGAAAAATGTTGACAACTTCATTTTGATTCCCAATATTTTGTTTAGCTTCCTGATTAACTCTGCTATAAACTGAGATCTTCTGTTCAATATCATACTATCTAGCAACTTATACAACTACTAAAAATCACATTCTTCTCTGCTACTAATAGCAGTTTTATAATAAAATCTACTATTAGATATATTCATGGCTTCTTTAGTATTTCATTTGCTATCAGCTTTCTCACTAGTACTTTCATATGGTTTTTTATTCTCAGGTATACATCATGCTCATCTATATACTTCCTCATATCTTTTAATACTTCTGGCCACCAATATTTTCTTATTACCAACTCTGTTGTCTTCTACCTTTCTCTATATTCCACTACTAGTACATTATGATATAATCTAATAATTTCCACTCTCAACTTCTCATTCTTTAGTATATATATATACTTTTAACACCAAGTCTTCTTTTATCTGTTATTTGTCTTCTTGCAATATTTTAACCCCTACTTTCTTCATCTCTTCTACTACCCTAACTGTTACAACTTAGAGTGAGTCAATAAATAGAATCTTGTATTAGGTTAACACAAGAGAACTTGATGGAGAACTCTGTACAAGATAGTCTACCTTATATACTAAATCCATATGGTCCATGTGTCAAGATCATAAGAAGTAGACTTAGTCCTTTATTATTTTCTTTTCTTATTTTCATTTTCATTTCAATTTATTTTTATATTTTCTATTTTTAGAACTTTGGGATTAGGGTTAGAAGTGATCTGTCACACTGTCACATCAGTCACATCTGATGGTGTAGTCACAACATTGATCACAGAACTTAAGAAAAGAAAGTAAAAGGTTCTGGAACCAAGTGATGTCATACAACATGACACCACATGTTGGCCTCATGCTTTACACATGGTCATTTAGGATAGGGTGCACAGTAGCTAGCACAGACCATCTATAGGAGTATATAAGGTAGACTATTTTGTAAAGAGTTCTCTATCAAGTTCTCTTGTGTTTACTCTAATACAAGAGTTTGTTCTTTTACCTAATTCTAAAGGTTTAAGATCATAACAGAAATGAGATATTATTATTGTGGCAACCACTAGACACAAAGTCTAATAATCACACAAGCAAGTAAAGCTCTCAGTAGGCTATTGATGTGGGGATCACAAAAGAACTCAACAAGGGGTTCCTTCTATATTGTTACCCTATATATACTATTACATGATGGTCCATGCTACTAATAATTAAACCTGCCCTTATATCCATGCTTTATCCTTGCATCTACCTTATGTCCTACTCAAGACCACCATATTGCATCTATATGCTCTGACATTATCTTCTAGATTCTTCTACCATATTCTAGGCCTATGACATCACATCATGTGATATGTCATGTGACTGCAGTGTTACATGCCTCTTCATCGTCCAAAAGAAAATATAAAAGAGAAAAAAAAGCAAAATTAATATAAAATCAAAGAAATTAAATAAAAGAAAAAAAATTGTCAGTGTCCAAAGTATTCTATAACAATCATGTCCCTCTTTAGATTCCAATAGTTGTTAAACCTTTTACATTCATGTAGAATATGTCATCTTATTTCAATCAGATAGTTACTACATGAGCACACGAATTCTCCTTTAGGGAAGAATCTTAGTCAATGTTCCCCTATTGGAGTATGATTTGTGATAGCTCTTGATGAGCAAGTGCACAACAAATTTGAATGACCAAATCATTGCAGCCAAGGTCCTTCTTTAATACTTGAAGGTTTGAGAGGATTTAGATTGTTATCAAGTAAGTCAAGGAAATTTTTCCCTTTAGAGTCCAATGCTTGAAAGAGCATTCTCCATTGTAAAAGTATCACATTGCATTCTGTTTTCCTACAGAAATCCCAGGATTATTTGCATGGGAATGATGGTATAAAGACCATACTTTTGGTGTCTTTGTCAACTGAATAATGTAATGGCCACTTTTGTTTACTAGGGCAATTCCAAAATTCAATATAGTTACAAAAATCCCTTGAAAAGAATTCTCTAAGTTCCTAAGAAATAGCAGCTGAATGAATTTGATAAGAATGAACAGAAGAGTCAAATATCTTCTTGGCAGCATGAAGGGAGCTGTTAATGACCACTATATGATTGACATCTTGATAGGTGATTGCTCGATTTATCCCACAACATATAGCAAAAAGTTCAGCTTCAGTTGTAGTGATGTTGATAGCTCTATGCAATGTTTTGACAACAGGTTTATTGTAGGAATGAATGTGTGATATTGAAGTGGCGACATGATTTCTTGATACTAGTATCTGATACAACAACTGTTGATGAAGGGTTAGATAACACCCTAAATGCGATTTCATCCAATTTTTCAATGTGTTTTTTTGAATTGGGAGAGCAAAAATGGAAAGAGAAACGATCTGAAAATAAATCTATAAGTCTATTTCCAGGTTCAAATTCCTTGTTAAAGAAAGAAAAGGGTGGAAAAAATTCATTACACTTGTTGTCCACATCAATGAGTGGAGATTTCAATTGGATTCTCTACTTGGCTATGAGATAGTCTATGGAAGAGATGTGACAACTTCTCTCTTGTATCTTGTTAAAGCTGAGAATATTGCTGATGATGTGGTTAGACAGGAGAGACGATTCACATAAAAGAAATTGACCGTAAAGTTTTCTAAGATGAAGGTGTATAGGAACTAGACCTAATATGGCCTCAATCCCTAGTGTAGGAAATGTGTGGAATGCTCCTAAAATCCATAGAGCTGCTCTTTGTTGCATTTTTCATAAAATTTTGAGGTGATAATGAGTTAGGGCTTTATTGTAGTACTAAAGTGGAAGCTTATATAGTATGATAGGTAAAGTGCAACATCTGTAGAGTCTTCTCTTTTGGAGTGGATTGATGCCTCTCAATGAGTTACCAAGCAACTTTATACATTTGATTGTGGAAATTGCCTTGTTTGCATAAAAATCTATATGATTTCTGAAATTGAGTTTGCAATTGAAAATAAACCCAAGGTATTTCCATATATCTTTAAGGAGTAAGACAAGACCTCCAAGAGAGGATAAGTTGAGAGGAGGTAGGTTAAATAAACCATGAGATCTAGAAAAATGGAAAATGTCAGTTTTTCCATGTTCTACAACAAGACCACATTTCATAAGTAAAGACAAAATAATGTTGTAGCAATAAAAGAGATTAGCATTAGAGTACAAGATGGATTTGTTCTGAGAAATAAAAAGACCATCATCCACAAAAGAGATAATGAAAATAGGAATTTTTAGGATTTTTAAACAATTTTCAAAAGAATGAAAAACATAGAGGGCAGAAAGAATAGGAGAAAGGGCTGATTCTTGACCAACTCCAATGTTCACATTGAAAAAGGGAGATATGAAATTGTTCCATAGGTATTTTGTTTTTCTTCCTATTAGGTAATTCTTAAAGAACATTGAAATTTTTTGATCAAGTTCTACTTTGTCCAGGATGAAGGAGAGGAGTTGATGATTCAGGAAGAGGAAAAATCGTGCTATGTCAAATACAAGAGTACTAGTGGTAAGGTTTTTAGCCCATCCTGAACAAATAATATAAGTTAGTGTAACTCCTGCATCTATGGTGGATCTTAATTTTAAACCTCTGAGTTGACTAGGATAAATAAAATTGTTGGATATCATGTGGAATTGGAGACATTTTCCAATCATTTTTTCAACAAGTTTTCCAATAGTATTGAGAAGAACAATTGGTTGATATGACTTGGAAGAATCAAACATAGTCTTGTTAGGCTTGGGAATGGCAACTGTTGTAAAAGTTTTGAAATGAGTCGGCCAATGTCCTAGCTCTATGCAGGTGTTAGTGATGTTGATGAACTTGCCAATACAATCTTTATCTCTGATAATTGACTTGATATGGCTCTACATAAGTTTGTCTGAGCCTGGTACCAACGAATTGTTGCATTTTTCAATTGCATCAATAATTTCATTCCTGGAAAATGACTTCCACTTGATTGTAGGTTTATCTGGAATTTCATCTAGAAAATGAGTATCGACTTCTCTTTCTTGAGCAGAGTTGAAGGATTTGTGAAGAGCATTCCATAAGTCTTCTAATTCAATACATGGTCATTCTTCATATTGAATAGCTTCAATTGCAGGTAGTTTACGTTTCTTGATCCAATTCATAAGTTCTCATGGGCCACATTTCTTGTTTGTGATTTCATCTATCTTTTCATTGAAGAATGAATACTTGGACTTCTTGACCATACTTTTGAAATTTTTCCAGTTTTCTAGACTGCAGAATTGTCAATAGTTTTTGTAGTGTATGTCGACAATCTTTGTTCCACCATGCTTTAGAGTGTCTTGTTATATTGACCATTTTTGAATATTTGAACCAAATATCTTCAATATTGGTCACTAAGTGTTGAACAACCTCTTCTAAAGATTTAGTGTCTTGGATTGGTGATGTATTTAAGTTCTTGATAAATCAAGTGAGATCCTCAATAAATCATTTTTCTTTATTACTTTCTTTGACTAAAGAGCGCCACTTGGTTGGAATGTTTTCATCATTGATGTGAATGTCGACCATGGATTAGAGTGTAATCAGATGTAAGTCTCCAGTCTAGATGGATATGGTGATGGTTAAATTCCATAGATAAAGATTAGGTGAAAACTAGGTCTAAGACTGAGTTCGAGTTTTGATTGTTATCTGAAAATCTAGTAGAAAAATTTTCAGTTGAATTGGATAGAGCTAGAGAAAAAGAGTCTATAATATCAAACAACATGTTACTATGAATGGAATAAAATGGAAAATTGGAATTCTATAGACTGTCTCTAATGTTAAAGTCCCCAGGCATAATGATTATGTTACTAATGTTGGTCTTAGTATCCTTAAGATACTTTAAGGCTGTCTGAGATGAGACCAAATAAATGTTGATTAGAAAAAAAGAAAATCCTTGATTGATAAAAGAAATGCATGAAATATCCCTGTGATTGAAAATGTTATTTCACAAAGAAAAATTAAGACGAGAAACTTGAATATTAATATAGGTCAGTACTCTTGGGAAATCCAACTCATTTGTTGGAGATCTGGCAAAAGTAAGCCAGTTGGGATGATAAGAAGCTCCAACCAGTTTTTTCCCTTTGCAACTAGTAGAGCTTGGAATTGTACAAATAACTGACTATGGGGGTTCTTGAAGAAAAATAATATTGAAGGACAACTGGGTCTTTAAAATATGGTTGACAATCAGAGAATTTTTGTAAACATTCTGAGAAAAAAATTTTAAGTTATCACAAATCATTATGAGTTACTGTTCCTAATAGAATAAATTGACTTTGTCCTGTTTCACAGATCTCGACATATTTCTTCTGATGCCATTTGCAGTTGAACCTGTACTTCCAGGATAGACACAAATTGGAACCTGTTTGGTAGTCACCTCAACAATTGGAACATTTGAATGTGTGTGGACATGGTTTGCCTTGCTTTATTTCCCGACACAGTGAGTTTGTCTTTTCATTAGCTTTGCAACACCAACCAAATTCACAATGATTCTCTGATTTATGCAGTTTGTTACATTTGACACATTTGGATCTTTGTATTCTGCACAAAAATATGGCGTGTCCCTATTTCCAACAATTTTTA
>Ga0157359_1000266_pt1 | contig 17821 bp, 6 predicted proteins | sample AttcapACBM3_FD_111482 | JGI IMG/M metagenome (GOLD analysis project Ga0157359, IMG submission 111482) | Fungus gardens microbial communities from leaf cutter ant in Botucatu, State of São Paulo, Brazil - Atta capiguara ACBM3 | ecosystem: Host-associated > Fungi > Mycelium > Unclassified ...
TACTACTATATGAGGCATTGACTGACCATACACAAGATTAAGGTGATGCACAGTATAAAATGAGTTATAAATGAAACCAATTCCAACACATATCCAGTATAAGATATACTCTTGTAAAATATAAGGTTGCTAATTGTGCAATTGTAACAGTAAAACTTGTACAGACACTAATACACTATGATGGCCACAATTACTACTAGTATAGGCACACCTATATTTGCTAACACCAATAATATCAAGATTACTGAGAATGGACTTCATTTTTATTTTTCTTCTTTTCTTTTCATTTTCTATTTTTAGAACAACTAGGGTTAGAAGTGATCAGTCACACTGTTACATCAGTCACAACCTGGTGGTGTGGTGTGGTCACAACATTGATCATGAGACTTGGAAGAATGAAGTAGAAGGTTCTAGAATAAATGATGTCATACAATATGGATCATATATGTTGACCTCATGTTCTACACATGGTCATTTAGGGTAGGGTGCACAGTAATGAGCACAGACCATTGGTAGTAGTACATAAGATAGATTACTTTGTAAAAGGATCTCTATCGAGTTCTCTTGTGTTACTCAATACAAGAGTTGTTCTACTACTCCACTCTAAGAGTTTTAGTTCATAACAAATAAATTTGATGATACAAATTGGTCTGCATAGAGCAAGATGATAGTTGAACTGAAGAAAGAAAGAAAATACCTAGATAGAACAACTAAAAAGCTAGATAAAAATACAATCAACAGACTATCTATCAATCTGGCTAATATCCCATCTCCAAGTAACACTCTAACTATATGAAATAATCTCAATCTTTTACTAGTGAAATAGAGATGCTTGAAAAATAGCTTATCTGATATAACAAAAAAAATACAGTAGGATTAGGTGTTAAAAGCTTACAGGATTGGCTTGGAGATATACTGAGTATAGAAATTCTGTACAAAGAGCATAGTGATGCAGACTTCCCAGAATGACCTTGGCTCAGCTTATATGCTATACCATCTATCTGCTATGTAGTTACAACTTCAGAAGATAGAACAAAGTCCAAAAGATATGAATATGGTATATTATTAAAAAATACTGGGAATTGAGTTTACTTGAACATTTGATTAAATAGTATACATTGTAGTAGTGGAAACTCTGTTGAGTTCCTCTTGTAAATTCTAATACAAAAGTGATGAAGATATAACTAGCAAATTATAGTATAACTACTAGTCTTATATATATAAGGAAAAAATAATAGGAGATGTTTAGAGGTTTTAGTGATAAAGTATTAAAAGGAATTAATAAGGGAACTCTACTATAGAAGGCTGAGTCTAATAAGAGTATCTACATGGAAAACTGAGTATTTAAGAGGTTCAGAATTAACTGCATTACTACCATGTGAATGTGTTACAAGAAATATGGCTGTTATAGAAGACAAGCTTTCATTAGAAAGTAAGAAGATATTACTGCTATAGAAAATGGTCTTTAAAATGAGTAAACTTAGTATATAATAGTATTTCTCCCTTAGAACTGAGTCTTTGAAGTTTTATTCAGTTTACCTAAGAAACCTATAATGGTATCTAAGTTAATATAAAAGAAGAAAGAAATTTTTGCTTCCTTGTTTTCATACCACTATATTCTCCCCCCTCATTTCCCACTATTTCTAATGTTGATATAAACATGCTTCAGCAGTGGCATAAGAAGATAAGACAGTGCCATGAAGAAAAGCAACAGCTCCAAGCTTGTCTGAAAGAAGTAGTAGAGATATAACATATTGAGCAGATGGATTAAAAGGTAAGAAAGGTGATGGAGATTAGAGCAAGGGAGGAGGCTATACAGAAGCTGTTAGAATAACTGGGTGGAAAAACAGAGCACTTTTAATCTCTGGAAAATCCTTAGTTTATTGTCTAAAAAATGCTAACTATATACTTATCTCCAGAAAATCCTAAGATAACAAAATGAGAATTTCTAAAGATAATGACTACTTTATATAATAGCAAGTTGATTTTAATGTGTCAGAATTCTGTTTACATAAGCAAGGTATAATGAAAGTCAAGTAATCAGAAACAGTTCAGAATAGAGAGACTAAATTAAAAGAGAGCTAGAGTGCTTTAGTAAGCACTTCCAAAGTACAGAAAAGCAGATAAGTGGATGACAATAGCAGACTGCAGGAAACCACAGAGCATTATAAAAGAGTAAGGAAATATAAGAAAGAGAAGTTGAATAACATATCTAGATGGTTGGATTACAGGAAAGCAAATGAGTAAATGAGTATAGATTCTAGAAAGAGTCACAAAACATGGATCAGCTGAAGAATGCAAAAAAGAAAAGTCTCAGAAGAGCAAGTTTTCCTATAGAAGTAGTACCAGAAGAAAGAGATAAAGATGTAGTAATTAGAAGAGCTAGAAAAGTTCTAAGATGAGATATTGGTGTGGGAATCTGACATTATGGGAAGCATTGAGATCCTCCTAATTGCAAGGACTAATAAAGAGAAAGTTCTTAAGATCTCTTCAGAAGACAAGGCCAGACTATAACCAGCAAAAAAGACTAAGGAAAAGTAGTCAAAAAAGTACTATAAAGATGATACAATGAAGATAAAAGGAGAAAACTCCTATAAAAGATATATCTAGGTTAAGTATAAGTACCTGGTTCATCATAGCAGATAAATAGTAAATTTTATTATTTTTTACCATTTTTACTAATTAATTCTTCTATAGTCACTTCCTAGCCTATATAGAATATATTACTATCAAATAGTAGTATATCTCTTTCCATAATATCACTACTAGTAAGAAAAGAAACTCTGCCTACAGTGAGATTCTAAATACCATTAAGAAGATGCTCTTAAACATAGTTGAAGAGTATTGTGGGATTAGAAAGTCTATACAAAACTTAGTTAGTATTCAAGATTGAGATATAGCCTAGCTAGCAAAAATTGGAGCCAGGATTGATATGTGATAGGGTTCAGTAGAAACTGAGAGAATATGTAATGAGGAAAATGATGAAGAAATGTCTATAGAAGGGCCTAAGAAGGTTGAGGAGAATGTTTTGGTGAGAATACTATTGTTTTATTTCTGCTAGTTTTATTACATGACTACAATATTATTTTATAATTTTGCCTTCTGATTATTAAGTGAATATATAATTAAGATGGAGTTTAAGAGAGTTAGAAATAAAAATAAGATAAAAATTAAAGACTGAAAATGTAAAAGAAGAATCTTGTAAAAAGTACATAAAGACTAGAGCTAGTCAGAAATAGAAAAACAGCTTAAAATATATCTAGAAAAACCTAATTGAAAGTGTCTGGAAGCTGGGGTTAAGTTGCAGCAGTAATCAGAACAAAGAAAAAGGACTAGGCTTAGTAGAATATATAATATGAAAATCAGATACCAAGTCAGTAGCATGAGTGAGCTCTGTAACAAAAATCCACTTAGATTTATCTTTAGTATCTTCATACTCTATCTAAATGATCTTATAGGAAAGCTTTCATATCTGTCAGCAATCAATTTTCAAGTTTACTATCTATGAGATTTTGTACTCAGGTTCCCTATCAATTATGACTAGTAGTAGAGATCAAGTAGAAAAGAGGTTATACTAGGATAAAACAAGAACTATACAATATTAGCCCTTAACTGTATACTATAAAACCCTTAAAAGAGCTCTTGTAAATACAAAAGGATTAGTTAGGAAGAATATTAAGAAGAATATATAAATAACATCCACTCACAAATGCTTTTCCCTGCTAACATACTCCTAAACAGTGAATCTTACACTGTATAACAAGTTCCTTTGAAAAATCTAGTAAATAGATTGCAAAACTTCTTAAGAGTATTTAACAATACTATTTATCCCAAATAATACATACTGAAAGCATGCCTCAAGTCAAACTCTATGACTTAAGATATCAGCTGATACTTATCTTGCCTATCAGAGTTGAAAATAGTAAACTTTGTTTTTTCTTTCTTATTTTCATTTTCATTTTCATTCTTATTTTGAACTTAGAGTTAAAGTATAGTATAATGTTAAAAACTGTTACAATTACACAATCATATGTCACAAAAGAACAAAAAAGGTTTTAAAACAATAATGTTATATAGCATATTCACCATATGTTAATTTTATAAATAATATATAATCTTTAGGTTTAGTGTAGTATAAACTATTAGTCCAGTATATATAAGATAGATACTTTGTACTTAGAACTCCATCAAGTTTTCTTATATAAACTCTATACAAGATTCTTTTGTTAACTGATCACTAAGTTTTCAATTATAATATTGCCAGTTTTTCCCAGGCTGCTAAAACTCTTTAAAACTTGTCTGAAAGTGATATATAGTACTAATGATACTTACTATATAAGATAGTGAATAAACTGCTTATAAGTAGGAAATTTAGATGAAAGTTCTCTTTTACTACTCTTCTCTTCTTATGGTTTATATATTAGTCTAAAAATATAGAGAATAGATACAGAGAATAGAAACTGAAACTATAAGAAAGACTGATAAGGTTTTGTGAGTATATAGATTTCTTTCTATTTGCAACCTAACATTAAACCAATGATTGTTCTTTGCTTACAAGTACCAATTTCACTTCTTTTTCTACTATCTGAACATTTGTAACTATGTAGATTATGCTTAAGAGTGCTCTTACTTTGTAGCTAGTCTTTCATGAATACAGTATTTTTTCTTATTTTTAAAGACCTTATCTTTGTGAGATCTAGTTTGATTAATAGCTACCATACTGTCTCCCAAGTAGACTTCTACTCAAGAGAGTCTAAGATATCATCTAGAAGCATCAAGTCTTCTCACTAAAGCTGTTAGAGTTGTAAATAATAAACTTCATTTTATTTATTTTTATTTTATTTTCTTTAACTTAAAGATAGGGTTTAATGTGATATTACATGTAATTATCACAAATTGGTCATATATCATGGTCACATGATTATGTATTACAAAAGAACAGAGAATATTCTGGAACAATAATATCATACCACATATCAATAGTATATAATATATATACTTTTTAGAATAGGCTAGGTTTAGTGTAGCATATACTAACAGCCTAGTATCTATAAGTAGAATATATTATACTTAAGAACTCTATTAAGTTTTCTTGTATAAACTCTTATATAAGGTTCTTATTATAACTTAAAAACCTCAGAGTTGGCCAGTAAGAGAAATCTTGTATAGGATTATATAAGAGAACTCAATAGAGAGCTCAGTATAAAAAATGTCTATCTTATATATACTAGACTACTGGTCTGTGCTATAGTATTCTTTTATTACAACTCAAAGACCTGAGGGTTGGTTAATAAGAAGAATCTTAAATTGGGTTAACATAAGAGAACTTGATAAAGAACTCTATACAAAACTGTTGACCTTATATACTAATTACTTATAGTCTGTGCTTTGCTACTTTAGCCTACTCTAAATGACCATATGTAAGCCTTAAGGCCAATATACATTAAATATATTGTTATGACATCATCATTTCAGAACCTTTTACTTTCTTCTATTATATCATATGAGTGTGTAATGACATAATAGTGACAGTATCATAGTGTGACAGTTTGTGACAGTGACTTGTGATATCATGCTAAACTCTAACCCTAAGTTCAAAACTAGAAAATAAATTGAAAAGAAAATAAAAATGAAAAATAAAATAAAACAAAGTTCACTTTCTGCAACTCTAATATCTTTCTAAACCTTCTACCATGTTCTATTCTAAAATGTGATTATATAACTATATGGCTGTAATAGCATTATATATAACTATGACCTGTAATATCATGCTAATACTAACTCTAAATACCAAAAATATAAAATAACAGAAATATAAAATATAAGATAAGAGAGAAGATAAAATAAACAAAGTCTACCATTCATGATTCTGATATTATTCTCTCTTCAAGGTTTCTTCTCTAGAGAAACTAACTTCTATTTTCACCAGTTCCTTTCTAACTTCTTTAGATATTCATTCTCAAATTTTCCATCATCCTACTTATACAATATCTTTGTTATATACTTTTCTGGTAACTTGCCCCTTCTAAAATCCCTTTCTTCTATTCTATCTGCCTTTTCCTATCTTCTTACTTTTATTTTTAGCCTTTTCTCAAATTCTGCTACTACTTCTTTTGTATTTTCCAAATCTTTCTTCATTTCCTATATTTAAAACTTTCTCAACTTCCTATTCCTCTACTAGTTTCACTTCTTCTATTTTCTGTCTCTGTACTAACTCTTTGTATTGTACTATTTAACTAATGTTCACTACCAGATGAATTCTCATTGAAGTTAGCAGTTATGATCTGACTGTATTAGTGGAAACTACTTTGTTAATAAGGTATAGACCAATATATTAATCTACTGATTTCCTAGCTGGCTATTCTTTAAACACTAGATCTTTTATACTCAATATCACCTTATCTCCTTTTTCTATACTTCCACTTTCTTTCTCCCTCTATCTACCTATTACTTTATCTCCTCTTGTACTTTTCTTAATGCTGCCCCCACTTCTTCCTATACTTTTTTCATCCTTTCTGCAAACTCCATTGCTTTCTCTATATTTCCTTTTTTTCTTATATCCACTCCCATTCTCTCTTCTGTAATTTGCTATAAATAGAGATACTTTAGTTAATAAATGAGTTTTATTGTTCACTGCAAACTCTGCTGTTGCCAGCCATTCTAGCCAATTCTTCTGTCTATGATAAATGAAGAACTGTAAATATTGCTCCAGTTCTTGATTCATTCCTTCTATCTAACCATTTGTTTGAGAATGGAATGCTGTTGACAACTTTGTCTCAATCTCCAACATCTTATTCAACTTCTTTGTTAATCCTGCTGCAAACTGCAGTCCCCTATCTAATACCACACTTTCTGGCAGTCTATACAACTTCCACATGTTATTCCTAAATAACCTTATCAATTCTTCCACCATTGTTCTCTCTATTGTTGCTACAAAATATGTCATCTTAGACAATCTATTATAAACCACTAGAATTGCATCTTTTCCAGCCACTAATGGCAACTTTGTAATAAAATTCACCACCAGATATATCCATAGTTTTCCTAGTATCTTACTCAACTTCAACTTCTCTGCTGATACCTCTATTCTGTTTTTCATTCTTTGGCACATATTACATTCTTTTATATATTTTCCCATGTCTCTTATTACTTCTGGCCATCAATAGTTTCTTGTCATCAACTCTGTCATCTTCCATCTTTCTCCATATCTAACTACTAGTACATTATGATATAGCTAAATTATCTCTACTCTCAACTCCTTATTCTTTGGTATATATATCTTTCTCTTCTTCAATACCAAATTCCCCTCTATCTATCATTTGTCTCCTCACAATATCTTAACTCCCATCTTCTTTATCTTCTCTACTATTCCAATTACTTCCTCATCTTTACTTTTATTTTTTCTACTATTTCTGTTTCTAGTCCTTCTATTACTACTTCTACTAAAATATAAATCCATTGGTTTTTAACTAATATCTAATTATACTTCTATTCTCTAGTCCAGTCTTCTACTAAGTTAATCTATCCCTTCCTATTTTTGATTCCAGAACATGTTTCAAGGTAAAGTCAAATCTTGACAGATATAAGGCTTAACAAGCTTGTCTTCTGTTTAAATTTTGTATCTTCATAAAATATTCCAAGCTTTTGTGATTTGTCTAGACTTCAAACTTGAATTTTGCACTCTTTAATAGATACCTCCAATTTTCCAATCCCTTATGACTGCTAATGTTTTCTTATTATGAATCTCATAGTTTCTCTGTCTTATTGAGAGATTTTGAGAGAAAGACTACTAGTCTCTATTGCTCATCCTTACATTCTATAAATAAAACTCTCTCTATAGTATAATCTAACATATCTACTTTTATCCTCATTTTTTTGTCTAAATCCAGTGCTGCTAACACTGGTTATTTTATAAACCTCTTCTTTAACTCTCAAAATACCTTTTCTTATCTTTCTGTCCAATACATTTTTTGATCTTTTTTGCCCAGGTTATGTAATAGTTTGGCTATCACTATGAAGTTTTTAATAAATTGCCAATAATAATTGGTAAGTCCTAAAAACTTCTGTACATTCTTGACTCTTTTTGGGATCAGCTAGTCCAACATTCCCTATATCTTTTCTTTCTCCATCTTAATCCCTTCTGGTCCTATTACTACTCCCAAAAACTCTACTTCCCTAACCTTCTACTTATATTTTTTTGGTTTATATACAAGTCATTCTCTACCAATCTATTCACTATCTCTTCTACTACTATATTATGTTCTTCCTTTCATTCCATTCCTGTAATTACATCATTAATAAAGCTTGTCACTTTCCTAGTATTAATTAAATTCTGAAAGATTTCATTTATCATAGTCTAGAATGTTACTAGTAAGTTTGTAAGTCCAAAAAACATCACTGTTGGTTTAAATAACCCCTCTGGAGTTGTAAACACTACCTTCTACCCATATCCCTTCTTGTTTCATATATTATTATATCTCTAGCATAAGTCTGATTTAGTAAATACTTTCTTAATACCTATGGTTTTCACAATGTCTGAAATAAGTGACAAAGAGTAATTGTTCTTAATAGTCTATTCATTTAAATAATGATAGTCTTGTACCATATGCTTTTTTGTCCACATTTCTCACATATATTGGTCTTTCAATTTTCTTCAACTTAAATCCCTACTTTCTTGCAAACTCAAAACTCATAACCAGCTCTGTTGCACCACTATTCAACAATGTCTCTATAGTTACCCCTTCATACATATTTATTTTTTCTGGCCCAATTTTTACTATAACCTTTCTTAACATATTCCTATTGTTCAAATTGCAGCAGGATGTATTTTCCACTACTCTAGAGAGCATTGCAAATCTATTGTAGCTACCAAAATCTAATAGAGAACTATTAGGTTCTCTTTCTTATTTAAATTGCAATTGTTTCCATTGCCTGAATTATTACCATACTTCATTCTTCTTTTCTATTCCACAACTCTTTGATTTTTGCAGTTCCTTGCTAAATGTCCAAAACTCTCACAACTGTAACAATTCCTCCTCCTATCTATATTAATAGTATATAGATCACATCTAGGCACAAATCCTGTCTATTGATTTAGATTTACCATGGTTGTTGTTAGTTCTTTCTACTTCTTCTATTAGTACAAGCTCTATTGGTACCCACTGTTGGAACTCCTACCTTCTGGGCCAAACTTGAGGCTGAGGCAATCATTGCCCTTGTACTTCTGTATTATCTTACCTTAGTACTTGGGATTCTATCTCTCTTTTCCCTTGTAATCTTTCTTTGTTCTTTTTACTCTTCCTCTAGTTTCTATCCAAGTTAATTACTTGTTTATACCATTGATTAATGGAGCTTGGTTGGCATTTTGACTTTATGAGTCTTTGCTGGATGGTCCCATTTATCTCTTATTTGAATTCTTTGATTAGTGGCTTTCTCTTATATATACTTTCCCTGGCTATCCTTCTAAACTCTTGAACAAATTCTTCCATTGTTTTTCCTTCCTGTTCTAGCCTTTTTAACTCTGCTACTTTAGTTGCTTTTTATCTTCTCTTCTGAATATTTTTCTTATCTCTGCCAGAAATTCCTCTGCTATCTTATATTTCAAATCCCCTGATTTCAAATCTTTTAATAGATTTTATTTTCACATATCTGCTAATTATTCCTGCATATAAGATAAACTCTGAAACTTTTTCTGATGCCCTATCAAATACTTGTGGCTTTGTTATTTCTATACTTGCTCCTAAGTTGGGTTTGGATCCTGTTGCTTCTACTTCTTATGCTGTTAGTAATACTTGGAGTTGTTCTTGTATTGCCACAAGTTGCTTCTATTACTACTAAATTATTTATTTATAGCTAATAAAACTATATTGAGTCATGTTGTATAATGGTAGTGATGATGGTGATAGTAATAATAGTAAAGTAGGTGGTAAAGATGTATAGAGGGATAAAGTAGAACTAATTCTAGTTTCACTCTTGGTTTTATACTTGTTACTTGACTCAATCTCAGTAGTTGTTAGCAGGCTCTCTTCTTGTCTTGCCTTACATCATCTACTAACTACATTAACTACTGAATACTACCCTAATTGAAAGATAAACAATTTTATCTTAAGAAAAAATATTCTATACTAAACAGCATTTGAAGGATTACTGCCATTTCTCTGCATAAACTGGTCACAAGTAAACCAATAGTATAAGACTACTACATAAAATAAACAAATACTCTATTTAACACTATCTAGTTAAATAATGAGTAATATTTAGTTAACAGCCTGGGTCTAGTCACTGATGTCCATAACTGTCTATACTAAGCAGTTAGCTCTTCTTTATATCTAGGATCTGGCTTTTATACCAAGGATGACTAACAGTCATGTTGACCATCAAATAAAAGAGTAGAAAAGAGAGAGCTCTGTACTGAGCAATCTCAAAATAGAATTGAGTTCTACTGTTATAACTTAAAGATCTTAGAGTTGGCCAGTAAGAGGAATCTTATATAAGAATATACAAGAAAACTTAATGGAGAGCTCAGTATAAGAACTGTCTATCTTATATATACTAGACTACTAGTCTATGTTATAGTATTAATCTTTCCTAAAGACTATATATTATTCATAAGATTAATGTGTCAAACATATAATAATAATGTTATTCCTTTCTGAACATTCTACTATATTCTATTATAACATGTGATCATGTGACTGTGTGGCTGTGATAGCATTGTGTGTGACTGTTTGTAACAATAACATATAATATTATGCTAACCCTAATCTTAGATACCAAAAATAGAAAATAACAGAAAAATAAAATACAAAATAAGAGAAAAGATAAAATAAAACAAAGTCTATCATTTATAATTCTAACAGTTTTTTATTTTAACTCAATATAAGATCTTAAGTTCATAACTTAAGTACTTAAAAACCCAATATGAGAATGTTTTTTTATGAAAACATATTTTTCAGCATGATACTAGTATAAGAGCTGATTGTGTTCTCTTGGGAAAAGTATTGAGGATAGCTAGTTTAAACATAAAGATATAAAAGACCAGATACACAGAATATATAGACTCTAAGAGACAGAGAATAAACAATAGAGTACCAGACTGAGAGATGATTTTATAAGGTCTGAGGTATTTTTCAGATAGCTTCTTTAAGAGTTGAGTAGTTCTAAAGAATTAAGTCTTAACAAAAACTTTATCACCTACTTTAAAATTAGATATAGGAAAATGTTATATATCAGTAGACTTCTGATAACACTATTGGGCTATGGTGATCTTAGCTTTGAGGATATTCTATAACTTATAGAAATCTATGGCAAAATTATAGGCTCAAAAGAAAATAATATTGTGTTCAGAATATACAGAAATATTTGGATAATATTTCTTATTAGTAAAGAATAGAGAGACACTGATAGTAGTATTAGAAGCATTGTTGTAAGAGAACTCCACGAGTAACAAGAGCTTGGACTAGTTGTCTTGCTAGTAGTCACAATATATATAAAGATATTGCTTAAGTATCTTGTTTGTATATTTGGTTTGTATATTATATTCAGGATGGTAACCTAAAGTAAAGTAAAGCTGTATATCCAGAGCAGTGTCTAAAAATGGAAAAATTTAGACACAAACTCCAAACTTTTGTCAAAGATAATATGGAAAGAAACACTATGTTTTGAGAATATATAGAAAACAAACAAATATACTAGGTCTATGGATATTATGGTGTCATGTATAGAAATAAAAATCATTTACTTAGTGAGCTAGTTAATAATAAGAATGGTATCAAACCTAAAGGATAGCAGAAGTTTCTCAATGAAATCTATAAAAATGAAATTTTATAGCTGTTTAAAATAGAGAGTTACTTGAGAGATCTATAAGACTTGTGATACTAAGGTTTGGATTGCATACAAGTAACATAAGACTTGTAGAACTATTGTACATCAGTATGGAGGCTGGATCAGTGTTACAATTGTGAGACCTTAGAGTGGATCAAACAAAATAACCTTGTATAGGGTTTATACAAGAGAACTTAATAGAGAATTCTATACAAATTGTCTACCTTATATACTATTTACCCATGGTCTGTGCTCTACTACATTAGTCTACCCTAAATAACCATGTATATGTTTTAAGATCAATATATGTTAAACATGTTATATGACATTATCCTTTCAGAACTTTCTATGTTTATCTATTGTAACTATGTGATTGTATGACCATGAATATGACAGTGTTGTAACATGTGACAGTTGTGACAGTTGTGACAGGACTGTCATGCTAAACACTAACCCTAAAGAAGATAAAATAAAAATAAAATACAAAAGAAAAATAAAAAATCAAGTCCAATATTCTCAATTCTAACAGTTAGGATATTATAACTCAAAGACTATAGAGTGAGTCAATAAAAAAGAATCTTATATTAAGTGATACAAGAAAACTTAATAGAGAATTTTGTATAGGATTGTCTACCTTATATATCTAAAACTAAGGGTCTGTGCTCTACTACATTAGTCTACTCTAAATAACCATGTGTATAATATGTTGTATAATGTTATTTTTCCAGAATCTTCTACCATCTTCTTTTGTGATATGTGATTGTATAACAGTGTGACTATGACATTATTGTGTAACTGTAACAGATTTGTGACTGTGACCTATAATATCACACTAAACCCAAATTCTTAGATTCCAAAATAAAAATAAATAGAGTTCACCATCTCCAACTCTGATACAGAAATAACTACAGCAAACTAATTCTAGTGTTTTATTCTAACCAAAGTGGCCAGCAAAAATATGATCATGATTATAATTATATTAGAGAATATATATGTAGAAATTACCAGAGAATGGTATATAAATCCTGTCATCAAGAAGTAGAAGACTATCAGAGTATATAGGCTGTTGGCTATCTGTAGGAGTATATATTTTAGTGGTAGGGTCACTGGAAAGCACTGTACAAATATCTCAGTACAGAGTGTTAAAATTAACAACTATAGCTGTATAAAAAAAAGAAAAGAAAAGGTCATAAGTTATTCTTGAGTAAAAATTGGTTTCAAGTTGTGAAAGTTTACTGTGGTATAACTAGTATCCCACCATCTAGTCAGAGCATCCAGTTTGGTACCAAAATATCCAGAGCAGAACTTGATAACAGGATTGAACTGTAAGAAATATTTAGACTACTATGCTTGCCTCTGGATCAACACTCTGGTAATAGAAAAATACTCAAAATTCTTATGATTCATAATAATGTCAATGGAGAATGCCAGATTGTTGTAACAACTACTGATATTCTTTGTTAATCTCAAAAAGTGGAAGACTTCTGATTTGTCATGTTTGATAACCAGGATGAATTGGTTGAATAAGGCTATAACTACAAAAAAGTTTTGCATTAGGGTTTTTGTAACTTTTCTCCTGAAAAACACAAAGGCTATTATCAACAAATAAAAGAATTGAAACTGAAATAGGAGTTAACATATTTTTAGTTCTTTTTTCAAATATATGGAAGATAGAGGCAATATAAAGAGCTGAAAGAATAGGAGAAAGTATGGATTTCTGTCCAACATCTACATTAGCTTTGAAGAATAGTGATGTGAAATAGTTTCATATATATTGAGTTTGTCTTTTAATTAATTAAATAGAGAAAAATTGGGAAATTTTGGAATCAAAAATAACTTTTTTCAGAATTATTGGAAGAATTTGATGATTTAAGAAAGGAAAGAATTGTGCAACACCACATACAAGAGTGCTTGCTTATATGAAAGCTTTTCATCTATCCTACTCATATGAGATGAGTTAAGTAAATACTAGCATTTGTTATCAATCATTTCTTAATACCTCCTATTTGATTTGGATGAATGAAGTTCAAAGTAATAGAATGAATTTGTAGTCTACTGCTTATTGCTTTCTTGATTATCTTTCCTAGGATATTAAGGAGAACAATAGAACAAAATGTCTTGGGGGTATCATACAATGGTTTGTTGAGCTTTAGAATAATAATTATTAATGGTAACTTCTTGAAATATTATAGCCAATAGCTGAGATCAATACAAGAATTTGCTATATTGATAATGTTAGTAATATATTTAGTATCACTTACTATTTCTTTAAGGTAGTTTCAAGAGAAATAATCTGGACCCAAAATAGATGAACTATTACATTTATTGATAGTATCAATAAATTTAGCTTTGGAGAATGGAGGTCATTTGATCTAGAAGTTGAAAATTAATAAGTCTATCTTAAGCTAAATTGTAGAATTGATAAAGTGCTTATCATAAATTGTCTAGATTGTTGCATGGAAGTCCATTAAACTTAATAGCTTCCATAGCTGATAATTTTCATTTCTTGACCCAATTTATGATATTTCATAGTCTCTTGTTATTTGGTGCAATTTCTTGAATTCTGTTATCAAAAAATATTCTTTTAGCCATTCTTACTAACTTCTTATATTTAATCTAGTTCATTCTTCTTCTAAATATTTGATAAATGACCAGGTTTCTCTTGCACTTCTTGTTATGATTCAAAGCCCAAGGGTTTAAGTGATGAACTAACTCTTGTATTGAGTGATACAAGAGAACTCGATAGAGTTCCTAGTACAGAGTAGTCTATCTTATATACTAGTACTCATGGTCCATGCTAACTACTGTGCACCCTACCCTAAATGACCATGAGTCTAACATGAGGCCAGCATGTGTTGTCCATGCTGTATGACATCACTTTGTTCCAAAACCTTCTACTTTCTTCTCTTATATCCTGTGATCAGTCTTGTGACTATGCCATCAATTTGTGACTGATGTGACAGCGAGACTGATAACCCCTAACCCGAGTTGTTCTAAAAATAGAAAATAGAAAAATAAAAGAAAAGCAATGAAAATAAAAGTTAAGTTCATCATCAGCGATCTTGACACTTCTCATTTCACTATACTTTAGAATAAATACTTGTTCTAAAGATCCTCTACAATAGAAGCAAATTCTTAAGTTACACATTTAAGTATATTACAACTAAAAATGTTAGTTGTATTAATACTACTTATTTTGTTTCCAAGTTTGTTGATGAATTCCTTTTCTTCTTTACTATTCTTAACAATGGTTTGTTTTCTATCTTGATGTTAGGCACAGCTTGCATATAAAGATGAAAGTCTATAAAGTTGGCTTGGACATGTACAGAGTATAGAAATTCCATACAATAGCAGGATCAAAGATATATGCTAAATAGATAGAGTCAGTGATAACAATAATACAAGCATCTATAATTTGAATTGCTTGATTAATTCCATATCTGATAGCAAATAATTTGACTTCAGTTGTACTGACATTGACAGTATGGTAAAGTGTCTTCTTAATAGGGCTAGAGTGAGAATGAATATGAGTAATAAAAGTGGCTACATTGTTTTTGATACTGGCATCAGAAATAACAATAATAGTATTAGCACTTAATGATGCATTAAGAACAATATGATTGAGTTTGCAAAGATAAGTAGCTTTGCTTTCTTTGTCTTTGTGGTTTGCTTTATAAAAGAAAAAATGACTAGAGAAAATGTTAATTAATCTAGAGCTAAGAGAAAATTTGTTATTTAAGAAATTGAATAAAGAAAAGATTCCATTAGAATAATTATTAGTGTCTATTACAGAACTCTTGATTTTTAGTCATTGCTTGAAAGTCATGTTTTCCAAAGAAAAGCAATAAGAGCAAGAGTTGTTAGCATGTCTGCTTTCAAAGAGAAAATTGATAGCATAATTGGATAGAAGAGTAAATGTTCTAAGTTGGTGTCTTCTGCTGAGTTTTTGGAGATGTAAATGAATTGGAATTAAGCCTGTGATGGCCTCAATCCCTAAAGTTAGAGATATATAAAAAGTACCTAAGATCTACAAAGTAGCACTATGTTGTATTTTTCTAAGCTCTTTGAGAGGAAATAAAAGCAGTGCTTTATTGAAGTGCTACAAAGAGAAACTGTAAAGTATAATGGAAAGTATACATGTTTTATAGAGAAGATATTTTTGATAAGGGAGAAAACCTCAAGTGGAGTTTCCTAGTATTTTCATATATTTGACTATTAATAAAGCATTGTTAGAGTAGAACTTGATACGTTGTTAAAATAATAGTTTTCTATTGAAGATAAATCCAAGGTATCTCCAGACATCCTTAAAGCTGAGAACAGGACCTTCAAAATGGCTGAGATCCAGCAGAAGTAGATTGAAGAGTCTATGCAATCTGGAAAAGTGAAAGACTTCAGATTTCCCATGTTCTATAATGAGACCAAATTGCTTGAGTAAGGAACAAATAATATTATAGCTATAGAAAAGATAAGAGTTCATTTTTTCCATATATTTTTCTTGAAAAATAAAAAGTTCATTATTTACAAATAAAAGAAATAAGACTGTGATTTTTAGATTTCTTACTCTTTTTTCAAAGATATGAAAAATAGGGGAAAGATAAAGAGCAGAGAGGATCAGATAGAGTATGGAGCATTGATCTATACCTACATCTGAACAGAAAAATAGAGAAGTAAAACTGTTCCATAAGTATTGTGTTTTCCTACCAATTAAATAATTAGAAAAGAAAGAAGAAATTTTAAAATCAAAACCTACTTTATTCAAGATAATTAGTAAGAGCTGATAGTTCAGTGGGAGAAAAAATTGGACAATGTTAAATACCAAAGTGCTTGTTTAAAGGTTCTTAATCTATTCTGAGCAAATGAGATGGATGAGAAAGATACCTATATCCATAGTTAGGCATTGTTTGAGTCCTCTGGGTTGATTTGAATGGACAAAGTTGTTGGAGATCAAATGAAATTGAAGTCATTTACCAATGACTTTTTTAATAAGTTTTTCTAAAGTGTTCAGGAGAATAATGGAATGAAACATTTTAGAGGAATTATATGATGTTTTATCAGGCTTGGTAATAATAATGAAGAATGAATTTTTGAAATGAGATAGCCAGTGACTAGTATTAACACATGTGTTGGCAATATTGATATTATTGAGGTATTTTTTTGTCTTTGATAACAACTTTGAGATGTTTCTAGAAAATTTGATCTAGTCTAGAAATAGATGAATTGTTGTATTTAATAATAGCACTTTTGAATTTCTCCTTGAAAAAATGCACCCAAGTTAATGTTGTTTTGATAGGATTCCATCTAGAATACTAGGGTTTATATGTCAATTCTAAGCTGAATTGAACATCTGATGTAATACTTGGCAGAGATTGTTGATTTTGATACAGGGTTGACTATTGAATTAAAGAGCTTCAATTGTTAGTAATTTATGCCTTTTGATCCAGTTCATAAGGTTCCAAGGTCTTTGATTTTTTGAAGTGATTTTTTGTATTTTGTCATTAAAAAACAATCTTTTGGTCTTTTTGGCAACTTCTTTGAAAGATTTCCAGTCATCAATCAATTTCAGAGATCTGTAGTTCCTAAGCTTAGTTTGACATTCATCATTCCACCAATCTTTGGACCATTTGGTAATTTTAACACATCACAAATACTTATACTAGATGGTTTCTGATATTCTTGCATATTTCTGAACAATAAGTTCTAAAGAGTCCTTGTCAAGAATTTTTATCATATCTATGTTTCTTATAGCTTTGATAAGATTGGAAATGAAATTCTCTTATTTTTCACTATTCTTGATAATAGTGCAATATTGAATGAATTCTTCAGCAATAGGGATATCAATAGTTAGTGGAGCATGATCTAATGAGTAGCAGAGCTCTGAAAGGATACTGTAGTTGTCAATTTCAATATAGTTTGGTTGAAAAAAGAAAAGATCAATAACCAAGTTTGTATCATTAGCATTGTTAAAGTATTAAGTAAAAATCTATTAGATAGGGCATGA
>Ga0157359_1000267_pt1 | contig 17807 bp, 11 predicted proteins | sample AttcapACBM3_FD_111482 | JGI IMG/M metagenome (GOLD analysis project Ga0157359, IMG submission 111482) | Fungus gardens microbial communities from leaf cutter ant in Botucatu, State of São Paulo, Brazil - Atta capiguara ACBM3 | ecosystem: Host-associated > Fungi > Mycelium > Unclassified ...
AGCATCTCCTATACTATCAGTCTGTATATAAGACTAGTAGTTACACTGTAATTCGCTAGTCTGATAATCGATGAAGATAATCTCTTATTGAACTCGACCTCTGGTATTCAACGGCGACACACCATTCAGCACTCACTTCTACTCGGACTTTCTCTCCTTCATCTGAAGTTGCGACCATGCGGCAGACAGACAGCGCAGCACATAAGCTGAAGCCAAGGTCGTTCCACAAGTCCGCTCATCTCCGAGTCCATTCTGCGGACTTCCACCCCAGTGTGAACCGCGCCTGACATGGGATTGAAATCCATGTCGGTGTCCATTCTGTTGTGGTATGGAGTCAAACATCCAGAGGATGCCATTAAGGATTCTCTAGAAAGATTTACAGAAGAGGCAGGGTTTCTCCCTCTCATCTCTAACTCAGAAGCAAGAACTCGTCCTGTTGGAATGTCCATCCCTATGTCGTTTGTAGAGGACATAGTTGGTATAGAAGACTTGACATTAAGAGCCGTAATTGTAGTGCTGAAGATTGTTGGAGAAAAAATGGGTTTATTCGCTATATTTCCAATAGGCGCTACCATACAAGATGGTGGTAAGAGGAAAAGAAGTGGTCATTGACCTCATTAGATCTCAGATAGCAAAGTGTGAACTGTGTCTAAAATAATTCTACCTTCTAAGATCTTCTTCTAAAATTGCAACTATATGGCTAGTAGAAGATACAATATATAAGCTGAGGCTAAGATCATTCTGGAAAGTCCAAATCTTTATCAGGCTTTAATAAGTTCTCATAATTGTCAAATTCTATAGATCTTCTTTGGAATTTTGCTTCCTAAGTGTAGACTATACATAACAGATAGTCATTATATTAAGTATCATGTAATCTTGTACTAACATAAGAGATCCATCCTTTTTCTTGATATAAAAAACTGGTACAGTTATGGGAAACTTTAAGGATCTTATCCAGCCTATATAGAAGTTTTCAGTAATGAATATATCCAGCTTGGTATACTCTGCAGGGAATAAAAAGTATACTTTGAATATCTTGAGCTCTGTTCCCAAAAATAATTTAATAGCATAATCCTACTTATGGTGGTTTGAGAGTGTATTAAAGTATTTCTTAGCAAACACTAATTCAAGCTGCTAGACATGTAAGAGAATAGTGAGGGCACTGTCTTTGACTTGGTTATGATAAAAGGCTTTCAAAAGACATTAGGAGAGAGTAGCTACCACTTGGAGGTTAAAAAGTAAGATTTCTAAACATCACCAAGCATTTACCCAACTCTTTCTAGTATTTAGCATGGGTCCATGGGATTTGGTATGTATCTTTCTAGTCATTTACCAAGATAGGAAATAGACTAGACTTATATATTGAGAACATGTTTGCAGTATTTCTTGGCCTTCCAAATATCTTGACAGCTGGTATAGTATATAGGACACTATATCATAACTACTTCTCTCTTTTGTCAGTTTACCCCAAAATTATAATTTTTCAGCCATGTGAAACCAAGGATGAGGTTTTGCTTCCTCAGACTTGAGACTACAAGCAAAAGCAACTACAAGCAAAAGCCCTCTCAGAGTGAAACTGATATTGTAGAATTATATTCACTATCTCAGATATCTATCTATTCTTATTTGGGGTACTATTGATGTTATAGACTAGTATTAGTGTTTATATAATGCTTTTTTACAAAGTTCCAATTGATAAAGATTCCTATAGCTCTGAAGTCTACTAGTGCTCAAACAGAAAATGTTTCAGAGATATTTGTGATTCCAAGAGTGATAGATAGAGAGATACAAGGAGATTCTGTAAGCATCAAGAGCATTGATTGTAGATTTCAGAGGTAACTTTTTCTCCCATAAAAGATATCTAGTAGAGGCTACAAGCATTAACAGAGATGAACAAGTAGATATGTCTGATTGTCAAGATTGCAAAAAAGTGGACTTAGTTTCTTTTTATTTTCTTTCTCATTTTTATTTTCTTTTGGATTTATTTTCCATTTTTTCTATTTTTAAAACTTGGGGGTTAGGATTAGAAGTGATTAGTCACACTGTCACATCAGTCACATCTGACAGTGTAATCACAACATTGATCATGGGACTAAAGAGAAAGAAGTAGAAGGTTCTGGAACAAAGTGACATCATATAACATGGACACCACATGTTGATCTCATGCCTTACACATAGTCATTTAGGGTAGGGTGCATAGTACTTAGCATGAACTATCTGTAGGAGTAGAGAAGATAGACTATTTTGTAAAAGAGCTCTCTATCGAGTTCTCTTGTGTTTCTCTAATACAAGAGTTGTTCTTTTATCCAACCCTAAGGATCTAAGATCATAACACTGATAGTTTACTGTTCTCAGGCTGAGGGTTATATTTTTCTACATTAAGTACAGCAAATCTATTTAATAGTAGTTGGAATATATCTGCTCTATGTAAATCCTTGTCTACTATGTTATCAAAATTGTTCTAGTCCTTAGGCTCTAATTGCTGTGCTGCTTTCATATTCTTAAACAAGTTCAAGTTCTCTATCAGTTTCCCTTGTTGCTCAATAATTAACTACCTGATATCCAATTTACTAGACAGTCACAGACAATGTAGTTTGGATTCTCACAACAGTAACATTCTCTTACAGAGATAGAGTGGGATTTCCAGGTAGTATCTATGTTTATGGAGAGTACCAGTGGTGACTGTTGTGAGAGAAATGAGAGAACAAAGAATGATTGCTTTGAGATAGGAATAACTAAGGAATTCTATGGTATTCTAAGGTTGAAGAGAGTGGCAGAGGTGGTATACTAGGTTGACTGAAATACTTCATTTACTTGTTTAGCCTGGTCAATTCTGTGTACAGCTTCAAATCAAGTGGCAGGGTCTGTGCTCTCAAGTATTCTAACTAGCAAGGTTATGATCTGGTTCTGGATTGCTACTTGAAGTTTATAGTAAAACTTAATGACTATAGTATGAAGTTGGTATAGCTAGCTTCTAAAATCAAGATCTAAAAATCATCTAGATAATCCTCCACAGTACAAATCTCTTGATAGTAGGTTATTTCTTTTAACTTGTTAGTAGCTTCTATAATAACATTGATGAAGAAGTGAGTGTGGAAATCTCTTTAAACCCTAGCTAAGTGACAATAGGGAAGATATCTATACTAGTCTCTTCTCTGAACAAGCTCTTTGACCATTTTATAGCTCAACTGCTTCTGAAGAAGAAGAAGGCCCAGAGGATCTTGTCTTAATCACAGATAAACTAGCCAGCAAAAAAATAGATATAAAGAAAGCAAGAACTTAAGAAGGCTTATTTGGTTGGTTAATTACTACTAAAGCCTAAAAGTAGAGAAATATAGGGTTGAAATCAATAGGAGAAATTTCTAAGTGCAGAGGTATTAGATAGTAAGAAGAATCTTGTTGTAAGGGGAAGAGATATACTTAGAGTAGTAGGAGCAGAATTGGATATGAGAAAATATAGATCTTGGAGTTAGTTCACAAAACTGGGTAGGATATTATTAGTGTTATATTCTGAAGCCTACTAATGCTTGGCTACTTCTTGTAAATAGTATTGAAAGAGCCTCAAGACTTTGTTGGTATTAATAAGGGCCATAGATGATTGTTGAGAATAGGCATCAGTTAGGAGATGAAAAAAGGCAAAGGAAATCAAGATATAAGAGTGAACAGTATGAGAGGACTTGCTCTTCTGAGATCTTTCTCTTTTGTGTTTTTAGCTAATCTATATTCTATAACATGTTCCAGCATCTGTGTTCATCCACATATCTGCTTTCCCACACTCTAAATTCCTTTGAGTGTCAAAATTATGAATAGTAAACTTGGTTTTGATTTTATTTCCTTTCTATTTTATTTTTCTCTTTATTTTTACTTTTATCTATTTTGAGACATAGACAAAGAGTGTGAGGTGATGTTATGTGTGACATAAGTGTGACAAATGTCACATCATAAGATCACACAATCACATAATGCAAAGAAGGATGTGAAAGGTTCTGAAATGGATGATGTTATATAGCATAATAATAACATATTGGCCTTATGAAAAGCATATGTACTTTAGAGTAGGATAGTTGTAGTGTGTGCACAGACCACAGTCTGTAGTATATAAGATAGACTAACTTGTACTTGGAATTCTATTGAGTTTTTTGTATTACTCAATATAAAAGTTGTCTTTTGTCTTTATTCAAGAACTTAAGTCATAATATTGAACTGCATATAAATATTTCTAACCATCTGGATATGTTATCTAACTTTTATTTCCTGTATTTATTCACTCTTTTATAATGCCCTATAGTCTTCTGTAATCTGCTATTATTATTCACTTTTCTATACTCCAGAAGTACTTGCTAAGCATTCTAGCTCCCTTCCAATTTGGTTTCTCCATTCTAAACTGTTTCTGATTACTTGAGTATCATCATTCATTGCTTATGTAAACAGAATTCTGACACATTAGAATAGACCTGTAATTATATAAAGTAGTCATCACCTTTAAAAATTCCCATCCTGTTTTCTTAGAATTTCCTAGAAATGAGTATATAGTTAGTATTTCTTAAACAATAAACTTAGGATTTCCTAGAAATTTGAAGTGCTCTGCTCTTCCACCCAGTTATCCTAACAATAATGTCTATGATTTATAGTTAGAGAAAAGTGTACTATCTATTAGCTCAAAAATTTTGGAAGTAGTACTGAATATTTATAATAATATATATAGCAAGAAACTCTTTTTGAAAAAAGACTCCAGTTACACTTTGAGTATATAGTAAACAAAGTACAGACTAAGGTTTAAGTTGATTTGAAAGCCACTACAAACTTTATTAACAGAGTTTTTGTGGAAAATAATAATCTGACAATATAAAACTGAAAAATATATATAGAATATTCAATGTGGATAATACTTTCAACAAGATAGGACAAATAATAAGATATGTCTGAGCTTATATAAAAATTGAATTTCATGAGATAATCTAAGATCTCTTTGTTATTCAACAAGAAAACAAAAGGATGATGATTGGATATTTATACTTGAACAAACATAATCCAAAATCAATTAGTAGAAAGAGTAATAGAAGTTTACTAGATGCCCAAATACATATGCTTATAAATCCTGTAAAATACAAGATGTAGAAGCAAATACTCATAAATTTTATCTTGAACTGGATGTTAGTAGATTACCTTCACTGGATAGTATTGTCACATCCCAATCTAGTCATATCTGTTCTGACCTACATGTTATAACTTAGACTAAGTATTTAGTTAAAAGAAAAAACTTATATTGTTTAACACAAAAGAACTTAGTAAGATTCTTAGTACAGATATGTCTACTTTATATACCTCTGGTGCATGGTCTGTATGTATCTATATCTAGCCTATCCTAAATATTATAAGTCTATATAGATAAAGTTATCACTCCTTTATGATGTATAATATTATTCTTCTGCAGTATTATATGATATTGTGACTGTGGCTGTGACTGTCATCATATCTTGTCACCTTATACCTAAGTTCTAAATAGGAGATAAAAGAGAAAAGAGATAGAAGAGTCCAAGTAAAAAATAGGAATAGCTTTAAATAAGAGACTAGAAATGAAAAGGAACAAGTCTAGTTCACTGTATTTGATTCTGATACTACAGATAATGCTCTCTTTTTCATCTGTACTTTCTGACATCTTCTATTACAGATTACAGTTTCTATTGCATCTTGGATATTCTTGCTGGACCCTTGACAACTTCATGTATCTCTACCCCAGATATCCAAGAATTATCCAGAACCAGGGTAACTCACTTAACAGTCTCCATTTCTAAATAACTATCCTAGGTAACATACTTAGTATATAAGTTGGTAGTTATACTATACTGAAAATTGACTCAAACTAGTATTATTTTCCAGTATTAGCAACAACATACCTCTCTATCTTCTAGTAGACTTGTCTGCTAGACATCTTAAGAACCTCTTTTAAGATATAGCCAGTACAACCAGTAGAGGCACAGCATGCAAGCTGAAGCTGAAGGCTGTTCTAATATTTACATTCTGCATATTCAGATAATATATGTTTGCAAATGAGACTTCTGAGAACTCACTATTGGGTCTTGGATAATATAAACCATGTCTAATAAGTATAGAAGATGAAGACCACAACCATCATATACTTTACTGAGTAGATATAACTAACTCAGACAATTACTACCAGACAATGGTGATTGTAACTCTACTCAACAATCAAGACTAGTATAGGAACTCAGATTGTGAGAACATAAAGATCTGAAAAACATATGTATCAAATTGATTATATAAGTGTGTGGAAATGTGTTCTCAAAAAACCAAGTCAGAGAGAATACAATTACAGAAGACTATATGACTATGCAATTAAGTTTAGAAAAGACATAATACTTTCTGAACCAACAAAGGTCTATCTACTTTTTTTAGCAGAAATAAACACTCTAGACAGATAATTGATTGAAGAACTTATATAAGTTCTAGAGTGGCTAGTACCAACAAAAAAGTTAAACAAGTATAGACATTTTTAAGCTTTACAAATTTCTATTTGTAAGTTTATTGAGAACTTTGCCAAAATATCAAGACTACTTTCCAAATGATCAAAAAAAGGATAGTATCTGGGCTTGGATATTAGATACAGTTCACATCAGAAGACAGAAGTCTATAGAGTTAGCTCAGAAATACACAGAGTATGTAAACTCTGTGAAAAGAGCTTGGTGATGTAGACTTGTTAGAACAACCTTGGCTTCAGCTTATGTGCTGTGCTGTCTTTCTGCTATATAGTTGCAACTTCAGATGAATGGATGAAGTCTAAGATAGAAGTGAGTACTGATTTAGTGTATTACTATTAAACACTAGGAATTAGATTCAATAAGAGTTATCTTTGTTAATTATCAAACTAGTAAATTATAGTGCAACTACTAGTCTTATATACAAGTTGGAAATATAGAAGATACTCAAAGTTTCAGTATATCACCTGAGCAGAGATTTCAGTAATGAAATACTAACAGGAGTAAAATAGCAGAACTCTACTATTGAAAACTGAGTTTAATAGGAGTATTTCCATTATGAAAGACTGGATATTAGAATTATTGCATCACTACCATGGAGATATGTTGCAAGAAGATGGCTGTTATAAAAGATGAGCTTGTATTGTAGATATTATAGCAATAGTACTATTGCAGAAATATATCTTCCGAATGAGTGAACTTGACATATAACATTGGAGAGTAGAGCAACAAAAATGTCTTTGAGATGCTGAAAAAGACCTTTATAATAGTTCTAGTCCTAAGAGTACCAAATAATAAAAACTCTTTCAAATTATTTACAAATACAAGTGAATTTGCTACTAGAACAGTCTTATTACAAGATATATGACAAAGAGTTACTAGCAATAATTTGAGAATTGGAAGAATATTTTATATGCTAAGTCTACTTGACAAAATTCTGGTTTCTGTAGCAGTGATGTCATATTCAATTCCTGACAAAAGTCCATCTTCCATGATCTTCTTATTTCTATAACATGTTTCTGTGGTAGTGATATAATCAATCTTCAAATACTTGGTCTTTTATAATAGTGATACTTCTATTAAACCTGGCCTTCTATGGTGGAGTTTCTCTATTAACTTCTTTTAATGTTTCACTACTGAAACTTCTACTTAGTATTGTATTCTAAAACCACTGAGTATCATGACATGTAATTGTGTGACTGTGACTGAAATGTGTGACAGTTTGTGACTTGTGATATCACACTAACCCTAACCCTAAGTTCCAAAATAGAAAGTAAAATAACAATAAAATAAAAATAAGAGAGAAAAATAAAAATTGTTAAGTCTATCATTTGTAATTTTGACAAAGACTATATTTAAGAATCAAAAAAGACAGGTAACTACTCTGGGTATACTAAAGTTTCTGGAACTAGAGTTCAGAGTTCTATAGAGATCATAAAAAGCCATATGATTAGTTATAAAGTAATTGGATATGAAATAGAACTAAATAGATCTATACTATAAATAATGTAGTCAGATGGATTGAATATGTTTGGATAAGTATATGACATATATGGAAAAAAGAAGAAAATACAAAGAAAACAGTATCCAAGTTTGAAGGAAAGATAAGTATATTAGTAAGAAGACAAGTGAAGTTAAATATATTAGAGAAAAGATATTTTAGAAGGAACTAGTTGTCAGAAAAGTATATGGAAAAGATGTTATATGAATAGAATGAGAAGAAGTTTAAAGAAGAGTATTTGAAAAAGTTGGAGAAAAATTAGTAGAAGTAAAAGTTTGTTTTTCTAGAGGAGAAATCTTAAAGAGGGAATAATATCAAACTTCAAGACTTTTTTGTTTTCTTCTCTTTTATTTATTATTATTATTTATTTTCTGTTTTTATTTTTCTTATTTAGATTTAGTTAAGAAGTAGTGATATAATATTATATATAACAGTTACAAAGTATAACAATAGTGTGATAACAGTCACAGTCACACAGTCACATGATACAGAGAAGGTCATAGAAGGTTCTAAAGTAAATAATACTATATAGTATAGTATTATGTTCTGTTCTGGCCATATTTATCCTAACTTATAGATAATACTTCTCCTTCATTTGCACTCTCTGACCTTTTCCAGTGCAGATCATTTGTTTCCATTCTACCTTAGATATCCTTGCTAGACCCTTACTAACTCTATGGATTTCCATCTCTAATATCTAAAGATCATTAGAAACTAAGATAACTTGCTTAATAGTCTCCATTCCTAGATAACTACCCTAGATAATATACTTAGTATATAAACCAGTAGTTTATACTATAATAGCCTTATCCTGAAAATCAACCAAAACTAACACTATTGATAATGATATACCTCACCATCTTTCAGTAGCCTCATCTTTCTTGTCAAGAACAAAAGAAGTGGACTTGATATTTTCTTATTTTCTTCTCTTATTTTTATTTTCTTTTTGATTTATTTTCTTTATTCTATTTTTAGAACTAGGGTTAGGGTTAGAGTGACAAGATCACGCTGTCACACAGCAGGTCACATCAGATGACACAGTCACAAGTCATATGACACATAGAAGAACATAGAAGGTTCTGGAAGGATAACATCATACAATGTGTAAAATACATGTTGATCTTAAGGCATACACATGGTCATTTAGGATAGGCTAGAAATAGCTTGCATGGACCATTAGATATTTGTATATAAGGTAAACAATCCTGTACAGAGTTCTCTATTGAGTTCTCTTGTGTTAACTCAATACAAGATTCATCCTCTTAACCAACTCTAAGGTTTTGAGTTTGTAACAATATTAGTTATAATGTGCACATAGACCATAGTCTGTAATATATAAGATAGACTAGTTTGTAATGGAAACTTCATCAAGTTCTCTTATATTAACTCTAATATAAGATTTTTTCTTTTATCTTAATACTTTGAGATTTAAGTTATAACACTTGTTTTGTTTTTTTCTTTGAGATTTTCCAAGAGGTGAGCTAGTATATATTATGACTTAAGACCAAGAGTTTAGTCAAAAGAGAAAACTAATATTGTTTAGCACAAAAGAACTCAGTAAAGTTCTTAGTACAGATACATCTACTTTATATATTCTTTACTAAGTACTAACTAAGAGATAAAGGAGAAAAGAAAAGAGAAAAGAAATAAATAAGTCTAAGTAAAAAAATAAGAAAGATTTTAAATAAAAGACTAGAAATGAAAAGAAACAAGTCTACCATTGTTATAACTCAAAGTCTTTAGAGTGGGATAGTAAGGCAAAAACCTTGTATTAGGGTTTAACACAAGAGAACTCAATAGAGTTCTTGGTATAATATATCTATCTTTATATACTAACTACTGATAGTCTATGCTCTACTTCTTTAGCCTATCATACATTATATGATATTATTGTTCTTATATTCTTTACTGTATTCCCTATAACCATATCATGTGATAGTTGTGTGATCATGATGTCATGCTAAATACTAACTCTAGTTCTAAGAATAGAAAATAAAGCAAAGAAAAAATTAAAATAAAAAAGATATTAGAAAAAACTTGTGTTCAAGATTTACAATTCTGACATTATACTCCTTTCAAGATTTCTACTCCTGGAGGAACTTGCTTCTTCTCTCTCTATTATCTTATCTTTCTCTTTTCACTTCTTCCAATTTCTTTAAATATTCATTCTCAAACTTTCCATTATTCTACCTGTATAGCATCTTTGCCATATATTTCTCTAGTAACACTCTCCTCCTAAAGTCTCTTTCCTTCACCCTATCCATTATTTCTTGCTTTCTGAGTTCTACATTTTGTCACAAACTTCATTTAGCTTGTATCTCCATAACTAGTGGACCAATTTTCACAGACTAAGTTGCACTATAAAGCCCCAAATGAGGGCTATCTGCACATATGTGGGAGATACAAAAGCAACAATGAATGACTGAGATATTAGGCTATCAGTAGCTGTAAAAGCTTTGTCTGCTAATATCTCATGAATAACTGGATGGATTCACATAATCAAACTTGTGTTGGAAAGTGCTCATCAATCTATTCCTGAGGATACATGGTATATTACATAGCAATAAGTATTTATAGAGACACAAGCATATCAATGTAGTAATATAATTAGTTACCTTCTAAAATTAGCCTGACAGATGACAGCTCCCATCAGGTACAAGTTTTGATCATGTGATGGCAACAGCTTGCATACAGACCATTACTCTTTTGTATATATATCTTTGTATCTGAGAATTAGACTTCAAACTTAATAACATCATTTATTATTCATCAATTATTTCTATTGATACTACTCTACCTTCTTTGTATTTTCCAAATCCTCTTCTCTTTCCTAACTATTATTTTCTGCTGTAAATCCCTTCTATTGCACTAAATACTTCACAACTCCTCTCACTTTTCTTTTATTTAGAATTTTTTCTACCTCCCACTCTTCAACTCCTTCTATCTTTACTGGTTTTACTTTTTCTTTTTTCTATCCCCCTACTTGCTCCTTGTATTATACTACTCAACTGACATTTACTACCAGATAGATTCTCATCAAATTGGACAGTCATAATTTGACCACATTGGTAGATATTACCTCATCAATAGTGTATGGACCTACATATTGATCCACTAACTTCTTTGCTAGTCTCTCTTTGAACACCAAATCTTTTGTACTTAACATTACCCTATCTCCTATTTTCCATACTTCTACTTCTTTTCTTTCTTTATCTGCTTGCCATTTCATCTCCTCTTGTACTCTCTTCAAAGCTGCTCCTGTCTCTTTCTATACCTTCCTCATTCTTTCTGCAAACTCTATTGCTTTCTCTATCTTCCCTTTCCTTCTCAGATCTACTCCTATTCTCAATTCTCTCCTGTAGTTTGCTATAAATGGAGACACTTTAGTTGTCAAATGTACCTTGTTATTAATTGCAAACTCTGCTGACACTAGCCATTCAGGCCAATCTTTTTGTCTGTGATCAATGAAAAATTGGAGATATTGTTCTAACTTCTAATTCATGTGTTCTGTTTGTCCATCTATTTGGGAATAGAATGACATTGACAGCTTTGTTTCAATACCTAACATGCCATTTAACTCTTTTGTTATTTCTGCTACAAACTATAGTTCTTTATCCAACACTATACTCTCTGGTAACCCATGAAACTTCCACATATTATCTCTAAATAGCCTCACCAATCCTTCTGCTGATGTTCCTTATATTGTTGCCACAAAATGTGTCATCTTGAACAACCTATTGCAAACTACTGGAATAACATCTTTCCCAGCTACTAATGGCAACTTGATAATAAAGTCCACTATCAGATGTGTCCACAGTTTTTCCAGGACTTCACTCAACTTCAACTTCCCCATCAGTATCTCTATTCTATTCTTCATCCTTTGACACATATCATATCCCTCTACATATTTTCTCACATCTTTAGTTATTCCTGGCCACTAATAATTTCACATCACCAACTCTGTTGTCTTCTACTTTCCTCCATGTCCTGCTATCAATACATCATAATGTAACTTGATTATTTCCATTCTTAACTCCTCATCCTTCAGTATATACACTTTTCCTTTCTTTAACACCAACTCTCTCTCTATCTGCCATTCTTTCCCTCACAATTTTTTTACTATATTTACTTTGGGCTCTTCTATTACTACTTTCAATAAATTATGAAGCCAACAGTCCTTAATAAATACTTGATTTTCATTGTCTTTTTCTATACCTACTTTCCAGTCTGGCTGTCTACTAAGTCTATCTGCCTTCTCCATTTTTGTTTCTGGAACATGTTTCAAAGTAAAGTCAAATCTTGATAGGTATAATGCCCAATAGGCTTGTTTTCTATTCAACTTTTGCACTTTCATAAAATATTCTAAATTTCTTATAATCCATCCAGACCTTGAACTTGAACTTTGCACCTTCTAATAAGTGCCTCCATTTTTCCAATTCTCTTATTACTGCTAACATTTCCTTGTCACAAATCTTGTAGTTTCTCTCTGTCTCATTGAGAGATTTTGAGAGAAAAGCTACTGGTCACCATATCCTATCTTCATATTCCATAGATAATACTCCTCTTATAGCATAGTCTAATGCATCTACTTTTATCCTCATTTTTTATCTAAGTCTGGTGCTACTAACACCAGTTCTTTTGTGAATCTTTCCTTTTAACTCCTTAAATGTCTTTTCCTGCTTTTCTGTCCACTCCCACTTCTGATCCTTCTTCACTGTATCATGCAAAGGTCTAGCTATTACTACAAAATCTTTAATAAATCAACAATAGTAACTTGCCAATCCCAAAAACTTCTGTACATCTTTAACTCCTTTCAGAGTTAGCTAGTCCAATATCTCTTTCACCTTCTCTTCTTCCATCTTGATTCTCTCTGGTTCTATAACTATCCCTAAGAATCCTACTTCCTTCACCTTCCACTTGTACTTTTCTAGTTTTATGTATAAGTCATTCTCTGCTAACCTCTTTACTACCTCTTCTACCAACTCATTATGTCTTTTCTTTGTCTCTATTCCAATAATTATGTTGTCAATAAAACTCGCCACTTTCCCAGTGTTGATGAGATCTCATAAGATTTTGTTCATTATGGTCTGAAAAGTTGCAGGTGAGTTCATTAATCCAAAGAACATAACTATTGGCTCAAATGACCCCTCTAGTATCATGAACACTGTCTTCCACTCATTCTCTTTCTTTATTCATATGTTATTATAACCCTATCTCAAGTCCATCTTAGTAAATACTTTTTTCATACCAATATTTTCTACAATGTCTGAAATCAAGTGTAAAGGGTAATTATTTTTTAATTGTCCATTTGTTTAAATACCTATAGTTCTATACCATTCTCTTCTTACCATTCTTCTTTTCTACAAAAACACTGGTGCTATTTGAGGTGACTTTGAAAGTCTAATGTACTTTTTTCTCAGTTGTTCTTATATGAACTCATGTACCTCTTCTCTCTCTTTCCTCAACAATGGATATACCTTCTCCTTCCTCAGCACAAATCCTTCTTTCATATTTATTATATGGTTTTAGAGTTTCTTTATAGATATCTGTTCACTAGCTTTCTTGCCAAAAAATATAGATCTACTTATGAAACCTTTCTGGTACTTGTTGTGGCAATCACTAGTTACAACAACCAATAGTAACACAAACAATAAATCTCTCAGTAGAATATCAAGTGGTGATTATAAGAGAATCCAATAAGGAGTCTCTGCTGGATTGCTATCCTATTTATATAAGTTACACATGGTCTGTGCTACAAATAATTACTCCTGCCCTAATATCCATGCATCATCCATGAGTGTACTATGTGTATACCATGAGGTAGCTATGCTATTGACATGCTCCTTAACATTATCCATCTAGACTGCTTCAGCCTACTCTAGTCTGTTCTAGGCTTTTATGACATCACATCATGTGACATGTCATGTGACCACAGTGTCATGTGCCTCTTCATCATTATATAAAAGAAAAAGAAATTCAAAAGAAAAGAAATATATAATCCAGGAAAATAAATAAAAGAAAAAGAAAAATGTTAGTCCTCACATATATCATAACAGTACTAGTCTTTTTGCCTCCTTCTCTGATTTTGCTGTTTCTTCCTCCTTGTCCTAGATCTCCTATTCTTCTGCTACTTTTTCTACTTCCATCTTTCTTTTTCTTTTTTTCCTTCTCCTATTTCTTTCTTACTTTCTCTTTTTTCTCTTCTTTCTTCTGTTTTTTCCATTCAAATTTTTCTTGTTTTGATCTCCACTGCTTCTCACATTCTTCCAGACATCTTGTCATCTTCACCTCTCTTATTCTCCAATTAATCTCAGGATTGTGGCTTGCTCATTATAGCATTCCTAGAATTATGTTCCACTTCTGTCCCCCTAGTTACATCTATCTTTATTCTTTTCCTATGTCTCTGGTAATAAATATTGACCTTCAAAATATGTTCTATTGGTCCCTCTTTATTGAAAGTTCTACCCATATTTCTCACATAAATTGGTCTTTCTATTTTCTTCAGTTTAAACTTCTACTTTCTTGCAAACTTTAAACCCATAACTAATCCTATTGCCCTACTATCTAATAATGCTTCCACTTCACTTCTTCTTGTGTATCAATTCTTTCTAAGCCAATCTTCACTGTAACTTCTCTCAGTAGTTCTTCATTTTTTGGTTTACAGCAAGATATGTTATTTATTACTCTAAAGAGTATTGCATACCTATTGTTGAGACTTAATTAAGGAGTATTAAGTCTTGGTCTCTATTTAAATTACTATTTCTCTTGTTTCCTCCTTCAATTATCCTCTCTTTTTTATATTTCAGTCTTTTACCTTTTCTAATTCTGTTTCCTATTCCTCTATTCCTACAATTTCTAGCTAGATATTCAAATTCCCCACAGTTGTAGCAATTTTTATTTTCTTTATCCACATCTATTGTTATAATTCAATAACCTTAGGGTTGATCAGAGAAAGAAACCTTGTATTAGGGTTAATACAAGAGAACTCTATACAAGATTGTCTACCTTATATACTAAACTACCATAGTCTGTGATACTACTTCTCTAGCCTACTCTAAATGACCATGTGTTACACACATTGTATAATGTCATTCTTCTAGAATCTTCTATCTCCTTTTCTGTGACCATTACTGTAACCATGTCATCTGATGTGACTGATGTGTGACAATGTGATTATGATGTCACTCTAATTTTAACCCTAAGTTTAGAAAAGAAAAATAAATCAATAAAAATGAAAATGAAAAATTAAATGAAAAAACTAGCATCTAGGCTTTGCATATCTGACATTCATGGTATATGGGTTACATTGTGCAAACTCTGCTCTCTAATTGGGGTGCACCATTACTGCATTCATTCTCTCCACTTCTTTTATTGGAGCAGGCCCAGTTGATGCCTGCTATTGAGAAGTTTCTTGTCTTTTTAGCTAAACTTGAGACTGTGGCATTTGTTGCCATTATGCCACTGCATTGTTCAACCTTAGAGCCTATACCCTATTCTCTCTTCTTTCCCTTAACCTCTCTTCTTCTCTTCTACTTTCCCTCCAGTTCCTATTCAAAGCAATTGTTCTATTATACCATTGTTCAATTGAAGCTAGTTGCCATTCTAACTTCATAAGTCTTTGGTATATTGTCCCATTTATTCCTCTTTTGAACTCCTCTACTAGGAGCCTTTCTTTGTACCTACTCCCTCTTGCTGCCCTTCTGAATTCTTACACAAATTCTTCTATTATTTTTCCTTCCTACTCTAGTCTCTTTAATTCTGTTACTTTTACTCCTTTCTTATCTCCTCCTCCAAATTCCTTCTTGATATCTGCCAAAAATTCTCCCACTGTCTTATATTTTAGTAAACCTTCTTCTAAATCTTCCAATATATTCATTCTCTTTCCATATATCTGCTAACCCTCTCTGTACATATGATAATATTTACTAAATTTGTTTCTGTATTACTACCCCTCTTATCTTCATTCATAAATATAACTTATATACTATAATAAATCTTAAGACCTTTGCTGAAATCCTGTCAAACACTTGTGACTTGGCCACTTCTATGTTTATTCCTCCCTCTTCTACTCCCCCTTCCTAAAGAGCCTGGAGCTATGCTTACAGTGTAGCAAGCTGCTCCTGCTGTTGTCTTATGATTGTATACAAATCTGAGTCATGTCAGCTCATAATGTATAGTAGTGGTGGGGTAGATGGTAGTAATTGTTGTTCAGAGAGCATAGATCCTATGTTAGACTTACTCCCTGATTTATACTCCAAACTTAATATTTTCCTCTATAAGGCTAGTGGCACTCTTATTGTCCACCTTACCCTGTCTACTGACTACCTATACTACCAACTACTGTTCTAATTGAATTTGTATTTGAATATCTCTAAGAAAAAAATGCCTACTTTAGATGGAACTCATAGAAAACCCTACTATTTCTCTGTGTGGACAGGTTATAAGAGGACCTACAGCATGAGGCTTCTATACAAAAACTATCCATCATATTTACACAAGAAAGTATGTCTCCATATACTAGTGGGCTTTGATATAACAAAATAACTAGGTTTTTCCCACCTAGTTGGCATATCTCTTATGCCTAAGGCCTAGTGATTCTTCTTGACATTAGGTACATTATCTGTGGTCAAGAATGATGAGAGAATAAGAGAAAGTTGTGGAGAAGGCCTTGTGTTAGGCAGTCTCAAGAATAGGAATTGAGTTCTAATGTTACAACTTGAAGTTCTTAGAGTAAGACAGTAAGGCAAAAACCTTATATTAGAGTTTAATATAAGAGAACTCAATAGAGTTCTTGGTACAATGTATCTACCTTGATATATATACTAACTACTAGTAGTTTATACTCTGCTTTTTTAGCATATCCTAAATAATATATTATACATATTGTATGACATTATTGTTCTTGTATCCTCTATCATGTTCTCTGTAACCATGTCATGTGACAATTGTATGACTGTGATGTTACACTAAACACTAACCCTAGTTCTAAGAATAGAAAATAAAGCAAAAGGAAAATTAAAATAGAAAAAATATTAGAAAAAACTTGTATCTAAGCTTCACAATTCTGACAACTATCTTTGATTTAAACAGTATAGCTAGTATAATATACTTAGATTTTAAAGTGTTTTTTAGCCAAAGTTTGTTTTGTTTTGTAGATTTAAACTTGATTTTTTTTTAGTTTTTCTTTTCTTATTCAAACTTAGTTAAGATAGTATGACAGATGTTGTAGCAACTACTAGTTGTAATGACCCTGTAGTTTGCTTACTTCAGCAAAGCTCTCAACTGGCTATCTAGTAGTGGGGATTTACAAGAGAACTCGACAAGGAGCCCTCGCTGCATTGCTCCTCTATTTATATAAATACAATGTGGTCCGTGCTACAACAATATCCATCTGCCCTAATGTCCATGCATTGTCCTCATGTCCTATTACTTATCCACCATAAGGCTACCATGCCAAATACATGTGCCCTGACATCATACTCTTAATCTCCATTGTACATGTGTGTACCATGTGTACACCATGAGGAACCATTATTCCTTGATGTCACTCCTAACCCTAACTCCTATCTAGACTCCTCTCAATCCTTCTAGACCTTAAGTCCTTCCAGACCGCTTTAGACTATTCCAGCATCTATCACATGACTTCCAGGTCACATGCTCTTCCTCCATTGTAGACTAATAATTAATTACTTATCTATGTCCAGCTAACCCTAATCCTAGCCAAAGTCTGTCCACACTTTCATTTTATAACAACAGAAAGTTATATAGTTGCAAAAGCATAAAATAGCAAGACTTGATATCACAAATAA
>Ga0157359_1000268_pt1 | contig 17722 bp, 26 predicted proteins | sample AttcapACBM3_FD_111482 | JGI IMG/M metagenome (GOLD analysis project Ga0157359, IMG submission 111482) | Fungus gardens microbial communities from leaf cutter ant in Botucatu, State of São Paulo, Brazil - Atta capiguara ACBM3 | ecosystem: Host-associated > Fungi > Mycelium > Unclassified ...
CCGGATATTACGCATCCAAAGACGAGAAACACTGTCACTACATAAATTTTTCACCCCAGTTATTTAGGTTCAACTGAATTCCAAATCTGGCGTTCCTGGATACACAAAAACATCGCCTTCAACCACCAACTCCCGAGGCCACACTTGGCAGATCCCAAAACACCCACTACAGACACAGCAATTAACTCAATCATCACCATTAAGGCTCACCAGTCGCATCAACTGCGATTTTTATCCACTACCAACCCTACCCCACACCTCGCAGCCAAAAATAGAGTTGAGCGCGTTACAGGTGGTCAGAAATCCGGGTTGCATGGACAGAGCGACAAAACGGGCTTTCTCTTCAGCAGTAACAGCGTAGCTTCTGCTCGCCAGTGATCACTCCGATTCTTTGCACAAGACACTCCTTAAACATATATTTATGCCTATGTTTGACAGGAGGGATTACCGGATCATGAAAACCTACACGATATCCCAGGCAAGGCAACACCTCGCTGAGGTTATGGAAATAGCCATATCAGGTACACCAGTAGAAATCACCCACCACGATGGCTCTGCTGCTGTTTTGATGAGCCGGGAAGAATTTAACGTATTTCAGGAGGCTAAGTTGGATTCTGAATTTGCCGAAATCATGGGGCGTTATGATCGAACTATTAAGGCGTTAACCAACCGCTAAGCAGCATCAAGCAGCTTAGATTGTGGCGAACAAATGGCGTACTCGTAACAGACAATCATGAACAAGGTGAGGTGCAAATCATGTCTACAAATGACTTCAATCTTCAACTGGATCAAGATCTCCTGGACAGAGCTTCTACTGTTTTTGAGCAGTACGGTTTAACTGCATCACAAGCAATCAAACTTTTCCTCACTCAAGTCGCGGAGACAAATAAGATCCCGCTGTCGTTTGATTACGCTACACATGTACCGAATGCTTTTACGGCTCAAGCTATCGAAAAAGGACGTAAGGATTATCAAACAGGAAAATTAACAGCAATTAGTGCCTCCACCGGAAACTGACAGGATGAATCCCCGGTACCTTTTCACTCACACCAATATATTGGGGGTTATATTCATTTCCTAACACGCGATTAAATATAAAAATTAATTTTTAGAAAATTAATGTTTCCCATTTATCAAAAAAGAAAAACACCTAATTTTATCAACTACATAAAAACAAACCACACCAACCATCAACAACCTCCCAATAAAAAAATAAAGCATTATTATTTTTTATCGATAATATAAAAACACGTTCATCCCACTGCCCCCAAAATAACATCCGGTCATATGGATTAACGCCATGGGATGTTGTGGGCTAACTCAGATGAAATCAGGTCTGTATCATAGTAAACAGGATGTTTAATCATGAATAAGTACCTAATAACTTTAGGCGTTTTTGGTTTAATAGTTTCAGATATTTCTCTGGCTAAGAATATCAACGATCCTTATGCTATTAATCTCACCCCAGATAGCATAACTATCAGCAGCTCAATAGGATGGCTTGGCGGTCAATCAAAAGAATATGTATACAATGCTTATACCGGACAAAAAGTTAGTGAACTGATCTGGAGGATTCACAATACGCCTATTATCAAAGGTGATATATCCTGGGATCCCTTGTTCTGGTTAACGCTGGATGCACGGGGCTGGGCCACATTATCCTCAAGTCAGTCTGCCATGGATGATTACGACTGGATGTATGCGCACCAGTCACACTGGTCTCACTGGTCGAACAGCCCAAATACCCATCTTAATCATGCCAATGAATTCGATATCAATGCCAAAACATGGCTGATAAAACGTCCTGATTATAGAACGGGTCTGGTCATTGGTTACCAGCAAACACGTTTTAGCTGGACTGCCTTTGGGGGTCACTTCCAATATGACAACGGAAATTACACCGGTGACTTTCCTGGCGACCAGCCTGGTATTGGCTACCAGCAGAAATTCAGTATGCCGTATATGGGTCTGACGGGTAGTTATCGGTATCGGGATCTTGAAGTTAATGCGTTGTTAAAATTCAGCCCATGGGTTGAAGCCAGGGATAATGATGAACACTACATGCGGAATCTGTCTTTCTATGAAAAGACCAGTGGCTCCCGCTATTATTCGGCTTCAATGGATGTTGGCTATTATATTACTCCTCATACAAAATTATTTACCGAATTTACCTGGAGCAAATACACACAGGGTAAAGGAGGTGCAGAAGTTATTGATCGTGAAAGTGGCGAATCAAACTATAGTGGAGGTAACTCTGCGGGTCTGGAAAACCGAAATGTCAGCCTGACCGCAGGCCTGCAGTATCGTTTCTGAAAGTAAATAATACCAGGATAAAACTGACGGAAGAATAAATACCATTAAGGAACAATATGCTAATAACACTGTTAACGTTGGCAGGCGTACATCTTCTGGCATCCATGACACCGGGACCCGATTTTCTGTTAGTCTCCACCACTGCTGCCCAATATAACCGCAAATCTGCACTGGCAGCAGCTTCGGGAATTACTGCCGGTGTGGCTGTCTGGGCTTTATTTGCACTCACCGGATTAACTTTTATTCTGCATAAAATCCATTCGTTACAGCAAATCATCCAAATAATGGGCGGAGCATATTTATGCTGGATTGGCGTACAAATGGTGCGACACAAAGCCATGCCCCACGGCGAAGAGCAGAGATCAGCAACGGACAACAACCTCAATCCGGGACGTTTATTTTTACGTGGTCTGTTAACCAATCTGGCCAATCCCAAAGTATTTATCTATTTCAGTTCCGTCTTTTCGTTATTTATCAGTGATGACTTTTCAAGTCTGATCCGCTGGTCGTTGTTATTACTCCTGGTGACGATCTCTTTTCTCTGGTTCTGTGCGGTAGTGCTGTTTTTTTCGCACCCGGCAATCAAAGTACGTTTCCAACAATTTTCCCACAGCATTAATCGTTGCGCCGGAATCATTTTTATCACTTTTGGCTTACATCTGATTTTTCGAAAAATATAATTTAGTCCTGATGACGGGAATCATATTCAATCTCCAGCACCATACGCAGTAATGCCGCAACAGGTTCAAACAACGATTCGGGAATCGCATCACCACGAGATACCTGATGGAATAACTGCCGGGCCAGTGGAATATTTTCCACTACCGGTATCGCTTCCCTTAACGCCAGACTGACAATATGCGTTGCCTGCGCATCCGCACCTTTATCCAGTAGTTTCGGGACAGGCATTGTGACCGGATCATAGCCCAGACAAATTGCAATATGAGTAGGATTACGTACCACCAGTGCAGACTGTTTCACGTTCTGCGCCAGGCTACCGCTTTGGATTTCATGCTGCATTTCATGTCGCCGTCTTTTCATCTGCGGATCACCTTCCATATCCTTATATTCCTGCTTCACATCCTCTTTACTCATACGCTGTTGCTTTAACGTATTATGGCTCTGAAACGCATAATCAAAGACGCCCAGTGCGATATAAAACATCAGTAATGCGTACCATATCCAGCGTGTTATCGTGGAAAACAACGGAATGGCACAGGAAGCATCACAGTAAGGTAATGCCTGAAAGGTCGGGGCGTAATGATAAAAAATAGCGAGAAAAATCAGACACAATAAGATCACTTTCAGGCAGGATTTCACCAGTTCAATCAGGCTGTGCAGAGAAAATATCTGTTGCAGATTACTGACGGGATTAATTTTGCGTCCCTTAAATCCGACCGCTTTGGTCGCCAGCATAAATCCGACTTGTGCCAGTAAACTCATTATCGTCGTTATTGCCAGCATGCCACCAAAGAGTGCCAGCATTTTCCCGAGGGTATTCAACAACGTCCATATCATCAACGGCAGGGCTTCAGCAAAAGGCTGATTAATCAGTTTTGCGGCCAGCGAAATCAGCGCTACCACCTGACTGATGGCGGTATCAGCAAAAAAATGGAAGAACGCCAGGATGGTCAGCAGTTGTATGCCAGACGTGATCTCCATACTTTTGCTGACCTGCCCTTCCAGGCGGCTGTCACGTTTCTTTTTCTCCGTGGGTTTTTCGGTTTTCTCACCCATGACTGGCTATCCAGCGTCCCACATGACGATAGAGCACCTCGCTTTCCTGCTGGTAATGATGCAGGGCATAAGGCAGCGACAGTAATAAGAGCAGCAATGCCAGAATACTTTTTATCGGCATCGACAGGAAAAAGACATTAAGTTGCTGGGCAGAACGGTTGAGTAATCCCAGCGACAAATCAGCCAGCACCATACAGAGCACGGCAGGCAGGGAAAAGCTCAAACACAAACGGTACAGGGTCTGCCATTCCGCCAGTAAAAAATCCACAAACGACGCGTTGAATACCAGCATTTTTCCCGGAGGGAGATAACGGTAGGAGTCATACAATACCGATAACAACAGATTAAAACCCCCGGACAGGAAAAACAGCACACTGAGAAACTGGCTAAACAACAAACCAAAAATCGACGTTTGTACCGACATCGCTGGGTTGAATACCGTCGCCATTGTTGCTCCCCGCAAGGTGTCGATCAGGAACCCGGCCATATCCACGGCCCAGAAAGGAATGGCAGCACACAGACCTAACAACAGACCAATCAACATTTCACCAGGGATCATCCCCAACCAGTGCCATCCCTGAATCCCAACCAGTTGCGTATGAATCATGGGCAATGCCGGCAGGGCAATCGCCAGCAAAACACCATTACGCACCAGAGGTGATCCCAGACTGTTGCTTTGTAGCAGAGGGAACAACAACGTCAGCCCTAGCGGTCGCATCATTGCCAGAGCCACATCCACCAGCCCACTGCTGATCAGACTGGTCATCAATGTAGCCCCATTTGCAACAGCACCTGACGTGTATAGCTCAGCAACAAGCCACCCAACCAGTGATACGTTGCCAACAGCGTCAGCGTGACCGCCAGCAACTTAATCATAAATTGCAGGGTTTGATCCTGAATTTGTGTCAGTGCCTGAATCAGGCTGACTATCACCCCAACCACGGAAGCAATAATGACCACAGGCAGCGATGTGATCAGCACCAGCCACATCAGTTCAGTGACAAAATGCGTCAGGCTGGCATCACTCATGTGAAGCTCTGTACCAGTTGTGATAACACCTGATCCCAGCCCCCCGCCAGCAGAAAAATCAGCAGTTTAAAGGGCAATGAAATCGTCATGGGCGACACCATCATCATTCCCATCGCCAGCAAAATATTGGACACCAACAGGTCAATGGCCAGAAAAGGCAGGTAAATCAGCAAACCGATACGAAATGCCTGTGACAACTGACTGACGGTAAAAGCAGGCAGCAGGATCAGGAGTGAATCAGGACCGATTTTTTGCCGGACGTCTTCCGGCCAGGTATGGGTGATCAGGTTACGAAAATAGCGCACCTCTTTCTCTTCTGCGTTTTTATGCAGAAACTGCCGATACGGATTGAGCGCCTGGCTGTCCCATCCCTGTAGCCAGGGCGGAGAACCGGCTTCCGCTACCGGCTCCGGATGCCACCGATCTTTTACTGCCAGGAAGGTAGGCGCCATGATAAAGAGCGAGAGTGCCATCGCCAGACCGTACAATGCCATATTGGGCGGCACCTGTTGGATACCCAGCGCATTACGCAGAATGGAAAACACCACCGCCAGTTTCAGAAATGATGTACCCATGACAATAGCCAGTGGCAGCAGTGACAACGCAAACAGCAGCGTAATAAGCTGCCAGGGAGAATCAGGTAACGACATGTTTTTTCCGTACAAACAGAGGAGCCTCTGTTATAACGGCTGCCTGAACGGGTTGTTATCAGGTGTTCACCGTATCCGCTTCGCCAGATGTCGCCAGGTACCACTGACTGATACGTACCAGAAAGTGTTCACCACACCCGATCAGTTCACCACGTCCAACGGTCTGTCCGTTCAGGCGCAACTTGACCTGTGACGATAACTGCACATCGGCAGGGACAACATCACCGACACTAAGGGTTTTCAACACACCAGATGTCACCGTGAGCTGCCCGACTTCCACCAGCAACTTTTGTGGTAAATCATCCGCACTGATCACTAGGGGAACAGATTGTTCTTCTCCCATGAACTCTTCCGCCAGCAGACTTTCCATATCCTGTACCAGTTCATCAATTTTCATACCATCCTCCACCTGCAGACTGATTCGCGCCACCTGATCGGTTGTCAGCGACACCATACCTTCCCCTGTCCGAATATCGCCCAAAGGCACCAGCCGCAGTCCTGTCCCTCGTTTCAATGCCTTCATCTCATTGATCGAAACCTGACACCAGCCGATATAGCAGGACAAACGGGCAGGCGGTAACAGGGTTTCCGAGCGGACAAACGAGGGGACTTGTCGGGATAACGCAGTAAAAAATACGTCAGGCCAGCCGATTAACACGGCATGGAATGCTATATTTTCCACCTGCCAGGCGAAGGTCACTGCCAGTTGATCGGTCAGCAACGAGCATCGGACAGGTTCCCCCATCCCGTGTTCCAGATGTGTACTGGCGATGTCCAGTAATGGAAGCAATGCCCACTCACTCAGACCGGCAAACAGCAATGGATCGATATGCGTTGCTGAGGACGTACCCAGTGTGTTTTCGCACCAGCATTGCCATGCCTGTTCCTCCAGCCAAATCCAGCAACCCTGTTCCTGTACCTGAACCGGGAAAATCCGTCCAACAGCCCCTTTCTCCCATTTGAGAGCAGAAATCTGTAGTTCCCCAATCTTCATCCCGTCAGCGGGTAAGGCGGTGACCAGTTCACACGCTTCCGGTGCCATGATCATCAAGGATCACCTCCAGTGTCACGGCATGCCCGGCCGTTTGCAGTTCCGCATGTAGCCATGCGACAAGCGGGTTTAACTGTTGATATAACGCAGAGTCCGGTACCCGCAACCGTATATGCGTTCCTCCTTCCTGCGATTCTGTTTCGCAAATCAGCCCGGCAGCCGGTCCTTCCACCAGCCGGTAGCGCTGTTTGGGATGACGAAATACTGCTGTCTGTTCCGATACCGTGTCCGCCAGCGACGCATTGAGCCCCATCAGCCGGGTAAAATGGTCTGCATCTGCAGATGGTGGGCCGTCCGTTTTTTTACGCCGAAAATGCCACAGCGCACCTTCCGTTTTATTAATGTTCATCTGCCAGCAGACTCCTGAGTTTCTCTTTTTTCCGCATCACACTGACCCGTTCCTGACGTAGCTGGGTGATTTTTTCCTGTAACCGCTTTTGTGTCGCCGCCAGCATCTGCAGCCGCTGAGTCAAATGATGAACATCCGTACACAATTCACTCATCTTCTGCTTTTGCATCATCAGTTCATGCACGGAAAGCGTTCCTGACCAGGTCAGCATCTGTTGTAGTGCGTTTTTTCGCATATTGTGACGTTCCTCGCTTTGGCGACGGGCGTTTTCGGTGTGCTGTAACTGACGTGTAAACAACAGGATTTGCCGTCTCAGTCGATCGTCCCGGCGATCTTTAATCCTGAGCAAAGCCCGTAATTTCAGCTCTCGGTCAGATGGCGCAGTTGCGCCAGCAGCGTTCCGGTGTCGCATGGTTCATTGCTCTGCTGTTGTAAAAATCGGCAAATATCAGGCCAGCGTTCCACCGCCCGATCCGCCACAGGATCTTCTCCTGGCGTAAATTCCCCCACCCGCACCAGCAATTCCACTTCGCGGTAGACCGACATCAGCCCACGCAACGCATTCGCCAGCGCACGATGTTCAGGCGTCGTCACGGCCGGCATAAGGCGGCTCAGGCTGGCTAACACATCAATGGCAGGAAAATGCGCCGCTTCCGCCAGACGACGCGAAAGGACAATATGACCATCAAGCAGCGATCGCACTTCGTCAGCCAGAGGCTCATTCATGTCATCGCCTTCCACCAGCACGGTATAAAACGCCGTAATGCTGCCATCCCGGCCTTTTCCTGCCCGTTCCAGCAATCGGGGCAACGTGGCAAACACACCCGGGGGATAACTGCCAGGCACCGCCGTTTCACCACTGGCAAGAGCAATCTCCCTGGCAGCACGGGCATAACGGGTCAGCGAATCGGCAAACAACAGGACACGTTTGCCGCGATCCCGGAAAGATTCGGCAATCGTGGTCGCCACCCACAATGCCCGCATTCGTTCCAGTGCAGGTTTATCTGACGTAGCAACCACAATCACACTGCGGCGGCGTGTCGCTTCATCCAACGTCTGTTCAATACATTCACGGACTTCACGACCACGTTCACCAATCAGCGCCAGCACATTGATGTCGCTGTCCGGACTACGACACAGCATCGACATCAGCGTACTTTTTCCCACACCCGCCGCCGCAAAAATGCCGATACGTTGCCCTTCTCCACAGGTCAGCATGCTGTCAATAGCCCGGATCCCCGTCAGCATGGGCTGATTAATTAACTGGCGACATAACGGATCGGGCGGTGGCGCATCATAGTCACGCCATGAACCACGTAACGCCGGGCCGTTATCCATTGGTCGACCCAGTCCATCCACCACTCGCCCCAGCAAAGCGTCTCCAGTCGGAATTTGATGCCGACATCCCAACAGTTGTACCTGTTGGCCACAATACAATCCTGCGGTACTCGCAAACGGCGACAACAGCGCAATGTCACCGTCTATCCCCACCACTTCAGCCAGTGACGCATCCGGCAACAGACTGCAAACATCCCCCATCGACACACCCGGTAAATAAGCGCTGAGCAACGTGGAACCAATGTGTAACAGGCGCCCGGTTTTTATCTCTCCCGTGGGGAGCGGTTCTGTAGGGGTCAGACGTTGTATTAACGCTGCAACCTTGTGCGGGTTAACTGTCGTCATCCATCAGTTCCTCTTCCGGGAGGTCAATACTGTTCACTACCTGTACGGCACAGTTTTCCCCCAGTTCCTGCCAGGAGAGCACCGGAACGGTGAACAGTGTATTTTCTGTAATACGACGCAGAAAACGCCGGGTATCCACGGATGTCACAATGTTCAGTTCACCCTGCGTTATCAGAGTTTCATGGATCAGATTGAGGATACGGTGGCTCTGTAATGGTGTGAGCGCCGCATAGGTTCCCATCGCTGTCTGCCGGATGGATTCACGGATCAGATTTTCAATGCCTTCGCCAATACGCAGCACCCGCAGCGGCTCATCATTGCGCATCAGGCGATGTAAAAGATGTCTGCGTAGCGCAATACGCACGTATTCCGTGAGCATCAGTACATCTTTCTCACGAGGAGCCCATTCAATCAGTGCGCCGAAAATGGTACGTAAATCCCGTACCGAGATACTTTCTGTCACCAGTCGCTGCAATACCTCGGCGATTTTGCTGATCGGTAACTGGCGCTGTAATTCTTTCACCAGTTCGGCATACCGCTGTTCCATCGCATCCATCAGGTAACGTGCTTCCTGTACACCAATAAACTCAGCCATGTGCCGCAGCAGTACCAGACGGATTAATGCCGCAATACGCTGGTTACCACCCAATACCTCCAGCCCCATTCCCTGGGCTTTTTTCTCATCCTCTGCGGACAGCCATGCAATATGTCCCATGCCATCCGACAACATCTGTCGGTCATCAGCCAGTTGCTCATCAGGATTGATCAGTAATCCCGCTTTTTCCGGTATCGACAGGGAGAACACCGGTTCCTGATAAATCAGTAACGTCATATCCGGTGCCTGCCTGTGGCTGTCGACACGAATACTGATCTCCGGCAATGGCACACCATATTCTTCAAACAGTGCCCAGCGCAGCGCATCGAGATCGCGGAGTAATGTGCTGTTATGCAGGCTGGAACACAGATGTAAGGTCAGTGGCCGGGCACCGGGTTGCATGACCTCATCGCTGTTCTCCTGTGTCAGTGCAGAATCCCGATGTTGTGGATGACGTGAACGCCGCCAGAAAAACAAAAACGGAAGCGCCGTGCACAATGACAACAGAAAGAAGACCAGGAAGGGAAAACCGGGGATCACAGCAAACAGCAACAGGATCACAGCCGTTAACATCAGCGCCTGCGGCTGTTTACCCAGTTGGGCACTTAATTCACTGGCCAGGTGTTGTTTCTTCTCACCGGGGACACGCGTCACGATGATCCCGGCACTCAGTGAAATCAGTAATGACGGAATTTGCCCACACAATCCGTCACCTATCGACAACACACTGTAGGTTTGTACCGCATCCCCCAGCGGCATATCGTATTGCACCACAGCGATAATAATGCCGCCGATGATGTTCACCAGAACCACAATAATCCCGGCGATGGCATCACCTTTGACGAATTTCATTGCGCCATCCATCGCCCCGAGAAAACGACTTTCCTGTTGTACCTGCTGGCGGAGCTGTCGTGCCTGTACAGCATCTATTACCCCGGTACGCAAATCGCCATCAATACTCATTTGTTTGCCGGGCATACCATCAAGGGAGAAACGGGCACTGACTTCAGCCACACGCTCAGTCCCTTTGGTGATCACGATGAACTGAATAATGGTGATGATGGTAAAAATCACCAGTCCCACTGTCAGGTTGCCCCCCACCACAAAGTGTCCAAAGGCATCGACAATATTGCCCGCATCATGCTGCATCAGCACCAGACGCGATGTGCTGATAGTCAGTGACAGGCGATACAACGTAGTGATCAGCAGTAACGAAGGGAAAACAGACAAGTCCAGCGGGTCGTTAATATAGATGGCGATCAGCAGCAGGATCATGGAAAAAGTGATATTTACTGCGATTAGTACATCCACCAGAAATGTGGGTAACGGCAGGATCATCATCACCACCGCAGTCAATAACACTACAGCCAGCATAATGTCCTGACGTCCGGCACAGGCTGCCAGCGCCCGTTGCAATCGGGTCATCGTCATAGGGTTATTCCTGTGATGTACAGACAGATGTCAGGAAAGACTGCTGACGCTGGTGTAACCGCAACCAGAGTTCCGCGGTACTGTCCGGTATCAGACAGCAACTGATCACTAAGCCACAGGACAATTGAAAAAATCGCTGAGGGATGCCGGCAAAAAAGGCAGGCTGCCAGCGTTGCAATGCCCGCAGTAAACAGGTGCTGTCAAAACGTTCCGGTGCCAGACACTGACTGAGATGGAGACGGCTCCCCTGCCAGTTCAACCAGGTCTGAAAACGATCTTTCTGCCAGTGCATACTGGTACTTACCGGACATACCGGCAGATCGGCAAGCTGCATAAACAACCGCATATTCAGCTCAGTAACTCTGTCTAACGTCATGCAACCTCCACTTAATTCCGGCTACAGAGTTCCAGATACCGAGCAGGCGGGGAATCAGGTGATAGCCCCATCTCCCTTGATTTCACGCAGGACAGAGAGAATTTGTTCCCGCTGATCATCGTCGTTAAAACAGTGATCCGGCATGGATAAAAACAGGGCATCCAGATGCTGTATCAGTCGGTGATATCGTCGCCGGGAAGAGGTCAGTTCCAGCAGTCGGGGCGTCAGCCATTCGGCAAACAGCCAGCTTTCTCCGGTGATTGCGATCAATAATGGCAACAGTGTTCCCGGCGTCAGGCAACAGGCGGTTTCCACTTGCTGACAGGTTTTATCCAGCCCGAGGAATAACAGTAAACGGCGTAAATGCATTAACGTTGCGGCCAGTCGTTGCTGTTGAGAACCCGTGACACTGACGGACAGTTCAAAGGCCATCATCCGCAATAACACCCGAACACGCTGACGTCGGTCAGGCCAGTCCATCACCCGCCGAAACCATTCAGATACCGAAACGGTTTCCTCATTCATACTCTGCTGAAACAGGCGGTTAATCTGCGCCAGGACTTTTTTATTAACCGTTCCCAGTTCCAGCAAACCAAACAGTGAGATCTCCCATCCTTCTTCACTCATCAACTCAGTCAGACGATCACTGAGGCGTTTGCGTTGCTGGCTGCCCGTGGTTTCCACAGCCAGGGCCGCAGCCACGCTCAGTAATGACTGACCGGAGGACAGATTGTTTTCCTGCTGCAACATCTGTCGCGGCAAAGTCCCGTCCTGTTGCATGCGCTGCACCAGTCGCAACAAGGCCTGCTGCCGCTGTATTTGCTGTGTCTGTTCATCTGTTCGCTGATACGCTTTCAAACGTCCACTCAACACCATCCCCAGCTCTTCCAGCGTTTCTGTCAGTGCACTGCCGGAGGTTTCCTGCAATTCAATAAGTGCCAGTGCACCTGGGGAGATAACGACATCAGCTTGTCGCGATGAGTGCAGAGGGTGATCTGGTTGCGCCAGGGCTGCCGGGTCAACAATTTTCATTTATTCCCCCCGTTTGCGGGTTCAGCAGAATGCAGCCAGTCCAGCAATTGCCGGAAATGGTCACTGAGTGAAAACGTTACTGATAATCGGGAGGATGACAGAACCGCACGATCCGCCGGGAAATCCGGTTCCGGCACCAGGACAAACCGGGAAGCAAATACGTCCCGCATACCTTCCAGGTGCTCCGGGTGAATATGCAGCGTTAACTGGCCTTCTCCGGCCATCTCCTCCGCCTGACGGGATAACCGGGCATACAGCGCCTCTTCCGGGGATTGTTGGTCGAACCAGGCACGTAAAACCTGTTCCATACAGTGATGAATACGGGTAGAGACAGCCACCACCATGGCCTGTTCCTGTTGCTCATCCTCCACCAGTCGGGTGATATGTGCCTGTAACCACTGAGTTTCGCACTGGCACAGCATTGCCTGTTGCTGTTGTTCCCATTGCCACTGTTGTTCCACTTTCATTTGCCGACAGGTTTTTCTGGTCTGGCGTAATAATGCGGCTGCCTGTTGTCGTGTTTTGCGGATTAAAGCTGCTGTTGTTTGTTCGACGTCCTGCCACTCTGCCGTTTGTTGTACCAGTGCTTCCAGCTGTTGCGCCGGAATAATACGTCCGGCAGGCAGGGTTCCATGCAGTTCAATCAACGGTAAGCGCTGCATAATATGCGTTCCAGTAAAGTGAGTGTGTTGGCGGGTAACGATGGCCATAACGCCCGTTTACAGGGCGGTAATGTAATCAACATGGCATACAGCACCGGATCCGACTGTGCCGCACGGCTAAGAACGGCTGTACCCAGTTGCAGTGCCATATCAGTAAGTTGTTCTGCCGGAACCACAGCGCGTTTTTTCCCCTGACATAATCCGAATAATTGCCAGAGCAGCTCATCGTCAAACCAGGAAGAAAGCACCCGCCGGTATGCAGGTAACAGGAAATAGTCGTGACATTGTAACGCCAGTAATCCTGCGGCCAGCGCCAGGAGATGCAGATGTGGTGACAACTGCATCCTTCGTTGCTGGTGGACATTTAACGCTGCCGGTAACACGGGCGTACCTCTGCGAGCCAGTAATACCTGATTCAGGCAACGATCCAGCGAAGGACGTTCACCATAGCGCCAGCCTGCCGGAGGATGGAAACCGACCCGTATCAGCCATTGCGGATGCGCATAACGGGCCGGTAACCAGAGATAACGGTGCAGGCGCAGCACAGTATCATCAGGCCGACTGGGTGTGATTAACGTTTGCGCCATAGTAGGAGTATCAGGATCATCATCAGAAATGCAGCCAGCGCCATACCCGCGATGACCCACTGGCGATGTTGCATCAACCACTGTATTCCCTGCTTATCAAAGGGGAAGATATCCGAAGCCTCTTTTACATTGTTCACCGGCTGCAAACGAAACTCCGCCGGTTGCATCAAAATGCTGATCTGTTCCTGTCGGATACCAGGAATCGACTTCGCAATTAAACTTTGGATCTGTATCCGAAAAGCTTCGAGGTTGATCTGCGGAGAATATTTGATGAACACCGCCACAGATGACGGTCCGGTTGCGCCCTCCTCATCCGGACTTCCGGAAGCAATGGTTACACTGGCATGGATCACGCCATCCATCTGACTCAGCATGTTTTCAATACGCTGTTCGTTCAGAAAGAGTATTTTTTGCTGCTCCTCTGCGGGCGATACCACCAGCTGATTGGGCGGAAACATGGTCGCTGCAGACACGTAACTGCGACGCGGAAAACCATTTAACCGCAACAGTTCGACCGCATTAATGAACTGTTCCTCTTCCACCCGCAGCGTCACGCCCTCTTTGCCTGACTGTTTATCGGCGGTGATGTGATGTTGCATCAGGATAGCCATCATCTGGTTGGCATCGTCTTCCGACAGATCGCTGTACAGCTCCACCCGGCACCCCGTCAACAGCAGAACCAGCCCCATGATTAACAGGCAACGCAGTGATTTCATGTCATATTGGCCAGTTTGTTGACCGACTGGGAAACCGCACCGGCAATTTTCGCACCCAGATCAACACCCACCGTGGTATTCATCGTGGAGGCCTGTTGTAGCAACATTTCCGCCGGGGACAATGCAGAAACCTGTTCTCCCGTCGGTGATCCGGCGAAAAGTAACTGCCGGAATGCAGACGCAGCCTGCGGATCAGGCGGTGGCGTATCAACCGGAGTTAAAGAGGTGGATAGAGGATTAATCAAAGACATTGCTGTCTGATTTATTGGGTTCACTGAGCACTCCCGTAATTACCTGATTAGCCAGCGGCGCAGAAGATCTGCCTCCGGCAGTGAGATATCGGTCAGCGTCTGATGGGCACATTCCGGTTGATTCAGTCCGGTCAGCAGGATCGCCCGACAGACGGCCTGTAATTCGTCATCAGCAACCAGTAACGGCAATGCCGGCAGAATGGCCTGTACCTGTTGATGCAATCTGTGGTTCACGCCCGCAAAAGCCGCTTCCAGTACCAGCCGACGTTCGTTCGTCGTTAATCCGGTCATATTTTGCTGATAATGCCGCTGAGCATGTCTTTGATGTTTTTAATCATCGCGCTTTCGTAATTAATAAAGGTGGAGTATTGCTGCACGGCAAACTGAGCCTGAAGCATGGCTTCCGGATTGGATAAATCCTGCCCACTCATTTTGTCCTCTACCGATTGCCCGGCCTGATGGGCCAGACGCGATAACGTATCAACCAGTTGTTCAACGTTCATTGCTTCCTCCACTGCCATAACATGTCTTCACATTATGGCGGGAGGCAGGAGATTCCCTATCGGGTTATTACCTGAAGAGGCGGTGTTTGGTGGGTTTGTGCAGATGGCAACGACGCCCGGGATTGTTCAAAGCAGGCAACCAGTTGATCTACCATTATTTTAATTTCGTTATTTACCGGCGGAGTAAGACGGCGCTGCATACGATCCATGCGTGCGTTGTACATATCAATGGCAGCTCCTGCCGATGTGCTCAAGGCGGTGATCCCCGCAGATACTTTACTCAGTCCATCAATCGCATTGAGATGCAGGGATGCTGAACACACCGCAATTCCAACCCGAATAATCCCTGAGACAATATCCCCCGCGGTTTCTGCTGCACTTTCAGTACAACCGCAATGGCTGATCAGCGCTTTTACTGCCATCACCACTGAGTCATTACCTGTTTGCAGGGGATTGTGCCCCTGACGCACCTGAATAAGGTTATAAAGTGCACACCCGGTATCTCCGGCAGAGACCACCATTGCCAGGCCGGTGACAGCAACCAGTGGCAGGCCGGCACCACCAGACAGTACCGTTGCCGCAACGGCCAGACCAAAGGATGCTGCTGCCACAGAGAAATGCACCAAATGCCGAATAAATTGTCCGGTGGCCGCCTTCCTCTTTAGCAACGCTTCCGGTGTCAGTCGTTCTTCTGGTGGAATAACGCGTTCCTGAGGTGGAGGCAAAACAGGTTGCGAGATCACGGGCATACTTTTTTGCGTAACAAAGTGACTGACGTTCACATCAGCCATTACTGGCAAAGAAAGGGCTATTTTGGTCATGTTCAGTGCTCATTATGCAGAGTGAAAAGGAGATCAAATCAGTAACTGCTGTAATAAGTGTTCTGCACGAAGACGTACATCGTCGTGGGAAGGATCGTCATAGCTCATAGCAAGTGCAGTTTGCAGAGCCTGCCTCGCTGCAGTGTCATCTCCCAAAGCCTGTAAACAGACCGCTATCTGACAGACGGGTTCCGGGTGGCTGGCATCGAGTATCAGGGCATAGCCATAGTGATCTATGGCAAGGACATACTCCTGTTGCATCATCAGTACACCGGCAAGGGCAACCTGTGCCCGCCAGCTCCATGGCTGGGACATCACCAGCCAGCTAAAATGTATCCGGGCTTCGTCAAAATCCTGCTGCTGCCAGGCAGCATACCCCTGGGCATAAACCTGTTCGGGATCACGTGCCAGTACCTGCTGAATGAGCGGGTCTTGTTGTAATTCAGACTGTTGCTGTGATTCGTCCTTCATGATGTTTCACCGCCGCTGACGTAACCGGGTAGCCGGAATTTCCAGCCAGCGCTCCCCCGCATGCTGTACAAACTCAGCACCCAGTGAACGCAACAGACGTACCAACTGTTGACGCTGTTCTGACAATGGGCGATCCCAGACGTCGGTGATCACCAGCATTCTGACAGCCTGCAGATCTGACCTTTGTCGGAAAAAGCGTCGCAAAATGCCCCACAATCTGACCAGTGAAACAAACTCCGGTGAACGATCAGGTAGACGCTGAAAATGGCAGAGAATGATGTATCCCTTTTCCCGCCGAAAAACCAACTGATAAGGTGCAAGTTCCACCTGTAACCCGATCATCAGTCTGCTACCTGGCATAAAGGCGGGCTGCGGAGACAGCCCCTCCTGACGTAACTGACACGCTATTTCATCCATACCGCATCCATATTTTTAGCGGGAAAGCGCACGCAGTACCTGACTGAACACTTCCACCAGATTACGTCCCATATCCATCATATGCTGCATGATTTCCCGGGCTTTCATCAGCGTGTCATCAAGTGTTTTTTCATAGGATTGCGCCCCTTTATTTTGCAGGTCAGCAACGGCTTTTTCGCTCTCGGCAATACGGGTTTTACTGCCTGCTGCCCAACCCAAAGCACCGTTAAACATCTGTCCACCACTGTTTCCTACCGCCATCCAAACTTCTGACCCCATGACACCACTGCCGCACACTCCGGCAAAGGACGACACCCCGGCACAAATCCCACCAGCAGCATTGAGTTTTGCTGCTCTGTAGCTGTCATCAATGGATTTGAGGTTGTCCTTCAACGTGTTCACTTCCAGTTCCCAGCCCAGTTCCTGCTTCTTCTGGTTATAAAGTTGCATGGTGTCACGTAACTGCTTGGCAAGGAGCAGCAACTTACTCCAGATATCATCGAACTGAGCAAAAAAGGACTCGCTGTCAGCAGTGATGCCATTATGTTTGTCAACAGCACCGCTATTTTCTGTCCGGGAGATCTGACTCACTTCACTGGCAATAAACGATATGTTCATGATGGTTTCCTCAGGCGCGCATGCCGGCAATATTTGCCAGAACGGTGCCACTATTGTCGATAATATCCGCCGCAATGCGCATCGCACTGGCGCTGTCCTGATAAGCCTCACTCAGCCGTTTTTGCTGTGTTTTTTTATGATCTTCCATCCAGTTCTGCATAAAATCGATAAAGCCCTGCTGCATAATCAGTGTTTCGATCTTTTTCTGCAGTTCGGCTGTTTTGCTGGCGATGGCAGACACCGTAATTTGGTTTGCGCCCCCCATCGTAGCTCGGGTTAACAACACCGCTTTCTGACTACAGTCACTGATCACCGTCGTGGCGATTTTGCGTCGCAATTTCTGCAAAATGGCATCGCGAAGTTTTTCTCCGGTAACTTCCTCACCCTGTTTCAGCAGCCCCTTTCCGGCATCCGTAATCGCTGTTTTTGC
>Ga0157359_1000269_pt1 | contig 17676 bp, 16 predicted proteins | sample AttcapACBM3_FD_111482 | JGI IMG/M metagenome (GOLD analysis project Ga0157359, IMG submission 111482) | Fungus gardens microbial communities from leaf cutter ant in Botucatu, State of São Paulo, Brazil - Atta capiguara ACBM3 | ecosystem: Host-associated > Fungi > Mycelium > Unclassified ...
ACTGTAGCAGAGTTAAACTATAATACATATGATAAGGAATTTTTTGCTATTTTTGAAGCTTTTAAAATTTGGCAACACTACTTAGAAGGTCCAGCTTACCCCATTGATGTTGTTACAGATTACAAAAACCTTGAGTACTTTTCTACTACCAAGATATTGACCTGGAGGTAAGCATAGTGGTCTAAGTATTTTTCTTAGTTCAACCTTTTCATTAGATTCTGTTCTGGTCATTTTAGCATCAAACCAGACACTCTCACTAGACAGTGGGATGTTTATTCTAAAAGGGGGAATACTGGCTATGCCATAGTCAACCCTCACAACTTCAAACCAATCTTCACTCAAGAACAACTTGCAGCCTATAAGCTACTGTTTTTCTCTTTCCTTCTCTTCATGCAGCTACAATCATTGATTTGGACACCCTACACTGAAATATTCTTTCAGCTCTCTTTAGTAACTCAATTGCTACAAAACACATTTCTGCAGATAGCCAATAGTCTATAGATCCAAATGGTCTTCTCCTTCTTGATAACAGAATCTACATACTAGCTACTGGTAATTTTTGCATACATATTCTTCAGTATAATCATGGTCACATCCTTGCTAGATATTATGGTCAAAACAAAACACTAGAACTAGTTTGCCATGGATATTCCTGGCCTAGCCTCCATACTGATATACTAAAATTCTGTAAGTCCTATGTCACTTGTATATGATCCAAGCCCTATGGATCTCTCAAACAACTTTCTATCCTCAAATAACCATAGAATTCTATTTCTATGGACTTCATTGAGAAACTTCTGTCATCCTCTAGGTTTGATACTATCTTGATCATAGTTTACTGGCTTACCAAGCAGATAATCTTTATTTCTGCTCATGATATTATCATATCTGTAAACTTAGCACATCTGTTCATTCTTCATGTGTTCTCCAAACATAGCATTTCTTTTTATATCACCTCTGACAGAGACTCAGAGTTTGTGTCAAACTTTTTCCATTCTTTAGGTACTGCTCTGGACATGTGACTTTACTTCACTTTAGGTTACCACCCTAAAGGTGATAGACAAACTAAACATATAAATCAGACTTTCAAGCAATATCTCTATATATATTGTAATTACCAGCAAGATAACTGATCTAGACTCCTATCTCTTGCAGAGTTCACTTACAACAATGTTCCAAGTACTACTACTGGTGTTTCTCCATTTTTCGCTAATAAGAGATATCATCCAAACATTACCATTTATCCTAAACATGATATTATTTTCTCCTGAGCCTGTGACTTCACTATAAACCTCAATGAGTTACAGAGTACTCTTAAAGCTGAAATCTCCATGGCCCAACAGCATTATCAGAAATCTGCTGATGTGTAACATTCCCTACTTCTGATTTTAAAGTAGATAACAAAGTCTTTATCAAGGCTTAGTTCTTCAGAACTACTTGACCTTTAAAAAAGCTTTCTGAAAAATATCTTGGACCCTATGAAATTATTGTTCAGCTTAGTATACTATTATTCACTCTCTGTCTTCTAAAGTTTATATGCTTTGTTTATCTAGTTTTCCATGTGTCTATACTCAAACCTATCATGCCCAACTCTTTTTCCAAGAGAACATAACTGGTCCCACACCAGTTATAATTGATGGGAAACCTGACTATGAAATTTCTTAGATAGTAGACTCCAAAATTGATTGCCAATAGACATGCAAGCTCCTATACAAGGTGATCTGGCTAGGATATGAAAATACTAAAGATGAATTTGAGTGGATCCCCATATCTGAACTTACTCATGCCACTGACTTGGTATCTGATTTCCATATCATATATCCTGCCAAGCCTGGTCCACTCCCTTTGTCCTAATCATGCTGTTGCACTTATTCTTTGCCTTCATGCACTTCTAACAGAGATTCTTTTATTATTTTCATTTAACCCCAGCTTCCACATGTTTTATTTCAAACTTTTGGACTTTATTTTCTTTCCTATCTCTTAATTTTCTTACTCACATAGTATAATCATAATAGGAAACAAAATAAATAAAATAAAAACTATACTAGTAAGAGATAGAAAACAGAGTTCCCTCCTCAACCTCCTCCTGACTTTCCCTAGGTCTATTCTTGGACCTCTCCTCATCATCATCATCATCATTATTCTTTCTTTCTCCATTGTTACATTGTGGACTTTCTTCAAAACCCCATCTTTATTCAACTATGGCCCCAATCCTTGCTAATTGGGCTATGTTCTTTTCCTAACTCTTCATTAAGTCCCAGAGAGACTTTCCTATATCTTGGTACTTCTCCACAAGTTCTTGGAGTGTTTTTTCTATAGCACTTAAGATCCCATCATAGATAAAAATTATGGCTGGGAAGTTGGTGTTAGTATAGGGGACACACCATTGTTTAATAATGATATATCTAGCACAGATGAAGGAATGACTATGAAAGAATCACTATTAGTAGAGAAAAAACAAAAAGAAATTTCTTTACTTACCTTGAATTGTATACTAGAAAATTCTACCTGGCATGCACATACCTCTCACACCTCTCACAGGGGTTAGCATCCCTTATCTTGACCTCAGCTTCTCCACAGTACTTTCCTGGTTGCATCTCTTTAGCCTTCTTACAGGGCTATTGCCTCTTCTCATCTTCTGAGTTAACCTCTCTGCATTTAGATCCCACAGTCTGGGAACCTTTAGCAACCCCCAAAAGGGTAGTGTCTTCTACCAATACTTTGTCCTGGAGTTGCTGGAGGTACTCTAATTGTTTCCTCTTATCCTTCTCCTCTGCAAGCCTTCTCTTCTTAGCTTCCTCTCTTGCCTTGGCCTCTACTACCTTTCTTGCCTTTTGAGCAGCATGCTCAATGTGGCAGGCCTCCGCTGCTCCTTCTAAGTGGGCCTAGAACCATTACTCCTTTTTATACCTCCTCTGTATTTCATGTCATTGCTCTTCAAGCATATTAGCATCATGTTGTAAGATATTAAATAAAATGGGGGAAGACATGGTGATATAAAAAAAAAGGCATAAAATATTTCTTTTCAGTTTATATATTGTTGACCTAGATACCATTATGGGATTCTTTGGATAAATTCAATAGAACTTCAAATAAACTCAATAAGACTTTGAAGACTCAGTTCTAAAGGAAAAATATTGTCATATACTAAGTCTACCCATCTGAAAAATACATTCCCATGGTAATACTGCTTTCTCAATATCTACTATACAAGGCTACCTTTCACAGCAGCCACCTTTCTCACAACATACTCTTGTGGCAGTGATGCAACAATCTGGATATTCCATCTTTCATAACAAAGATACTCCTATTTTACTTAGTCTCCTATGACAGAGTCATACTCCTGTCAGTGTCTTGCTACTGAAACCCCAAGTATCTTCTATATTATCTACTTGTATATAAGACTAGTAGTTATACTGTAATTTGCTAGTCTAATAATCAACAAAGATAATTCTTATTGAACTCAATCTCCAGTATTCAATAGCAACATGCTAATCAGTACTCACTCCCATCTCAGACTTTTTCCTTCTATCTAAAGTTGCAACTATATAGTAGACAAATGGTGTAGTATATATGTCAAGATTGCAGAAAGTAAACTTTGTTTCTTTTTATTTCTTTTCTCATTTTTTATTTTCTTTTTGATTTATTTTTCATCTTTTCTATTTTTAGAACTCTGGGGTTAGGGTTAGAAGTGATTGGTCACATCAGTCACATCTGGTGGTGTAGTCACAACATTGATCACAGGACTTAAAAGAAGAAAGTAGAAGGTTCTGGAACAAAATGACATCATACAATATGGAAACCACATGTTGACCTCATGCTTTACACATGGTCATTTAGGGTAGGGTGCACAGTAGTTAGCATGGACCATCTGTAGGAGTATATAAGGTAGACTATTTTGTAAAGAGCTCTTTATCAAGTTCTCTTGTGTTTCTTTAATACAAGAGTTGTTCTTATATCCAACTCTAAGGATTAAAATCATAACAATATAAGCTGAAGCTGAGGTCATTCAACAAGTCTGTATATCTCTGAGCCAATCTTGTGGACTTTCATCCCTAGTGTGAACTGTATCTAACAATATCTTCTGATAAGACTACTATAGTTGTTGCTTTGAGTCTGATCATCTTTGTAAATTAATCCACTATAACTACTATTGTGTCTTTGTTATTTGATTTGGGTAATAGTTCAATGATATCAATACTGATTTCCTATCATAGTTCTTTAGACATTTCTAATAGTTGTAGTTCTTCTGTCTTCTTCATGTATTGTACTTTGTTTTGTTGATATTTTGTATATCTCTGGACATATTTCTTAATATTGCTTCTTATCTCTGGCCACCAATAGTTCTTTTTGATTAACTCAAGCATTATTTGTTATTCCAAATATCTTACATCTGCTGGTTCATGGTTTTCTCATAGGATTTGCTTTCATATTTTTCAGTTACTTGAAATATAGATTCTTTCTTCTATACATATCATTCCATCATCTTTTTCCAATTCCTTCTGTACTTCTTATTTTCTAGTCTGGTTTCTTCTAATTTTGTCCAATAATGTGGTTTCTTCTACTACTTGGTTTCTTCTAAGTACTATCACTTTTGCTTCTGTGTTAACTCTTCTTATCCATAGCTTATCCTTGAGCATCTTGATGTATTTGTTGTTGTTTTTTATGTCTACCTGATCCTTCCTAGATAGAATATCTATTCTTATGTTGATCTTTTCTAGAATGTGTTGTAGAATAAAGTCATAGTCTTGTAACTTCAAATACTATCTTGCTTGTTGTTTATTAAGCTTATGTGGTTCATAAAAATACTTGAGATCCTTGTGATCTGTCTAGACTTCAAATTTCTCTATAGCATCTAATAAATATTGTCTTCATTTTGTTGGAGCTTCTACTATAGTAAGTAATTCTTTGTTATATATCTCATAATTTCTTTTAGCTAGCTGCATTATTCTTGATAAGAATGCAATGGGTTTTCATTTCCCTTCTTGTTTCTGGGATAAAACTCTCCTAATAGCATGTCCTGAAGTGTTGGTTTTCACTCTGAATTTTTTCTTCTCTCTTTGGAAGAGCAAGTACAGGTTGACTTGTAATCTTGTTCTTAAGTTTTTCAAATGCCTTTTGATATTTATTATCTTATTTCCATTCTTTCTTTCCCTTAAGTTTATCAAGAGCTTTTGCTATATGACTAAAATTCTTGATAAAGCATCAATAGAAGTTTGCAAATCCCAAGAAGCTTTCTACTTCTTTTATCTTGGTAGAGGTTTTTCATTTTTTGACTGTTTTGACTTTTTCTCTTTCAACTACTACTCCCAGTATGGATATCTCCTTGACATCAAAGTCACACTTTGACCATTTGAAACAGAGATTATGCCTCTCTGTTATTTTCAAAAACTGAATTATCTTATCTTCCAGTTCTTTCTTGGTCTTGGTGGGTATGACAAAATCATCTATATAGTTAGCTAGTACTTCTTCATACAAGAGTTCTTAGAATATGCTGTTTATCATTCTTTGAAATGTGCCTAGTGAGTTGCATAATTCAAAGTGCATCACTTTAGGTTTGAATAGACTCTTATTCATCAAAAATACAGCTTTTCATTTGTCCTCTTCTTTGATCTATATATTGTTATATTCCCAGATAAGATCCAACTTGTTGAAGTATTTGGAATCTTTTAACTTGTCAATTAATTTCCTAATTAAGAGTAGTAGTATCTTGTTCTTTATTGTATGCTGGTTTAATTTTCTATAGTCTTGTACCAATTATAATAATCCATTCTTCTTTGGAATATAGAAGCATGATGATATATATTATAAACTAGATCCCACAATTAATCCTGCCTTGAGATGTTCATCTAGCCATTGATTTAGTATTTTATTCTCTTTGACTATCATCATGTAGACTATAGCATTCAATTCCTTTGGAGCATCTTCTATTAGATTTATCTTGTGGTCCCATTCTCTTTATTCTAGCAACTTTTCAAATCTCTTTTTGTTAAATAAATAAGTGAATGGTCAAATATATTCTGGTAAATCCTCTGGGTTGGTTGGATCTAGTTCCTTTCTTATTTCCTGTTATTCTTTGTCTTTGTTGTCTGTTGACTATAATCTCCATATTCTTGATGTAAACATAATATCCTGGTATCTTATCTTGTATTTCTTTGGACATTTTGTAAACTATATACTTATTATATTCCAATTTACTTCTGAATTATATTTAACCAACCAGTTATATTCTAGAAACATGTTCATGCCATTTAAGCCTATAACTGCTATGTTAATCCATTCCATGTATTTATTAATTTCCAGTTCTAATGACATAAATTATGTAACTTCTCTATTCTTGGTTTTATCTATATTGAAAACCTTGAATGACCTATTTATTGGTTTCATCTTGATTTTTTCTTTCTTCACCAATTGTTTGTCAATTTCAGTATAGGTACAGCCAGAATCAACCAGTACCTTGAGCTATAGTTTCTTTTTATTAGATGTCTTGGCATTTGTACATATATTTAATTTTCTTTCTTTATTATCTCATTGATATGAAATAATATATTGATTTTGGGATTTACTATATACAGAAGTTCATTATACCATGCCTACTCCAAACCTCTGACAAAACCCTCCTGCTTATCATTATCTTTGTTGTCTGAATTTTCTTATATACTTTTATTCTTTATTTTTTATCCTGACCTGCAGTCCTTTACAAGATGTCCAACTCTATCACACTTATACTTATAGCACTTTCTTGTCTCTTTTTCCTTCTTTGATTTTTTGTAGTCTTTTACCATGTGTCTGTATACATTGTAATTGAAGTATTTAGGCTTTCCATTTTTATCATAGTTGTCCTTAAACTTTCTAATCTCCATGAATACTCCTCTGTCTTTGTAAGTTATTTCTGTTCTGGTCCTGTAATCATACCTGCTTTCTGTGGACCTATATCCCTGTCTCACTAATGTAATTACTATCTTCCATTTCTTTAAGATTTCTGGTGCTGCAATGAATGAGTATTCCAATATTGTCTTGATAATGTTACTTCTGACATTCTTCTTTAACAAAAAGATTGCATGCATATTATCTATCTCTACCTTCATAGCTAGTGTTTCAAATTCAATCATGAAATCTGCAATGTGTTTTTTTTCCTTGTCAAAAAGTCTCAATCTTCCACTCAGTATCTGCTACCTTACTCTTATCACTGAATACTATCTTGACCTTTTTAAAAAATTCATCCCAATCCTGGGTATCTTCTTCTTCTTCCATTTTGTTGATCTTCTTTTGTACATATATTTCTGTAATGCCCTCTCTCTAAGTTGGGCTAATACTGTGGTTATTTTGTTATTAGTTGCTATAATTCTATTGCTTTTGAGAAATAAGTAGATTCTCCTTTACTAGTCTTCAAATTTTATCTAGTCACCATTAAGCTATCCTGGGTCTAAAACCATACTCTTCAACATTACTGCCTATTCCAATGCTACTAGTACTAGTGCTGATACTGTCAACATATTCTCTGGTATTCCTAGTTCTGTATTATCCAAGGCATATTCTTCAGTGATCCTCAATGATTTAAGTATTTCTTCTAGTGCCTCAATGTCTGTTTCTTAACATTATTGATCCATCTTGTCTGTTTGTAGATTCTGCCACAATAATCAGTTTCTGTTCTCTGTTCTTTCTGTGGCATTTCTTGCCACAATCTGTATTACTGTTTCTTCTAATGGTTTAACTGTTATGACATTTTAGTGGCCTAATCACTATGCACTCTTCTTTTGCAAGGTGAGCCTGGTGACATTTTACTAAATGTTATGACCTTAAGCTTGGCTCAGATCGCAACTTAGGCAAAAACTTGAGTAAGAGTGAGAAATGAGTCAATTGGTAAAGCATAAGGATATAGAATAATATCTACAGCTCTGTTGACAATGGGAAATATATAAGATGTTCTTGAGAAAGAAATGAGAAGAACAGAATGAAGCCTTTACTACTACATAAGGTGTTGACTGATTATATATGAGGAAACAACAAGATGCAGCAGATAAATGAAGACAGAGATGAAATAATCCCAACACATATTGTCTATGAATCAATCATCTGTGAGACATGAGATATCAATTGTAACAGACATATCTTACCATCTTCCAGTAGTTTTCTATCTGTTCAGTCTTCTAAGTCCTATTCTAAGATATGTGACTAATATGGCTAGTAGAGATACAATACACAAGCTAAAACTAAAGATTGTTCTAACTCATCTTCCACATTCTTTAATAACACATTAATCACTTATCTAGACTTCCAAGAGATCCTACCAGATCTTGGATAATAAGGTATGGACTACATTTAATACAAGTTGTAAATTGCTTTCTAATACCAGAATAATCTTTTTCTATGTCATGTGATTATATGATATTTATATGATATTTGTCATGCTTCCATTATGCTTTGTGACATCATATCACAATCTCTTGACTAAGTCTCAATAAAGAAAATAAGAGGAGAAAAATAAAAGGAAAATAAAATAAAAATGAATAAAAACCAAGTTTACTATTCTTAATTCTGACACTGTATCTAACATTACTCTCTCTCTTGGTTTGAGCTCTGTTGAGAAGAGTTAGAAGTTTTAAAAATATTTCTGAAACTTATCATGTGGATTTTCAAGATTTTCTTCAAGCTCCCATATATCTTTACCTTGATTGAATCCCTTTCATCAAATGAGATACTCATTTTTCCATATTTTTGACAATGTTGTAAAATCTTTTCTATCTTTCATTCTTCCTAATCTTTGGTTTGAACTAGTGATAGAAGTGTAGTTTTTTGTCCATAAATGGTGGGTCCAAAGTAGGTTGTTAGTTTGCTTATATAAAAGACTAGATATATAACTTGGTAATAAGGTGGCAATCTTAGTCAGAATATAATATTGGACAATTTTTCTATAATTTCAAATAGTTCTTTATACTGTGGTTGTAATGCTCATTCTGTAGTTTGGTAATCCTTTAGACTGAGTAGTACTTTGTCACCAACTTTAAATGAAACACTTTGAACTTTTTAATTATAGTACTACTTTATTCTTTTTGCTACAAGACTGAGAGCTACTTTTGCCTGCTCTAAGGCTTCTTGTCTTTTATATGTAAGGTCATTTAAGTTTTTGTTCAGTACCTTTTTGACTAATATTGGACTTGCTCTAAGATTCCTGCCATATTCAAGAAAGAAAGGGCTTTCTTTTGTTCCTCCATGTGCTTGATTGTTGTATGCAAATTCTGCACTTGGTAGCAGGTCTGATCAGTTTTTGAGGTCATAATCAACATAATACTTGAGATACTATTCTAATGTTTGGTTTACCTATTCTGTCTGTCTATCTATTTGGGAATAATATGCTGTTGACATTATTGATTCTATTTTCAATAGTTTACACCATTCTTGGAAGAGTTTAGCCAGATATTGCACTTCTCTATCTGAGATAATTTGTAGAGGTAGCCCATGTAAAGGATAAATAATAGTTGGACTATATTTTTAGATGAAAACTGATTATTGATAGAAATAAAGTGTGCTCTTTTGGTGAGCCTGTCAATGATAACATATATAGCATTATAACTATTTAACCCAGGTAGTTGTGTAATTAGATTTGTGGAAATAATTTCCCAAGATCCATTAGGCATCTTGTTAGGTATGAGTGATTTAAAAGGTTGCTGTGAGCAATTTTTTATTTGCTGACATATATCACAACCCATAACATATTTCTTAATAAATTTTGTCATTTCAGACTACTAGTAATTTTTAGAGATTAATTCATAAGTCTTCTATCTTTTTAGATATCCTGTAGATGGCAATTCATGATGAATCTGGACAATTCTTTGTCTCAGATTGTCATTTATGCTCTTAGGAATATATACTTTTCTTCTATACAGTAATAGTCCATTCTCATAGTTTCAGTTTTGTAAAAACTTTCCAAATTCTTGTAGTCCTGATTGAAGAAGAGACTTATAGTCTTTTATGACTTCATCCATTCTCTGAAGTTGTGACTATATATATCAGAGTTATGAATGTTGGACTTGGTTTCATTTTTCATTTTTTATATTTTTCTTTTCATTTTCATTTTGTTTTCATTTTGTTTTCATTTTTATTTCTCTTTTATTTAAGGTTAGAGTTTAGCATGACATCATGGTCACACAGTCACTTGGTCACAAAAGAACATGGTAGAAGCTTCTAGAACAATAATGTTATATAATGTACTTAATACATATTAATCTTATGGTTTATATATAGTTTTTAGGGTAAACTAGACATAGTAGTAGCACAGACTATCTGTGGTAGTACATAAAATAGATATGTTGTACTAAAAACTTCATTGAGTTCTCTTGTGATTAACTCAATCCAAGATTTAACTTTTGGTTCTAACTCTTGAGCCTTAAAGTCATAATATTAGAACTCGATTTCCTCTTTAAAACTACCCAACTCAGGGCTCTTTCTCAATTTACTTTTTTACCATTCTTAACTGAAAAGCAACACTACCTTTTAGTCAAGAAGATATAGCTGGACTCTAGGCTCAAGGAGTATACTAGCTAAGCAGGTAAAGCTTGGCCATTTAATTGTACCAAAGCTTACTGGTACACTTCAGACATATCACCTTTTGTAGACATGTTATGTACTTTTTCTTTTATTAGCTCTGTGTTACAGTTCCACTTGTAAGCTGTCTACACAGGAGAACAGCAAGTATCCTTATGATCTTGCTTAGAGTAAAACAGTCTTTTTAGGCCAAAATTGTTTACAGTTTTCTTAAGATAGTAGTCAGTAGTTGAAGTAGTCAGTAAATGATGTGAGGTAGGATAAGAAGAGGGCTCAATAATACTTACAGAGATTGATTCTAATAATAAGTATAAGTTAGAGAGTGAGACCAGTACCAGTTCTACACTCTCTTTATATACTTCATCACTACTACTACTACTACCACCATTATTATCTCTCTCACCATTATCACCACTACCTTGCAATATGAGTCAACATGATGTAAATTTAGAACAAATAATCTGGCAGTAACAGGATTAGCTTGTAGTAATACAAGCATAGATCTAAGCATTGTTAGCAGTAGGAGGAGCAGTGCTTAAACCCAATACAGGATCAAATACAGAAGTGGCTAGGCCACAAGTGTTTGATAGGAGTTCAGAGAAAGTATCAGAGTTCATAACAGCATGCAAGCTATATATAAGAATGAAGATAAGAGGAGAAGCAGTGAAGAAACAAATATAGTGGATTGTATTATATGTGCAAGGAGGATCAGCAGATGTACAGAAAGAGAATGTATTGGAAGATTTGGAAGCAGGAGTATTAGAATATAAGATGGCAGGGAAGTTTTTGACAGATATAAAAAAAGAGTTTGAAAGAGAGAACAAGGAAACAGTAAAAGTAACAGAGTTGAAAAAGTTAGAGCAAGGAGGAAAGATGATAGAGAAATTTATATAGAAGTTTAGAAGAGTAGCAAAAAGAAGTAGGTATAAGGGAAGACCATTGATGGAAGAATTTAAAAGAGGCATGAATGAGACTATATGCTAAAGACACATGGAGTTAGAAAGGCAATCTGTCTCTATTGAGCAATAGTATGAAAGGACAATAGTATTAGATAGAAACTGGAGGGAGAGTAGGAGAGAAAAGAAAAGATAAAAAGGGTGATGAAACAATGGAGCTCAGGCTCCAAGGCAAAATTTACAAGGAGTACAATGGTAACAATTGTTATGAACTTAAATCCTTAGAGTTGGATAAAAGAACAAAACTTTTATATTAGAGTAAAACACAAGAGAACTCAATAAGAAGCTCTATACAAAGTAGACTACCTTATATACCTATTTAGATGGTCCATGCTAACTACTGTGCACTCTACCCTAAACCACCATGTGTTAGGCATGAGGTCAACATATAGTGTACATGTTGCATGATGTTACTTCTTCTAGAACCTTTTACTTCTTTCTCTTATGTCCCATGATCTATGACCACACCATCAAATGTGATTGATGTGACAGTGTGACCAATCATTGCTCTAACCCTAACCCCAGAGTTCTAAAAATAGAAAATGAAAAATGAAAAATAAAATAAAATAAAATTGAAGTCTCTTGTTTTTACTTCTTACAACAATTGCCACAGCTTCAAGTTTGGTTGGAGAGAAAAGAGACTTTTCAATAGTAGATTCTAACAGAATCTGCTCTAATAAAGAGAGTTGAGAAAACAAATGCAGTAATGGTATGCCCAAACTAACAGGTAGTATTTGCATCTTGGCAAGATCTATATACTATTATAGAATGCTTTGGACACTAACATTTTTCTTTTTCTTTTATTTATTTTTCTTGATTTTATATAGGCCTAAAACATAGTGGAAGGATCTAGAAGATAATGTCAGAGTACATGTATACAACATGGTGGTCTTAAGTAAAACATAAGGTGGACATGAGGACAAAGCATGGACATAAGGGCAGGTTTAATTATTGTTAGCACAGACCATATGTAAAAACATATATAGGACTCTAATTTAGCAGAGACTCCTTGTCAAGTTCTCTTGTGAACTTCCCACATTATATCCACTTAAGAGATTTACTCGCTGTGTAGTCATTTATTACAAGTCAAAGACCTTAGAGTGGATCAATGAAAAGAACCTTATATTGGGTTAACATAAGAGAACTTAATAGAGAACTCTGTATAGGATTGTCTACCTTATATACTAATACCTCATAGTCCATGTGAGCTATTTCTAGCCTACCCTAAATGACTATGTGTATGCCTTAAAGTCAACATGTGCTTTACACATTATATGATGTCATCCTTCCAGAACCTTCTACATCCTTCCCTGTGTCATGTAACTTGTGACCATGTCATCTGATGTGACCTGCTTGTGTGACAGCGTGATTCTGTCACTCCAACCCCAACCCTAGTTCTAAAAATAGAATAAATGAAAATAAATAAATAAGAAAAGAAAATAAGAAAATGTTAAGTCCACTTCTTTTGTTCTTGACATCATTGGTCTTTGTGACTAGTGATTGCCACAACATATACCATAGAAGTAGACAGGGAAAATAGAAATTGTTACAACTGTAGAGGTTTTGGACATTTAGCAAGGAATTATAGGAACAGAGGAACAAGAGGCAAAATTGGAGAGTATCAGATATGTAAAGCCTAGACACTAATTTTTTATTTAAATATTTCTTTTCATTTTCATTTTATTTATTTTTTCTTTTCTGAACTTAGGATTAGGGTGATGTCATGATAATATTGTCACATATCAGTTACATTAGATGATACAGTCACAGTAATGGTTACAAGTTACAATATCACAGAGAAAGATATAGAAGGTTCTAGAAGTGTAACATCATACAACATATGTACTACATATTGACCTTAAAGCAAATATATGGATATTTAAGATAGGCTAGAGAAGTAGTAACATGGACCATAGTAGTTTAGTATATAAGGTAAACAATCTTATACAAAGTTTTCTATCAAGTTCTCTTGTGTTAACCCAATATAAGGTTCATTTGCTTGATCTACTCTAAGATCTTGAGTTTGTAACAGAGAGAGTAAAAAATTAGAATATGGAAATGGGAGTAACAGACAAAGAAGAATGATTGAAGGAGAAAACAAACAAAGTAGTTTAAATGGGGAGCAAGACTTGATACTTCTTGATTAAGTCTTAATAATAGGTACAAAATACTCTTTAGAGTAATGAAAAATACATTCTGCTGTAACCTAAATAATAAGGAACTATTAAGAGAAGTAATAGTGAAGATTGGACTAGAGAGGATTGATACATAGAAGAGAGTAACAGTGGAAGCATTGTTGGATAGTGGGGCTACAGAATTAGTAATGAGTTCAAAGTTTGCAAGAAAGCAGTAGTTTAAACTGAAGAAAGTCAAAAAACCAATATATGTAAGGAATGTGGATGGGATATTCAATAAGGAGAGGCTGATAGAATATACTGTGAAGATAAATATTTATTATCAGGGACATATAGAGAGAACAGAGATAGATGTGATTGGAGGGCAGAAGTAGAATGTGATTCTGAAAATGCCATAGCTTGCTTGCCACAATCCTGAAGAAGAATGTGGGAAATAGTAGAGACCAAAGTAGAAAAAATCAGAGTAGGAAAAACAAAAAGAAGAAGAAAAGAGAGAAAAGGAGAAGAAAGAAAAGGAAGAATAGGAGATCTGGAATAAGGAAGAGAAGGTAGAGAAATCAGAAAAAAAAGTGAAAAAGCTGGTACCAGAAAGATTCCACAAGTGAATCCATATCTTTGGCAAAAAGCTAGTGAGAGAATATCCATTAGGAAGTTATGGGATCATACAATTGATACAAAGAAAGAGTTTGTACCAAGGAAGGGGAAGATATATCCATTGTTAAGAGAAGAGAGAGAAGAGATACATAAGTTCATATTAGAACAATTGAGGAAAAAATACATTAGACTCTCAAAGTCACTTCAAATGGTACCAGTGTTTTTTGTAGAAAAGAAGTATAGGAAGAAGCAGATGGTTCAGAACTATAGGTATTTAAATAAGTGGACTGTAAAAAATTATTATTCTTTACTCTTAATTTTGAACATAGTAGAAAATATTTGGTACTAAGAAAGTATTTACAAAGATAGACTTGAGATGGGAATATAATAATATATAGATAAGAGAGGGAGACAAGTGAAAAGCAGCATTTTGGCCCTCTCTCCTATTCTTTCAGCACTCTATCTTGTACCTTTCCTTCATATCTTGGAAAATTGCCTAAAAAACCTCGATTTAAAATTTTCTATTTTATCTTAGTGGAAAGCAGCATTTACTATACCAGAGAGATCATTCAAGCTGATAGTAATATTCTTTGGACTTACAAACTCACTAGCAATGTTTCAGACTATGATGAACAAAATCCTGTAGGATCTCATTAACACTGGAAAGATAGCAAGCTTTATAGATGACATAATCATAGAGATGGAAACAGAAGAAAGACATGATGAGATAGTAGAAGAAGTAATTAGAAGGTTGGTGGAGAATGATTTATATATAAAACCAGAAATATGCAAGTAGAAGGTTAAGGAAGTGAGTTTCTTGGGAGTAGTAATAGAACCAGAGGAAATCAAAATAGAAGAAGAGAAGATAAAAGGTGTTTTGAATTGGCCAACTTTAAAAGGAATTAAAGACATACAAAAGTTTTTGGGATTGGCAAATTATTATCATTGATTTATTAAATATTTCACAGCAATAGCCAGACCATTGCACAATATGGTAAAGAAGGACCAGAAGTAGGAATAGACAAATAGATAAGAGGAGGTGTTTAGGGAATTAAAGGAGAGATTCACAAAAAACTGGTATTAGTAGCACCAGACTTAGATAAAAAAAATGAGGATGAAAGTAGATGTGTTGGACTATACTATAGGAAAAGTGTTATCTATGGAATGCAAGAATGGAAAATGGTGACTAGTAACTTTCCTCTCAAAATCTCTAAGTAAGACAGAGAGAAACTATAAAATTCATAATAAGGAAATATTAGTGGTTATAAGGGGGTTAGAAAATTGGAGACATTTATTAGAGATGCAAAGTTCAAGTTTGAGGTCTGGAAAAATTACAAGAATTTAGAATATTTCATAAAAGTGCAGAAATTGAACAGAAGATAAGCAAGATGGGCTCAATATTTGTCAAGATTCAATTTCACCTTGAAACATGTTCTAGGAACAAAAATGGAGAAGGCAGATAGATTGAGTAAAAAACCAGACTAGAGAGTAGGTGTGGAAAAGGACAACAAAAATCAAATATTTATAAAAAAACCATTGTATTCATAACTTATCAGAAGTAGTAATAGAAGAACCAGAAGTAGATATATTAGAAAAAATAAAAATAGCTAGGAGTAAGGATGAAGAAGTAGTTAGAGTAGTAAAGGAGATAAAGAAAGCAGAAGTAAAAGTATTGAGGGAAGAAAAGTAGTAGATAAAGGGAGATTTGATGTTGAAGGAGGGAAAAGTATACATACCAAAGAATGAAGCATTAAGAGTAGAAATAATCTAGTTGTACCATAATATACCAGTAGCAGAACATAGAGAGAAGTGAAAGATGATGGAGTTAGTGATGAGAAATTACTGGTAGCCAGAAGTAATGAAAAATATGGGAAAATATATGGAAGATTATGATATATGTCAGAAAATAAAGAATAAGACAAAGGTACCAGCAGAGAAGTTAAAGTTGAGTGAGGTTCCAAAAAAACCATGGACACATCTAATAGTATACTTCATTATGAAGTTACCATTAGCAGCTGAAAAAGATGCAATCTTAGTAGTCTGTAATATATTGTCTAAGATAACACATTTTGTAGCAACAACAGAGGAGACATTGGTAGAAGGGTTGGCACAGTTGTTTAAAAATAATGTATGAAAGTTGCATGAATTACTAGAGAGTATAGTGCCAGATAGGAGACCACAGTTTACAGCAGAGATAATGAAGGAGTTGAACAGTATGTTAGAAATTAAGACAAAGCTGTCAACATTATTTCATTTCCAAACAGATGGACAAATGGAATATATGAATCAGGAGTTGAAATAATATCTTTGATTCTTTGTAGATCATAGACAAAAAGATTGGCCAGAATAGCTAGAATCAGTAGAGTTTGCAATCAATAACAAGATACATTTGATAACTAAAGTGTCTCTGTTTATAGCAAACTATGGAAGAGAGTTGAGGATAGGAATAAATATTAGAAGAAAAGATAGAGAAAGTGATGGAATTTATAGAAAGAATGAAGAAAGTACAAGAAGAAGCAGAAGCAACATTGAAGAGAACACAGGAGGAAATAAAGTGACAAGCAGATAGAGGAAGAAAAGAGACAGATATATAGAAATTGGGGGATAAAGTAATGTTGAGTACAAAAGATTTAGTGTTCAAGGAGCAGCTGGTCAAGAAGTTAGTAGATCAATACATTGGTCCATATATCATTGATGAAGTGGTTTCTACTAATACAGTCAAATTATGACTGCCAATGTTGATGAGAATCTATCCAGCTGTGAATGTCAGTTGAGTAGTATAATACAAGGAACAAGTAAGGGGATAGAAAGTAGAAGAAGTGAAACTAGTAGAGGTAGAAGAAGTCAAAGAATAGAAGGGAGAAAAAATATTAAACAAAAGAAAAGTGAGGGGAGTAGTAAAGTATTTAGTGCAATGGAAGGAGTATACAATAAAGCATAATAGTTGGGAGAGAGAAGAAGATTTGGAGAATGCAAAAGAAGTAGTAGCAGAATTCAAGGGAAAAGTAAATGCAAAAATTAGGAGACAGAAAAAGTTGGATATGGTAGAAGAGTGAGACTTTGGGAGGGGGGAGTTACCAGGAAAGTATATAGCAAAGATTTTATTTGGATGGGATGATAAAAAGTTCAAGGATGAATATTTAAAGAAGTTGGAGAGAAATTAGAAAAGATGGAATGGAAAAAATAAGACAATATGGGAAGAAGCAGCAAGTTCCTCTGGAGTAGGAACCTTGAAGGGAGGATAATGTTAAAATTGTGAATGTTGGACTTGGTTTCATTTTTCATATTTTTCATATTTTTCTTTTCATTTTCATTTTGTTTTTATTTTTGTTTCTCTTTTATTTAAGGTCAAAGTTTGGCATGACATCATGGTCACACAGTCACTTGGTCACAAAATAACATGGTAGAAGCTTCTAGAATAATGACATTATATAATGTACTTAATA
>Ga0157359_1000270_pt1 | contig 17671 bp, 9 predicted proteins | sample AttcapACBM3_FD_111482 | JGI IMG/M metagenome (GOLD analysis project Ga0157359, IMG submission 111482) | Fungus gardens microbial communities from leaf cutter ant in Botucatu, State of São Paulo, Brazil - Atta capiguara ACBM3 | ecosystem: Host-associated > Fungi > Mycelium > Unclassified ...
ATAGTCCTTTCAGAATGTCCATTCCTGTGTTGTTGGCTTGATACATAGTTGGTAAAATGGAGTCTTGAGTAGGAATCGTGTTTGTAGAAGAAGAAGTGAATATATTCCTTATTTCTCTTATGGGTGCTACCATACAAGATGGTAGATCAAGAGAGAGAAAAAGGAGTTGGTGACAGCTTGTAATGACATCACACTAATCCCTAACCCTAAGTCCAAAATAAAAAAATAAATGAGAAAGAAAATAAAAATAAGGAAAAAATGAAAAAAATAGAGTCTACCATCATTAATTCTAACAACTCCATAGCCTCCCTATATGTGTTGTATCAGACTGTGAACTCCAATTCATCACTCTCTTTATATAAAAATTATACTATCTACCTAAAATTAAGATTATATCTTCTACTATCTAATATCTACAAACTAATATGCAAACTAAACTAGTAAACCAAGAATTTGACCAGTATTTCCAGCTTTTCATAAGTAAGAGACAAAATAACTAGTATGACCTCCTTTACTTAGCCAAGTTCCAGCATAATAACCATGTATATTTATTTATATAGTAACTCTCATTTTTTCTCAATACTAGATATCTTTCATGAATGGAATTTAACTCTCATCAAAGAGAGTCCAAAATTAAAAGAATATTACAGTTCAAGAAATAAATGAAGTCTATGCTAGAAGAAGCCTAGATATTACAACTCAAAGACCTTAGAGTAGATCAATGAATAGAATCTTGTATTGGGTTAACATAAGAGAACTCAATAGAGAACTCTATACAGAATTGTTTACCTTATATACTAAAATCTTATGGTCCATACTAACAACTTCTAGCCTACCCTAAACAGCTATGTGTTTGCCTTAAGGTTAATATGTGTTGTACATGTTATATGATATTATTCTTCCAGAACCTTTTACATTCTTCTATACATCTCATGACTTGTGATCATGTTATCTGATGTGACTGCATGATCTTGTCACTCTAACCCTAACCCTAAGTTCTAAAAATAGAAAAATAGAAAATAAATCAAAAGGAAAATGAAAATAAATTAAGTCTACCACTTTTATCTTTTGACACTAGACTACTATCTGCAAGTTTCAGAATAATATGGCTTAGTTATTATAAACTTAAGACCTTAAAGTTGGTTAAAGGGAAGAACCTTGTATATAATTTACACAAGAGAACTCAATATAAAACACTATACAAGATTATCTAACTTATATATCTAAGACTACTAGTCTATACTCTACTACTTTAGCCTACCCTAAATAACCATGTATTTGTCTTAAGATCAACATGTATATATCATACTATATAATGTTATCTCTTCCAGAATCTTTTACTATCTTTTTTTATAACACATGATTATATGACTATGTAACTATAATAGTAGACATTATGATAAACCCTAACCCTATTTCTCAGAATTGAAAATAAATAAAAAATAAAATGAAAATGAGGAATAAAATAAAACAAAGTCTAATGTTTACATGCTAACACTGTTATAAAGATCTAGCACTCCTATTCTTTAGGCACCAGTTTATCTAGAAACTGGACTACTGGATTGTTAATAGTTTAGAGTTCTACATTCTCTTCATTTTCTATATTTATAGTCTCTTGTATTCTTTCTAGTTCCTCTAAAGCATTTACAGAGATAATCCTTTCTTTTAAGCTAGAGGCTACTTAGATATAAGTACTCTCATTCAAACTCCCTTTCTCTTTTTTGTTTGTTAGCATCTTCTTTAATACTGCTCACAACTTAAGAGCTACCATTTATAATTCCTTAGATATTACTCATATTTCTTCTGCTAATATTCTTTCTAGTATCTTATTTAGGCTAACCTCTTCTTCTATTAAGACTTTTGTCTTATAAGATATTTCTTTCTTTTAAAACTGTTTGAAGTATCTTGCTAGTATAGATGGTCTATCTGTAGCCACTGTCATCTCAGACATTCTTCTATATAGAAAATTGTGTTGGCTTTCTAATATGCTCTCTCATAAGTAGCTAACACTTCTTTCTACTACTGAAGATGAGGTCTCTTACTTCTCTGGATTCTCTCTTTCATCCTTCAAAACTAGTAACCTCTGAAAGCAAAATGTCTTTTGAGGTATGCTACTCTTTATTAGTAATAAGGGGCAAGTAGCAAAGAGGTTATTCTAGGATGTAACAAGAACTATCTAATACTAGCTTCTAACTGCATACTAAATAATTCAGAGGGGATAATGTTAGTGTCAGAAATATATAGAAGAGATAAGAACAATATAATAGTAGAAAAGAACATATAAAAACCCTATAAGGATACTTATAAATACAGAAAGTATTGTTAGAATGACTGTAAAAAGGAATGGATAAAGAACATCCACTTATGAATATGTTCTCTTGCTAGTACACTTCTAAACAGTAAACCTTATAATGTAAAACAAGCTCCTTTAGAAAATCTAGTAAATAGATTGCAAAGTTTCTTAAGAGCCTACTACAACACTATTTATTCCAGATAATATACTCTGAAGAATATCTTCAAGTTGAACCTTATAACTAGAGATACCAACTAATACTCATCTTGCCAGTCTTTTTCAGGCAGCTAGAACTTTTCAAAACTTGCTTAAAAGTAATAAAAGATACTAATAACACTTACTTGAGAAATAGCAATTAAACCACTCACAAGTGGGGGAATTTGGATGGGAGTTCTTTCTCTTACTTCCCTCTACTCATGGCTTATATATTAGTTCAAAAATACAAAGAATCAAACTAGAGAATGAAGACCAAAACTATAATGAAGCTTTCTAAGGCCTTGCAAATACATGGCTATTTCTTCATCTGCAACCCAATATCAATCCAATGATTAATTTTTACTTATGAGAATCCAGTTCATTCTCCCTTTACTATTTCCATGGCTACTTCTTCTTATTTCTCCATTCTGAATTCTGTAAGCTTCTGATCTAGCATATTTCTACCTTATTTAACCATTCAAATGATTGTAGCTATGTTGATTGTGCTCTTAAGTGCCTTTTCCTTGTAACTAGTCTTTCTTGAGTGAATAATATCACTTTCTAGTATAGTTCTAGCATTCCTATTTCTTTTATAAGTGGATAACATCACTTTATTTATAGTTATATAGAGAACAATATTATAGTATGTTTCTATTATCACCAAGTAGCCTCTGTGTATATATAAGCTAGAGCAGCAAATAGCTAGATATTTCACAATGCTCTGTTAAGTCTGTTTTAATAGGCTCTAAGTCTGAAGTCTAGTTTGTTTAACAGCTACCATACTGTTTCTATAGTCAGTATGTACTTGAGAGAGCCTGAGATATCATCTATGAGTATAAGATCTTCTTACTAATACCTTTAAGGAGGTCTTATATGCTTAAAAACTTTATGAGATTACTTTTTTTTATAGAAAAGCATTTTCTGGCATAACAATAAAAGTGAAGCTACTCACAATTATTCCTATGACACTCAGTTGCCAACAAAACATATTATGATGTTGATATGAATAATTTCCTGATAATACCTAAAACCAGAGAAAAAAGAACTGGCCCTAGTATAGTCTAGCTATGAACTAAGTACTGACTGTCTAAGTATGTACCTATTTACATAGTAATGAAGAAAGTCAGTGAATATAACTATAGAGACCATTAAAAAAATAACAGAGATATGGAATGAAGAAATATAAAACAAAGAATAAATGAGGAGTGATGATGAGATGGGAATAAAGAAGAAGTAAATGAGCATAGCTTACACTTCAATGTTATGTGACCTAAAACTCTATACTATTATACACTATATAATTATATATGACTAGATTTTTTAGGTTTATATTACTATTATATGATTTATTAGGCATATTTACTATTAGCAAGTGAATACAGTTTTATTTAATGAAATTGAACATAAATCTCAGCCTATGTATTTATTATGAGTATGCTATTTTACTCTATTTCCACTTTTAGTTTAGTCTTAAAGGGAGTAAATTTGTATATAGTAGAAATGATAATCTACTTGATTTATCTTCACACAGCTTTCCTATTTAGCCTGATAGAACCTAAAAAAACTATAAGTACTATAGTAAGGTATAGCTGTATTCTGCAAACTATATTCTGCAAACTATTCTATATAAGAAAACAGATTATTAGAAAGCAAAATTGCATGGTATCAGACATGGTTCATACCAGAAGATGAAAGCCTATGGAGTTGGCTTGAAAATGTGTAGAGTGTGGAAACTCTATATAATGAGCTTAGTAATGTAAACTTGTCAAAATGACCTTGGCTTTAGCTTATATGTTGTACTGCTTGTCTGCTACATAGTCACAACTTCAGAGAAGTAGGTAAAGTCTAAGATAGAGATGAGTACTGATATGGTATGTTGCCATTGAATACTGGAGATTGAGTTCAATAGAAATTATCTTTGTTGATTATCAGACTAGTAAATTACAATATAACTACTAGTCTTATATATAAGCAGGAGATATAAAAAATACTCAGATTTTCAGTATATTGCTTCTATCACTCTGAACAGAGATTTCAGTGGTGAAATACTAATAGAAATAAGATAGTAGAAACTTACCATAGAAAACTGAGTTCAATAGAAGATATTCCTATTATAGAAGACTGAATATCTAGATTGTTGTATTACTATTATGGGAATATGTTGCATAAAGAATAGCCATCACAGAGAATAGGCTTGTATTGTAAATTTTGGAATGACAGGATTACTATAGAAATATATCTTCAGAATAAGTGGACTTGACATATAATATATAGTAATGTTAAGAAACTTGATATACATATTATGGATCAAAAGATACTCTGAACACTAAATGGATTAGTTTGCCTGTACTGAACTAAATTAAGTATTCCCAAAGAAACAAAGGATACCAGTGATATTATGAAGAAGGGTATTATTTTATTAGCTAAGACAAACCCCAACAAGAGAACAGTAACTATGCAAGTATCTAAACAAGTTGCCTTGAGAGCAAGTATAGTTCCAGATTAAGAAAATAGAGGAACTTGGAATGTGACTGCCTCTATTTTCAATAAAGAAAAGTAGGCACAAAGCTAGCATAGTATTAAATTTCAAAACAAAAAAGCTAGCAGTACTAAGAATTTAAGTTATAAAAGTAAAATTTCAGAGTACTATATCTCTAAAGTAGTTCTAAGTAAATTGAATAAATATAAGTAAATAGATGGGAAATACAATAGAATTATCAGAATTATTGATTCTAAGATGTTTGTCATAGACTAGCTTCAAGACATTTAAGATATCTATATTCTGACTTCTAAATAATATTATAACGTAAGTTCTTAGAGTTAAACAAAAGAGAAAACCTTGAAATAGGTATTCATAAGAGAAATTGATGGAGTTCTCAGTACAAAACTGTCTACCTTATATATGTTAGACTACTAGTCCATACTACACTACTATTAGCTTATCCTAAAAACTATGTATATTATATACTATTGATATGTAGTATTATTCTAAAACCTTCTATATCCTTCTGTGATAGTGTGATAGTTTGTAACAATTATGCATAATATTATACTAACTCTAATTCTAAGTCCAAAACAAGAAAATAAATGAAAATAAAAATAAAATAAATAAAGTCCAATATTTTTGACTCTGAAAATAGAACTTTAACCACATCTAGGTATACTTTTATATCTGTGATCATTTGCACACAGATTAACCTCTTATATTTCATTTTCTATGCTACTACCATCTTAACCACAATTCTAACTACAGACTTGGTATATAAGACTAGTAGATACTCTGTAGTCTCCAGTCTAAAAATCAACTAAGACTAGCTAAGATCTGACTCATTCCTTACTTCTCTAACTAAGACTTCTACTAAAAAACTTTCTTCTTGCTAATCTCCAACTTTCTGAAATTATAACTGTATATATCATATTCTATTCCAATCACATTTGCTTCAGACATACAAATAACCTCTTCTTTCTCTTATCTACACTTCTCAACCTCTTCCAGTACAGATCATCCCTCTCTATTCCTTCTCAAACATCCTTGTTAGACTCTTACCAACTCCATAGATCTTTATCTATAATATCTAAGAATCACTAGAAACTAGGGTAATACTTTACAGTCTTTATTTCAGATAATTACTCTAGGTAGTTTTTCTAGTGTTTAAACTGGTAGTATACACTGTATTAGTCATCCTGAAAATCAAATAAAACTAATATTCTCTTCTAATATTAGCAACAATATATCTTACTATTTTTTGGTAGTTTCTAACTGCCTAAGTTTACTCAAGCCCCTTTTTTAAAATATGTAACCAGTATAAATTATAGAGGCATAGCATACAAGATGAAGCTAAAGGTTGTTTTGACCCACCTTCCACATTCTTGAATAATACACAACTAGCTATTTTTGTTATAACTTAAGTCTAAGAGTTTGATCAAAAAAAAGAACTAATATTGTTGGATACAAAAGCTCAGTAAGGTTCTTAGTATAGGTGTGTCTACTTTATATACCTCTGGTGCATAGTCTGTATGCACCTATATCTAGCCTATCCTAAATATTATAAGTCTATATAATTAAAGTCATTATATCTTTTATGATATATGATATTATCTATTTATTATGATGTTGTGACTGTGACATTTGTGGTCTGTGTGACATTTGTCACACCTTGTCATATCATCTTGTTCCTTCTTAGGTTTAAAATAAAAGATGAAGAGAAAAAGAGAAAAAAATAGTAAAATCCAAGTAAAAAATAGAAAAGGCTTTGAGGTAAGAAACTAGAACTGAAAAGAACAAGTCCACCATCTTTGATTTTGACAGTGAGTATATAGTTGAGTATTTCTTAAACAATAAAATTAGGATTTCCTAGTGATTTGAAGTGATTTGCTCTTCTATATAGTTGTTCTAATAGGATGTTAATGAGAAAGATGTGGGATTATGCAATAGATATGAAGAAGAGATTTGTACTAGGGAAGGGGAAGGTGTATTTGTTGTCAAGAGAAGAGAGAGGAGAGATATGTGAGTTTATAGAAGAACAATTAAGAAAATAGTATATTAAACCCTTAAAGTTGCCTCAAACAGCACTAGTTTTTTTTGTAGAAAAGAAGAACAGTAAGAAGAGAATAGTGTAGGACTACAGATATTTAAATGAATGGAATACAAAGATGTTATATGTCAAGTCCACCCATCTAGAAAATACATCTCTGCAGTAATACTGCTTTCTTAATGTCTATTATACAAGTCTGTACAAGTCTGTCTTCTCTGTCTTCCATAATAGCTATCTTTCTCACAATACATCTATGTGGTAGTGGTGCAACTATCCAGATATTCCATCTTCCATGATGGAGATACTTCTATTCAACTCAGTCTCCTGTGGCAGAGTCATACTTCTATCAGTGTCTTACCACTGAAACTCCAAGTATCTCTTATATTATCTTCTTGTATATAAGACTAGTAGTTACACTGTAGTCTGATAATCAACAAAGATAATTCTTATTGAACTCAATCTCTGGTGTTCAACATTGATATATCAATCAGTACTTACTCTTATCTCAAACTTCTTTTTATTTGAGATTGCAACTATATGGCAGTTAGATAGTACAGTATATAAGCTGAAGCCAAGGTTGTTCACAAGTTTGCATATCTCCAAGCCAATTCTGCAGACTTGCACCTCCAGTATGAACCACACCTAACAAAAGAATAATTATCTTTTGCCTCTAATATTAGATGTTGTAGAAAATATTGGTACTAAAAAAGTATTTACTAAATTAGATTTATGATAGGGTTACAATAATAAAGGAGGGAGATGAGTGGAAGGTAGAATTATGACTTTAGAAGAATCATTTGAACCTGTGGTTATGTTTTTTGGACTAACCAACTCTTTAGCTACATTTCAAACAATAATAAGTGAGATTCTATAGGACTTGATCAATAATGGAGAAGTGGCAAGTTTCATTGACAATGTAATTGTGGAAATAAAGAAGGAGAATAAGCAAAGTGAAATTTGGTTTCATTCCAAATTCACAAGACCAACAAGTATGGAGGTTCAGAAGGCGTTACCGCCTATTAAAGGGGACTCTTTGGAAGGACATGATAAAGTAGTAGAAGAGGTAGTAAAAATATTAGCAGAAAATGATTTATTTATAAAATAGAAGAAGTACAAGTGGAAAATAAGAAAAGTAGGATTTTTGGGAGTAGTGATAGGACTTGAGAGAATCAATATGGAGGAAGAAAAGATAAAAGGAGTGCTGTACTTGCCAACTCCAAAAGGAATCAAGGATATATAGAAGTTTTTGGGATTAGCCAGTTATTATTGGTGATTTATCAAGAATTTCACATTTATAGCTAAACTATTGCATGACTTAGTAAAGACGGGTTAAAAGTGAGATTAGACAGAGAAGTAAAAGAAGGTGTTTAGGGAGTTGAAGGAAATATTTACAAAAGAGCCAATGTTAGTAGCACCAGATCTAGATTAAAAAAATAAGGATAGAAGTAGATGCTGACAGAGGTCAAGCAGAGAAGAGATTATGGTAGGGTGCAACAAGAACTATACAACACTAGTCTTCAACTGCATGCTGAAGGATTCAGAGAGGATAATATCAGTGTTAGAAATGTATAGAAGAAATAGAAACAATAATATAGAGAAAGATTAGAATATATAAAACTCTTAAAAGGGCTTTTGTAAATACAAAAGGATGAATTTAGGAATGATATTGAAAGGAATATACAAGGAGCTCCTTAAGAGCCTCCAGCAACACTATCTATTTCAGGTAATACACCCCAAAGACATCTCTCAAGTCAAATCTTACAACTGAAGATATCAACTGATACTCACCTCACTAGCCTTTTCCAGGCTGCTAGAACTCCCCAAAACTTATCTGAAAGTAATAGCAGGTACTAACAATGCTTACATAATAAAAGAGAAGTTAAACTGGTCTTGAGTGGGGATATTCAGATAAAGGTTCTCTCCTTTACTTCTCTCTACTCATAGCTTATGTATTAGTCTAAAAATACAGAGAATAGAACTAGAGAATGGAGACCAAAATCATAAGAAAGCTCTCCGAGGTCTCAAGAGAACATGGTCTTCTCTCTATTTACAACCCAAAATTAGTCTAATATTCTTTCTCCTGCTTACAAGTGCTGATTCTTTCCTTTTTCAGTCTTTCTATTGATTGCTTCTACTCAAGAGTGTATTCCTGACTCTTCTGATCTGTAATCAGTTATGTTTCTGCCTTATTCTACTGTCCAAACATTTGTGGCTATGTTAATTGTACTCTCAAGTGTCTATTCATTGTAGCTAGTCTTTCTTGAGTAGATAATATTGCTTTTTAGTATAGTTCTAGTATTTTTATTCCTTTAGCAAGTGGATAATATTGCTTCTTCTGTAGTTCTCTAGAGAACAGTATTATGGCATATTTCTGTTATCTCCAAGTGGTCTCTGTATATATATAAACTAGAGCAGCAGATAGCTAGGCATTTCACAATACTCTGTTAAGTCTGTTCTAATAGGCTCCAAGTCTAAAGTCTGGTTTGTTTAACAGCTACCACACTGTCTCTTTAGTTAGTATCCATTCAAGAGAGTCTGAGGTGTTATATAGAAGTGTATAATCTTCTCACTAATGCCTTCAAAGAGATCTTATATACTTTAAAACCTTATGAGATTACTTTTTTTCATAGAATAGCATTTTCCAGCATAACATAACAATACATTAGACTATGCAATGGGAGAGGTATTATCTATAGAGTGTAAAGATGGAGAATAGATATTTGTAGCTTATCTTTCAAGATTTCTTAATGAGATAGAGAGGAATTATGAAATCCATAACAAGAAGATGTTAGTAGTAATTAGAGGGCTGGAAGATTAAAGATACTTGTTGGAGAGCACAAAATTCAAGTTTGAGGTCTGAACAAACTACAAGAATTTAGAATATTTTATGAAAGCATATAAATTAAACAGAAGACAAGCTTATTAGACACTCTATTTATTATAATTTGGTTTCACTTTAAAACATGTGCTTGGAACAAAGATAGAAAAGATAGACAAACATAGTAGGAAACCAGACTGAAAAGTAGGAGTAGAAAATGACAATAAAAACCAAAAATTAATTAAAGAAGAATGGATTTGTAATTTAGCAGAAGTAGTAATAGAAGGACTAGAAGTAGATATATTAGAAAAAATGAAATAGCTAGAGAAAAGGATGAGGAAGTAGTTAGAGTAGTAAAGAACATGAATAAGACAAGGGTAAAAGTACTGTGAGAAAATGAATAGTGGGTAGAAGGAAAGTTAGAATTGAAGAAAAGAAAGGTATATGTACTGAAGAATGAGAAATTGAGAGTTGAGATAATCTAGTTATACCATAATATGCCAACAGTAAAACATAAAGAAAGATAAAAGATAATAGAACTAGTTATGAGGAATTACTAGTAGTTGCAAGTAACAAAAGGTATAGAAAAATATATAGACAGATATGATATGTATCAGAGGATGAAAAATAAAACAGAGATACCAGTAGAGAAGTTTATAGTAAACAAAGTTCTAGAAAAACTATAAACACATTTGACAACAGACTTCATTACTAAGTTGCTATTAGTAGCTAAGAAGAATGCAATCATATTAGTCTGTGATATGTTGTTAAAAATGACATATTTTGTGACAACAATAGAGAGGACATTAGCAGAAGAATTGAGCTGTTTATAGATAACATATAGAAGTCACATAGGTTGCCAGAGAGTGTAATTTCAGACAGAAGACCTTAGTTTGCAGCAGAGTTAACTAAGAAGTTAAATGTTTGGTCTACCTATCTATTTGTGGGTGAAATAATGTTAACAACTTTGTTTTGATTTCCAACATTCTATTTAAACTAAGAGTTAGAATAATATCTCTGGTTCTTTGTAGATCATAGATAAGAGGATTGATATTACATACTATCTGAGCATATTTGATATATCTGATTCCATTATGGATAATGCTTACTTAAGCTCTGCTCCACCCAAGATATTTGCAGAAATAGATATTTTTCTTTTTATCACAAAATAAACTACTTACTTATTTGTAATATTTGAATCTTGGGTGCACTCTTGGAGGTTTAGGAGTGATTCAGAAGTTCAATAATGATGACAATAATGATTAAGATCAATACAGATGATAAAAAATGAAAATTGATAAAAATTGATATTGTTAAGTCTAAGATTTAATCCTCAGATACAAAAGTATATATACAAAGGGGTAATGGTCTGTACACAAGCTGTTTCTATCACATGATTAAAACTCATATCTGATGGGAGCTGTCATCTGTCATAGTAGCTGTCAGGCTAATTTTAGAAGATAACTAATTATGTTACTATATTAATATGCTTGTATCTCTGCCAATACTTATTGCTTTGAGACATATCATATATCATTGGAAACATTTTGATAAGCACTTTCTAATGCAATTTTAATCATGCAAATCCATTTAGCCATTCATAAGATATTAGCAAACAAAGATTTTACAGTTACTAATGGTCTGACATCTTGGTTGTTTGTTGTTGCTTTTGTACATCCCACATATATGTAGATAGCCCATATCTAGGGTTTTCCAGCACAACTTAGTTTGTGAAAATTGGTCTACTGGTTGTAGAAATACAAGCTAAATGAAGTTTGTGACAGATAGCTAGATATCTAAAGTGGTAAATGTGGTTCTCCATTACTAAATATGTACTGGATGGAAACTACTTACAGTTCCCAACTTAAAGAAGCAAGATCTTATTCTTAGATTTACCTAGCTTAAGCAACATAATCTGAAGGTAAACTAGTGAAAGAGAGAAGTACTTATGACTTTCTATTCTACTTATTGTTTAGGATACCAAGATATGAAAAAGACAAAGGAATTAAGAATCTGTATACTAGATATATGTTGCCCAGACTCCATTCTTACTCTTACTGATAACTCTGAAGATGAAAAACTTATCCAAACATATTTACAAAATATCAAAAAACTAGATAATTATATTTTATAACATAGCTGATTTTTGAATAGTTTGTCCTAGATTCTTATGCTGCAACTACTCATTTATAGAGGCTTTCTACAGCTTACAGACAAGTGCAAACTATGGAAAAGACTAATTAGATGTTTTCTCTCTATGTTAGGAAGTTTGAATTGGACTTTTTTTAAGAATGACTTTGATATTCTTCACAAACATTATGGCTAGGACTATACTATTAATATCACAATTGAAGATAATAGACTTATTTTCTCATTTCTATTTTTCTCTCTTTTTACTTTTGGACTTAGGGCTAGAGTTTAGTATAATGTTACAAACTGTCACATGCCATAGTCACACAATCATACATAATACAAAACATTATAGGTTCTAGATTAATAATACTATACAAAATGTATTATATATATTGACCTTAAGACAAACATATACTTTTGAGAGTAGACTAGGTTAGTATAGTATGAACTATGAGCCCAATGTATATAATGTAAATAGATTGTACTTAAAAACTCCATTTAGTTTTCTTATATTAACCTAATACAAGATTCTTCCTTTGACTTTACTTTATAAATCTTAAGTTGTAACAATTGAGCTGATTTTAAGAGCTAGACCTAGGTAATTAAAGTTTTATCTTCTATTCCTTGCAAAGCAGATAAAACAGGACACTTTTCTTACTAAAAATCTTTATACAAGTAGAATACACTCTTTAAAAGCTTTTATAGCTATACCAATGTTCTTTATCAAGAAAAATGATAGTTTATCTCAATTAGTACAAGATTACAGAACCTCTAACTCTATGATGATCATAAACAAGTACTTACTTCTCATCTTTAAACATGTTTCTGTTAGAGTTGAAAGTGATGGATTTTATTTTATTTCTTTTCTTATTTTTATTTTTTTCCATTTTATTTTATTTTGGGATTTAAAGTTAGTGTTTGTATGAAGTTATATATCACTATCACAAATTGTCACAAATTAATCACTGTCACATATTCACACAATCACGTATTATAATAGAATATGGTAGAAGCTTTTAAAAGAAATAATATTACTATAACATAGTTAACACATTGATCTTAAGAATAATATATAGCCTTTAAAGTAGGTCAATGATACTATAGTATGAACTAGTAACTTAGTATATACAAGATAGACTATTCTATACTAAAAACTCTATTAAGTTCTCTTGTGTTAACCCAACACAAGATTCTTCTTTTACTTTTATACTTAAACTTAAGTTATAACATTAGAAGTTAATATCCATCTTTGAGACTGCCCAGCTTAGGGCTCTTTCTATATCTTTTATTATTCTCAATGGAATTATATCACTCTTTCATCAAGAAGAATAGTTGGATCCTAGGCTCAAGTAGCATACTAATTAAGTAAGGAAAGTCTAGTTATGTATTTTATGCTAAAGCCCACTAGTGCTTAGCAAACATATAACTCTTTGTGGATGTAGTAGTTAGTTTTTGCAGTAGTAACCTCATACTGCAGTACCCATAAAGGAACAACAGGTATTCTTCAGACCCTGTCTAGAGTAGAATGTCCTTCTTAGGACAAAATAATTTATATTTGAATTAGGGTAGCAGTTAGTAGTTGAGATAGTTAGTAAACAGTATGAAGCAAAACAAGAAGAATGCTTACTAGTACTTGTAGAGATTGATTCAAGTTTAGAGTATAAGTCCAAGAGCAAAACCAGTACTAGTTCTGCTCTATTCCTTTACACATTATCACTTTCTACCTTACTACTATAATTACCTATTCTAATTAATTCACTACCACATTACCATAATATAGGTCAACACAATCAAAATCAAATCATTAGACAGTATCAAGAGCAAATAGCTACCTTATAGGTGGTAATTCCTCAAGCTGGTTTGGAAGAAAAAGAAGTAACAGTAGCAATTTTTAGACCAATCATTGGATCAAATGTAAAAATAGCAAAGCCACAAATGTTCAACAGAGAAGTAGGGAGAGTTTTAGGTTTCTTAACAGTATACAAGCTTTTTATAAGAATAAAGATATGAGATGTAGTAGTAGAAGAACAAATTCAATAGGTGTTGTCATATATACAAGGGAGCTTAGCAGATATGGATATATAGAAAGAGAATGTTTTGGAAGATTTAGAAGCAAAAGAATTAGACTATGCAATAGTAGGGGAATTTTTGGCAGACTTGAAGAAGAAATTTGATGGAGGAGATAACAAAACAATAAAAGTAGTAAAGTTTAAGAAGATGAAATAGAAAGAGAAGACAATAGAGGAATTTGTATAGGAATTTAGGAGAGTAGTAAGAGGAAGTGATTATAAAGAAAGGCTACTAATAGAAGAATTCAAAAGAGGAATGAACAAGACTATTGTTATGAACTTAGGTCTTTAGAGTTAGACAAAAGAACAACTCTTGTATTGAGTAACACAAGAGAACTCAATAGATATCACTTTACAAACTAGTCTACCTTTTATACTACTACTGATAGTCCATGCTCACTACTGTGCACCCTACCCTAAATAACCATGTATAGAACATGAGGTCAACATGTGGTATCCATGTTGTATGACATCATTTGTTCTAGAACCTTCTACTTTGTTCTCCCAAGTCTCGTGACTAATGTTGTGACCACACCATCAGATTGTGACTGATGTAACAGTGTGACTGATCACTTCTGACCCTAACTCTAACTGTTCTAAAAATAGAAAAATCAAAATTAAATCAAAAGAAAAATAAAAATGAGAAAGAAAAATAAATGAAGTCTATTTCTTGCGATCTTGACAACTATCCAATAAAGACTTATAGAGTCAGAATGCTAATTTAGGACCATCAATCAGTAATATGAGCAGATAATAAATTTGGATAAAAACTGGAGGGAAATAAGACAAGATAAGAAGAGATTGAGAGGAAAAAAGAACAATAGACCTCAAGTACTAAGACAAAATATAATAGTAACAGATACTACAGTCTTAAGTTTAGCTGAGAAGACAAGAGGTTCCTCAACTATAGATGTTAGTAGGATCTATACCAATAGAAAGAGTGAAGAGAACTAATATAACTATAGTGAACCCAAACTAATGGACAGAATTTGTGTCTAAATATAATCTATATACTTGTTAAGACTTCAGACTATGAGTAGAGCTAAAAGACAACTCTTGTATTGAGTAACACAAGAGAACTTGATAGATTTCTAAGTATAAACTAGTTTATCTTATATACTATAGACTGTGATCTATACATATACTATAACTAGCTTACTCTAAAGTTTATGTGCTTACTATAAGATCAACATGCTATTGCTATATTGTATAATATTATTTGTTCTAGAATCTTTTACATCTTTCTCTATATCACATGGTTCTGTAATTATGACTGTTACCATGACTATGTTATATAATATATGATTGTTATACCTTAATTGTCAAGATCAAAGAAGATAGACTTGATTTATTTTATTTTTCTTTTCAATTTATTTTTCAATTTTCTATTTTTAGAACAACTAGGGTTAGGGTTGATCAGTCATGCTGTCACATCAGTCACCTGATGGCATAGTAACAAGACAGATCACAAGACTTAGAAGAATTTAGTAGAAGATTCGAGAACAAATGATGTTATACAACATAGATACCATATGTTGGCCTTATGAACTACACATGGTTGTTTAGGGTAGGGTGCACAGTACTTAGCATGGACCATCTGTAGGACTATATAAGGTAGACTAGTTTGTAGAAGAGTTCTCTATTAAGTTCTCCTTATGTTACTCAATACAAGAGTTGTTCTATTGTCTGACTCTAAGGACTTTAGTTCATAACATTAATTCTAGGTTCCAATAAAAAAGAAAAGAAATTATAAATTATAAAACTGAAAATAAAATAGAATTCACTGTCTGTAACTCTAACAACACTATCAATACTGTGGATGTGGATATGGGGAGAAATTTTTATAATTGTGGAGATTTTGGCCATTTAGTAAGAAATTGCAGAAATCAAGGAATAGTAAAATAAATGAGAAGGTTGGATTATGAGAAAAATAGAATAATTTAAATAGGGAAGAGAGTCTGGTAGTCCTCAACTAGGCTCTTATAATTACAACAGATTTACAATGCTTGTTAAAGTAGCAGAAAATACATCCTGCTACAATCTGAACAATAGGAACATATTAAGAGAAGTAATAGTAAAGATTAGACTTGAAAGAATTGATATACAAGAGGAAGTGATAATAGAGGCATTGTTGGATAGTGGTTCAATGTTATGGAATGCTTGAACACTAACAATTTTTATTTTATTTTATTTTTCTGACTGATTTTCTTTTTCTTTTTCTTTTGGACAATAAAGAGGCACATGACACTGCAGTCACATGATAGATCACATGGTGTGACTTCATAGACCCAAAACATGATAGAAGGGTCTGGAAGATGATGTCAGAGCACATGGGGTACACATGGTAGCCTTGAGTAAGACATGAGGCAGACATGAGGTAGTAGCATGAACTAATCTGTAACAGTATAAATAGGACTCTAATTTAGCAGAAACTCCTTGTTGAGTTCTCTTGTGCTTTTTCCCACTTAATTGCTTAACTGGGAGCTTTACCACTTGTGTTATCATTAGACCTTGTGTCTAGTGGTTGCCACAACATTCAACAGGGTTAGTTATAAGTTCAGAGTTTGCTAGAAAGCAGAAATTTAAGTTAAATAAAATAGAAAGATCTATATATGTAAGAAATATGAATGGTTCCTTTGATAAAGAGGGATCTATTGAGTGTATGATGGAGGTGAATATCTATTATCAAGGACATAGAGAGAGGATGGAGATTGATATAATCAGTGGTTAAAAGTAGAGTGTAATTTGAGAAATGCTATGGCTTGCCTATCACAATCCTAAAATTGACTGGAGAATAAGAGAGATATAGATGACAAGGTGTTTAGATGAGTGTGGAAAACAATAGGGACCAAAGCAAGAAAAATTGGAGTGACTAAAACAAAAGAAAGAAGAGAAGAAAGAAAAAGAAGAAAGAAAATAAGAAGAAAAAAAGAAGGAAGAAAAACCAAAGGAAGAAAGAATAATGGAGATAAAGAAGGTAGTAGAAGAATGGGAGATTTGGAATGAGGAAAAATAAGCAACAAAATTAGAAGAGGAAGCAAAAAAGTTAGTAAAGGTAGTAAAAGTAGTAGAAGAGATGAAGAAGATAGGATTAAAGGTATTAAGAGGAGATAAATAGCAGATTGAGAGAAATCTAGTATTGAAAAAAGAAAAGGTTTATGTGCCAAAGAATGAGAATGTCAAGAATGCAAGAAGTGGACTTAACTTTTCTTATTTTCTTTTCTTATTTTTATTTTATTTTCGATTTATTTTCCTTTATTCCATTTTTAGAACTAGGGTTAGGGTTAGAGTGATAATATCACACTGTCACACAGCATGTCACATCAGGTGACACAGTCACAAGTCACATGACATATAGAAGAATGTAGAACATTTTAGAAGAGATAATGTCATATAATGGGTGATGATATATGTTGACCTTAAGGCATACACATGGTCACTTAGGATAGGCTAGAAATAGCTCGCATGGACCCTTAGGTATTAGTATATAAGGTAAACAATCTTGTATAGAGTCTCCTATTGAGTTCTCTTGTATAAACCCTATACAAGGTTTGTTATGAACTAAGATCCTTAGGGTTGGATAATAGAACGACTCTTGTATTGAGTAATGCAAGAGAACTCGATAGAG